>Ga0105162_1000158_pt1 | contig 44913 bp, 44 predicted proteins | sample JNZ201metaG_FD_81532 | JGI IMG/M metagenome (GOLD analysis project Ga0105162, IMG submission 81532) | Hot spring microbial communities from Jinze hot spring, China to study Microbial Dark Matter (Phase II) - JNZ 20120812A | ecosystem: Environmental > Aquatic > Thermal springs > Hot (42-90C) >...
ACCAGCTTTTGTTGTTATTGTTCTTACACCAAGACTCTCCACAACACGTACATCCACATTTATATTCTCCATACCAGGCTTAAGATCTATAACTTTTGTTTTCTCCGACATTCAAATCGAACCAAGGTTTTGATGGTTTTATTATTGCTTACCAGAGCTTATAAGTACATAGGTTCTCTATTCTGTCTATATATAGTAATATCATAAAGCAGTACAAAGACTAGTTGCATCGAAAAGAAAACCTTATTACTAGGTATTGTATAGATTTGTCCTTAAGTTATTGTATTAGTAATTATTTAAATATAGTTGAATTGCAGATCATGAACACTTATATCTTTAGCGATATGTAAAGTTAAATGGTCGATAGATGAAATGGATCAAAGTTTTTTATTGCATATAGTTCTACTCTTAGCATTAGCTAAGATTGTTGAGAAATTGTTTAGCTATGGACGTATAAACCCTCTTGTAGCCCATGTACTTACAGGTATTATTCTTGGTCCACATGTTCTTAGAATTGTTAATCCATCCGAGGCTCTTGAAAGCATTTCATACTTTGGTCTTCTTTTACTGATGCTTTATAGTGGTATTACAACGAATTTTAGTGAGGTAAGAAGGGTTAGCCTATGGATAGTTCTTGTAGGTATTAGTGGTATTGTTACTACTATTACCTTGACCTTCGTAATTCTAAGATTCTTTTGTTTTAATATAATTAAGGCTCTATTGGTATCAGTATTATTATCGAATACGGCTACAGAGGTGGTTGCTACTGTTGTATCTAAAAGTTCTAATAATTTAATTAGAACTATAGTTATTGGTGCGAGTATCGTAGATGATGTTCTAGCGGCTCTAATTCTTGGGATAGTTACAAGTACATTTTTGGGTGATGGCGTTCTTAATGTAATGTACTCTGCTATGACATCTATATCTTTTTTCTTCATAGTTATTTTGTTAAGTAGTTTTCTTATTAAATACCCTTATTTATTCTACCAGCGTATAGCAATGAATAGAGTGACCTTTGCTTCTACAACTATCACTTTAGCTTGCTTACTTGCTTTAATAACTCGGTTAGTAGGTTTAAACGAGCTTATCGGGATATACATAGCTGGTTTAATAGTTAGTAGAGGTAGAGAACACTCTGATCCACTCCTGATTACAAATACGGCTATAGCTGAGTTCATTGACCAGTTAAAAATATTCTTAGAATCCCTAGCCTTACCCTTATTCTTTACGTATGTAGGGCTCCTTATGGTACCTCAATACATAGATCTACTACTGTACGTATGCTTACTTCCAACAATTATAGTAGGTAAAGTGCTAGGTTGTGGTTTAACATCGTATATAGTTATCAATGATAAACGTTCAGCTTTATCCATAGGTATTGCCATGATTGGTAGAGGAGCCTTAGAAACAGCACTATTAAAGCTACTTCTTGATAGGAACATGATAAGTATGAATGAATACTCAACAATATTAATTATATCGATTAGTACAACAATTTTAACCCCACTTCTTTATAACTTAACAAACAGCCACAAAAACTATTCTTAAATATACCTTTCTATACTAATCCATTACGTATCTCTACCATATATTAAGCTTCGAAAGCATATTTCATAAAGCTGGTAAAGAATGAGTACCTTTATCATTAATTTTAATAAAATGAAAAAGCTATAAATTTGAAGTAACGCTTTATGTAATAGCTTTAAAAACTAACCTGTATAGTGAAGTAGAAATGCCTATAACCAAGCTTGTACTTGATGTATTAAAAACTATAAAGGGTTCATCAATTGTTGAACTAGCTGAAAAAATTGTCGAAGTCCCCGGAATTCGAACAGTAAACGTAAAGGTTAATGAAATAGATGTAGAGACCTTAACTTTAACCATAATAATAGAAGGAGAAAGAATAGACTATACCAAGATCAAAAACATCATCGATAGCATGGGGGCTGTGATACACAGTATAGATGAGGTAACCGCAACAAAATAAATCATGTACTCGAGCTTTGCATTCTTCGAAGAATACTTTTAACGAGAGTTGTTAACTTATCCAAAGAACTTTGAGAACCATTACATCTCTTTACCTCGAATACTTCTTACTGTAGCTATAAATTTTTAGCGATAAATTTATTTCGTTCGTATATTACATAGCTCTATAGCTAATTGTGAAACCAGTAAAGAATGTAGTATAGAATAGATATTTTATGATTTTGAGTAATTTTCTAAGACTAGATTGAAGGGATAGGAACTACTTATGGAGATATAAGAAGAAATATAGAAAAGTTGAAGAGTTTAGATTCCAAGAGTACGATAATACTTTTCATTCATTATAAAAGCGTTAACAAGGTAAAAGATACAATCGCTCTACCTACTCATAGTTGAAGATGCTATAATGCTATATCAAATCCGTATACTAGAATAGATTAGTACGTCTTTATAGAATGATATTAAGCAACTTATAAAATGCACGAACTAAGATAAAGTTAACCATAACGTGTAATTAATTGTAAATTCTATGTATTAAGATACAAACATACACGTTTCTAAAAACGTAGAGATAGAAAGCACTAGGTAATTTAATTGATTATTTGTATTAGAAATATAAGGATCCCCGAATGCACTCAGCAAAAAACTTTATCCACTTGTGGTACTCCAAGTATGCTTGAGGTAGCACAAGTATGTTATTCAATTTAATTCTAAAACAAGTAAGGATGAGCTCTGTGATTTAGATAAAAGAGCTTCGCGAATTAATTAAGAATATAGAAATGAACCTAATGACTGATGTTATAGGTGTTAGAAGATCAGATAAAACATCTCTTCTTAGAATGTAGATGAAGGGATAATATAACGGTATTCAACAGCATTTTTCTTATGTTTGATTATTTCAACAAAATATATGTTTCTTAAGGGATTAATTCACGGGTGATTGGTTTGAATTACATCGAAGATTATGTAAATCTAGGCTATAAGTTTAAGGTGTTTTATCGTTGTATAACTCCACCAGAGAAACTAAGCAATATTCTCATAATCTGGCTTCATGGTTATACAGCGCATAGCGATTTGTATTTAAATGTAGCTAAAGAGCTTACTAAACATGGATATAGCGTCTGTATGTATGATCAGAGAGGTCATGGAAGAACAGCGCAAGGTTATGAAAGAGGTTATGTAGAATCCTTCGAAGATTTTCTCATAGATTTAGAGCAATTCACTCTCTTCGCTAAAGATAAGTTTGGTAGTGAGAAAATTGTTTTGATCGGGCATAGCATGGGGGGCTTAGTAGTGTTATTATATTCGGGGAAGTATGGAAGAGTAGGTGATGCTGTTGTAGGTATAGCTCCGGCTGTTCTAATTCCAGTAAAACTAGGTGCAAGAATTATTGTAGCTCTTATGTCTATTTTCGCACCTAGGAAAAGAATTAAACTGCCTTTTACCCCTGAACAAGTATCAGAACTCTCTAAGAAATTCGATAAAGATCTTGTCGAAGCCATGGCTAAAGATGAGCTAGCGCTTAGAGACACAACGGTTAGACTTTTGAGCGAAATCTGGAAGGCATCTAGAGAATTCTGGAAATACGTTGATAGAATACACAAACCAGTTCTACTCATCCATGGTGACGAAGATAATGTAATACCTATCGAAGCTAGTAAACAAACGTATAACAAACTAAGAACAAGTGTTAAAGTACTGAAGATATACACCGGTAAAGGACATTCGATTGTGCATGAAATTGGATGGAGGGATTGTATTAAAGATATCGCTGAATGGATAAGAACAACCTTAAGGTAAACCTCAAAGCAATTTTTGCCGACAAATCGCTAACGCATAAAAGATTAAATCTTTGAAATCATTTTTAATTCTATTGAATTCCTACTCTTATAGTTAACAACAAAAATATTGTATTCCTTTGAATCATTGCTTTTCCTATCACGGCCCTCATATTGTATTAATTTTAATATGAAGCAACCATTTTATAAAAAATATGGAGGTACATCAATCGTGGTTATACGAAATATTGCTATTTCCTTTATCATAGCTTCTTTTTGTGGTTAGGAACCTCACATTATAGGAGATGCATTAATGGAATTTCTTTTTATTCTTATTAATTTTAAAGATTATTTTGTTTGGTTATTTATTGTGAGAACCTTAATGAAGGTTATTAAGCTAATTTTATTAGTTTTAGTTTAAGAATGATCGTATTTATTTAGAGATATTTCGAGGTATAGCAATAAATAAAAATGTACTGTGATAGATTATGGTTTTTACATTTTTCCACTTAGGCCCTGCTTTAGCCATAGGTTTGCCTTTGAGGAAGTATATCCATACCCCAACTTTTGTCGTAGCTAATATACTTCTTGATATAGAGCCATTCCTGGTTCTATTACTTGATATTAGTAATTACCCTCTCCACGGCTTTGCGCATACATTTATGGGTGCAATACTTATGGGTTTTATCATTTCATATACTGCCTATATTCTAAGAAGTTGCTTTAACAATATATTGAAGATTTTGAGACTTGTTGATCAAGAACAAAAGTTCAATGCTTATGCTTTAGCAGGGATTTCTGGCACAGCAATCCATGTACTAATTGATTCTCCTTTATACAGCGATATTAAGCCCTTCTATCCACTACAAATAAATCCTTTATACAATCCAAGGATCTCATCTAATTTGTATATAACATGTGCATTATTGTTTCTAGTGAGTTTAACAATATATCTTTCAATGTTATTTAAGAAATGAATAGAATTAAACTGAGTTTACCTTTCTATACATGTTAGTTTTGTTTCGTTAATGGTGCTAATTGCTGATGTTTTATAATAGGCTTTGTCCATTTACCTTTTTTAATCCATGTATGAGAAACTGTTCCTCCTAGTATTTCGGATAAAGCTATAGCTGTCCAAATTCCGGTTATCCCCATCCCTGAGGCTACAGCTAGTAGCCACCCAATACCTATCCTAATTATCCAGAATCTCGTTATATTCACAATTGTAGGAACGATTGTGTGCCCTGAGCCTCTTCCTACTGACATGCCTAGAAAAGAGAGCATCATTAAGGGGAGTATCCAGGATATTGTTGCTATAAGCTTTTCTGCTTCAATTAACACAGCTGGATCTGCTGTGAAAATTGAGATTAAGTAGCTTCTACCAATGAATACCAGGGTAGCTCCCGTGAAAACCACTGCCATTATTGTGTGAGCAGCTGTTAAAGCTATTTTTCGAGCTCTTCCTGCATCTCCTGCTCCTAGGCATTGCCCAATCATGATGCTTATGGACATTGTGAATCCTCTAAGTACGGCATTAGCGATATCCATAACCATAAACCCTATCGTGAAGGTCGTTGTAGCTATAACCCCAAAAGTATTAACCAAAGCTTGTTGAAACGTGAATGCAAATCCATCAGCAATAGTCATAATAATAACAGGTACCCCTACTTTCAGGCTAGTGAGAACCCACTCCTTGTCTATGCTATACACAAATCTTATCTTAACTTCCGGATATCGCATTTTTATAAGAGAAAACAAAATTGTTCCGCTAAAAAGCCTTGTTATAACTGTAGCTATTGCGGCTCCTTTGGCACCCATTGATGAGATGGGGCCTATACCTACAATGAATATTGGATCAAGTATAGCGTTTAAAAGTGCGCCTATTCCCATTACTGTAGCTGGGGTACGGGTATCTCCAAAGGATTGCATTATGGTTGATAGAGATGCACCTATACCGAAGCCTATAACATCTAAAGCTATGATCTTAGCGTACTCCAGTACATCATGTAGTATCTCTGTTGGAACCTTGATTAAGTATGCGAATATATGGTATTTCACGATTTCGTAGACAATAAACAATACAAAAGAAATCGATAAACATAGAGTAAAGAGTTTTGATGTTGTTTCGCTAACTTTGTTATAGAGTTTAGCTCCAACATATTGTGATAGTATTGCTAAATTAGCATTTGTAATACCTATCAATATAGAGACAAACACTAGAAAAATTGGCCAAGTTTGTCTAGGTACTGCTAAGGCATAGGTGCTATACCTACTAAGCCAATAAGCATCTGTTAAATTATACGCTAACATTATGATATCTGTAAGCATGAGGGGTAGCCCTAGTTTTAACATAGTAGAGAGAATAGGTCCTGAGACTATTTCCTCCCTGTATTTCTCAATACTAGGCGATACCATCTCCTTTAAACCCCCTTAGGCATGGTGAAATAAGCTAAGAAATCGACATAAAAATTCTGCTGAGCCTATCTAGCAGTATACTGCATGTCTTTTTGTTAGCTTATTTAATAAGAATATTTATAGTTATAGTCTGTAATTCACTACGGTTAGATACCTATGGATAGGTTTAAGGATAAAGTTTGTGTTGTGACAGGTGGAGCTAGAGGTATAGGGGCTGCTATAGCTTATAGACTTGGTTTAGAAGGATGCAGAGTTGCTATACTTGATATCGATAAAGCTGCAGGTGAATATAGAATAGATGAGTTTAAGTCTAAAGGTATAGAAGCCATCTATATATACACTGATGTATCTAACGAAGACCAAGTTAGCAAATCCATGGATTTAATCTATGGGAAATATAGTTCATTAAATATACTAGTAAACAACGCTGGAATAGGTTATTCTGGAAAATATTTAGAGGAGCAAACATTTGAAGAATGGAGAAGAATTATAGATGTAAACCTCACAGGTGCATGGTTATGCTCTAAATACGCTGTTAAGTATATGAAGAAAACAGGGGGTGTAATAATAAATATAGCCTCTACTAGGGCATTCCAATCAGAACCCAATACGGAACCCTATTCAGCTTCTAAAGGAGGTTTAATCGCACTTACACACTCACTTGCTATTTCCCTAGCTAAATTCGGTATAAGAGTTTTATCAATATCACCTGGATGGATAGATACCTCAGCTTGGCAAGTACCTTCAGCAACTCAAAGACTAACCCCTCTAGACCATTCATGGCATCCCACGGGTAGGGTTGGAAAACCAGAGGATATTGCAGCTATAGTAGCATTCCTAGCATCTGATGAAGCATTGTGGATAACAGGTACCAACATAATTATCGATGGCGGCGTTTCAACCAAGATGGTTTACTTAGACGAGAACGTTATTGAGTGGGGTTTATCAGCCTTATATCAAGATGAAGATATAGGCAATCTCTTTAGGGAGATTATTGAAAAAATAAAAAATTATCCAAATAAAGATGAAGCAAAAAAGAAATTGAGAAATATACTGGAACTTTTGCGTTGAACTCTATATTGAATTGAATAAATATTAGTATCCATAGATGTAGACCACATCAAAACTTCTTTATTACATTTTACATCATCACATTAAAACGTATAAAAATAATAGATGACAATAACATATCATCTATTTCAACATCATTAGAACATGCAAGAGCTTGAATCATAGCCAACCTATATGCTATTAACTATGATGGAATCATAATTATATTACGATAAATTAATGAATAACAGATTTATGTTTTCACGTTATGTTATAATTTCTACCTTTACATCTTATAAACTTCTAAACATAGTGCTCCCGATATTGTTGGCAAACATTTTATTTCTTTAATCTTTCGTATATCCCTAATCAAGACTATGATTTCACCATCTTCAGTACCTTTATTAGCACGTTTACCCTTATAACTATCTATAGCTTTGTTAAACATATCTTTAAAGGACATCGTCATGGTCTTATGTATTCCTAATTTCGCAGCATTTTCACCTTAAAACAGGTATACCTTTAACATCTTTAGTATAACCAAGTATAGCTAAGTTTAATGATTAAAATTAATAAGAACTTAAGAGTTTCTGGGTTAGACTAAGAAAATTCACACAAATATCTAACTCTTTTTAAAAGTAGCCCACGATAATCATCATAATAGTAATCACAATAATCAGCATTCGAATCCATTTAAAGAAAACTATGAACTATACCTAAGCTCATCACATAATGCAGTAATCCCTATTTTACACCTTGTAATATTTCTCGTAGAACTCTACGCAATTCCATTGGATTATTCATAAATAACTCAATAAGCCTCTCCACAGATGTACTCGAGCTTATTTTAGTTATAGGTTGTAGAAATGCCTTTGCAATCGTTTCAACTGCTGATGATGAATTGTATATTTCTATCATAAGGTTTCTAAGTGCTTCAGGATTGTCTAGTAAAAGCTCTAAACAACTATTTCCAGAAAGTCTACGGCAAAATAAATCGAACATATAAAATAAACCAGGAGCAAACGAATTAACATGGTTCTTTATCTCCTCAATCAACTTTCTCTCTTTATTTTCAGTCATTTTTTTCTCTACACCAGTTTATCTTTATTAAGCTTAATAAATCTGTTCACAGATTTCACAAGCCTACTTAACTTATTAGTAATTTTATTAAAAAGTTCATTTGAAACCGTGATTTGCATTACTCGCCTCTGTCTTTGATGTAGAATTTATAATAGATTTAAAATATTTGGGGAATTCAGGAGAATAAAACTACCGTGGTTACCATCTAAATGAAGTTAAAGAATACCTACAGATGCAGAATCATGCAATTACTTAAGGGTTGTAATGTAATGGTAGTGTTTCATATATATGCATAATACATATCATTATTGAATGTTATAAATGGTGATGTTAAACTAAAGGCAGGTTACCTAAAGAATCCTAAAGAATAAATATAAATATGATTGAGTTGCTAAGCCATAGAATATCGATCTACTAAGAGCTTAACCCATTGCATACTTTGTTTTCTCTAATTAGATATTCTGATACAATAAATATAGAACTATAGAATTAATAAATAGCTAAATAAGAATCCGGTATATCTGGATCAAAGATTTATATTTTAGTCCCCTTATGTTGCATGAGACCTAGGTGTAGATTTTGCACACCTTGACAGAGAAAATACTTAGTAGAGCTTCAGGTCGAAGGATTTCTCCAGGGGAGGTTACGGAGGTAACCGTAGACTTAGTGGCTTTTCACGATCTAACTGGATACCATGTTATTGAGGTTATGGAGAAAATAGGTAAAAAGATAGTTCATAACGTAGATAGCCTCGTCATAGCTTTTGATCATCTAGTGCCACCACCTGATGTAAGGAGTGCTGAGATTCAGCAAATAATAAGGAGATTTGCTAAAGAAGTTGGCTTAAGGAACTTCAACGATGTTGGCTACGGTATAATGCATCAAGTTCTTGTAGAGAAATATGTTCTACCTGGACAAGTTGTTGTAGCAGCTGATAGCCATACTACTACCTCTGGTGCATTAGGTGCTTTTGCACAAGGCATGGGTGCAAGCGATGTAGCTGCTGTAGTAATGACTGGAAAAACTTGGGTAGCAGTTCCTAATCCATTCAAGATTGTTCTTAGCGGTAAACCAAGAGATTGGATAACAGGTAAAGAAGTTGCGCTTGAAATTCTAAGGGTGTTTAAAGCTGACTACTTTATGGGTATGTCTATAGAGGTTTTCGTGGAGGAACCCCAAGCTTTTCCAATGGACTATAGGTTAACTGTCGCTAACATGGGTATAGAGATGAACGCTGATACCCTTATGTTTGTACCAGACAATGTAACTATAAACTATATAGAGAACACCAGAGGGTTAAGAGTAAAACCCATTGAGCCAGATAAAGGCGCTAAATATATTGATGAATACGTTGTTGAACTAAACAAACTAGGTTTCCTTGTAGCTGCACCTCATAGCGTTGACAATGTTAAAAACGTTAACGAAGTTTCAGGTACAGAAGTCGATATGGTGTTTATAGGTTCGTGTACAAATGGAAGGTTAAGCGATTTCGAGATAGCGGCTAAGATTATGAAGGGTAAGAAGGTCAAGACTAGGTGTATAGCTATACCAGCTTCGTGGTCTGTATTTAAGAAAGCTATGGAGTTAGGGTACATACAAACGTTGGTTGAAGCTGGTTGCATAGTAACCTACGGGACATGCGGACCTTGTATAGGTGGTCACTTCGGTATTGCGGCGCCCAACGAGGTTGTTGTATCTACATCGAATAGGAATTTCGTTGGTAGAATGGGTAGCCCTCAAGCAAAAATATATCTAGCAGGACCAGCTGTAGCTGCAGCAACGGCCGTACTAGGTAGAATAGCTGAACCAGGTGAAGTGTTTTGATCGTAAGAGGTAAAGCTATAAAGTTAGGAGATAAAATAGATACAGACGTTATAATACCGGCTAAACACCTTAGATACACAGATCCACAGTATCTGGCTCAACATGTTTTCGAACCTATAGACCCCGAATTCCATAAGAAAGCAAAGGACACAGTTATAGTTGCTGGAAAAGCCTTTGGAATGGGTTCATCTAGAGAACAGGCAGCTATAGCAATAAAAGCAGCCGGAGTCAAAGCTATTATAGCAGAATCATTTGCAAGAATATTCTATAGAAACGCTATAAATAATGGACTACCAGCTATAATATGCCCTGATATAACCAAAGAAGTAAACGAAGGCGATGAAGTAGCAGTGAACTTAGAAACAGGTGAGGTCTTTGTTAACAATGCCAAATCTATTAAATGCAAAGGTATCACAGGAATAGCTTTGGAAATACTTGAAACTGGAGGGCTAATCGAGTACCTTAAAAAGCTTGCCATATCGTGAAAGAATTTTTCTTCACTCTATCAATAATAATTATTGATCACATGATTTTGTTTTTGCTAAGATTAGCTAACGAGCTAAACTATGTAAACAGCTAAAAGGTTTAAATAGGGGTTTTGTAAGCATAATGAAGAGGTGCTGTGTATTGCATCTCTCTATAGCTATAGATATAAAGAACCACCTCAGCAAGCAATAAGATTACACCTAAATGAATGTTTGTATCCACTACCAGATATAATAGTAGAAAATATATCGAAGGTTCTCAGGAATTGTAACCTTTATCCAAGCGAAGTAATGTTTACTAGGTTTAGAGAACTTATAGCTGAATATGTAAAAGTGGATGTAGATAACGTATACCCTTTTGCTGGAGGTGACTCAGCTCTTAGAACTATATTCTATACGTTGATTAACTCCGGAGATAAGGTTATGTACGTAGAGCCCACCTTCGTCATGGTAAAAGTATATGCAAAAAATAGAAAAGTCAAAGAGCTGGTGGTCGAAAGCAGGGAAGGAGATGAGTGGTGGATAACACCCTTGGATACGCTATTAGAAAAATCCAAGAACGTAGATACAGCGATAATCATAGACCCCAATAACCCTACTGGGAGCCCGATAGTTAAAGCTAAGAAGGATATAGTGGATCTTCTCTCGAAAAGCGTAAGAAAGTACATTGTATTTGATGAAGCTTACCATGAGTTTGCCGGGTATACTGTAGCTAACTATATTAGTGATTATCCAAATATTGTGGTTGTAAGGAGTTTAAGTAAGGCTTTCTGTTTAGCAGGGTTTAGGCTTGGCTACGTTATAGCTAGTAAAGATATTATCGCTAAAATTTCATCAGTACATACACCTTTTGATATACCTACTCCCTCGATTGCTGCAGGTATAACAGCTTTAGAGAATATAAAGTACATGAAGGATATGGTTAACGAGGTGAAAACAGTACGTGAACTAATGTATGAGAAGCTAAAGTCCATGGGGTTTAAGGTCTATAGATCGTTAGCTAACTTCTTACTAATTAAAGACAAGCGGGATTTACAAGAGGTGCTTAGCAGACACTATATATACATTAAGAAAATAGGTGAAGACCTTTACAGGATAACTGTTCCCCCCATGAATATTTATGATTATGTCATAAAATACTTGGGTAAGAGCTGTGAGGATAGCTATACCAAATAAAGGAAGACTTCAGCAACCTACCATCCAATTACTACAAGCAATCGGTATTAAACCAAACACCTTTGATGAAAGAGCTCTTGTTATACCAACGAACTGGGGTAGTGTAGAGCTTATTTCTGTTAGAACAGAAGATATCCCGTATATTGTTGAGAGCGGAGGCGCAGATTTAGGAATAACTGGGCACGATTACGTAGTCGAATCTGAAGCAGATGTTGAAGAGATTCTAAAGCTAGACTTCGGGACCGGTAGAATAGTGTTCGCTATACCTAAGAACTGGAAAATCGAAGATATTTCGCAGCTCAGAGGTAGAGAGATAAGGATTGCTACTAAGTACTACAATATAGCCTATAATTACATAAAAGAGAAGAACTTAAAGGCAAAGATAGTAAAGATAAGTGGTGCAGCGGAAGTAATGCCATACCTTGGCGCAGCCGATGCTGTTATAGATGTTATTAATAGCGGCACAACCCTAAACATCCACGGGCTTGAACCTATAGACACAATTATGCGCACTTATGCTGTACTCATAGCTAATAAGAATTGGAGAAGTAGTGAGCATTCTAACCTTGTTAACTTGGTTACAGTGTTGATGCAGGGGGTTATAAACGCTAAGAGAAAGAAGATGGTGCTCATGAATGTGCCTAGCGATAAATTAGATGAAGTACTTAGTATTGTTCCAGCAATGCTAGCTCCTGCTGTAACTAAGCTAAGCCGAGCTGATGCATGGGAGGTTATAACTGTTGTAGATGAAGACGATGTACCTACTGTAGTTATGAACGCTATCTCGAGAGGCGCTAAGGATATAGTTATTGTCGGAATAGAGAAGGTGATCCAATGATAAAGATTATGCCTAGCATAGACATAAGTAACGGTAGAGCTGTGAAGCGCATTAAAGGGGTTAAAGGTACAGGTCTAGTTTTGGGCAACCCTACGCAGGTCGCCGAAAAATTGTTCAGCGAAGGTTATGAGTACATACATATTGTTGACCTAGATGCAGCTGAGGGATCAGGAGACAATAGCCATATAATCAGAGATATAACCTCCATAGGTTTTCGCTGGATTCAAGTCGGAGGTGGTGTAAGGGATCTATCCAAAGCTCAAAAGTTAGTCGATTACGGGGTTACAGCTGTGGTTATATCAACCCTATTCTTTAAGAACAGGAGGGAGTTTAACAACATAGTTAACTTCCTGGGAAACGACAAAGTTATAGTTGCTCTTGACTATAGATCTGATGGATACACATACGTATCTGGATGGAAAGAAAAAGCAAAGAAGTTAGAAGAAGTATTAGAGGAAATCTTGTTGTATCCTAGGCTAAGTATTCTATTTACCTACGTAGATGCTGAAGGCACTATGAGCGGCATCGATAAAGAAATCTCTAAATATACCTCAAAGATCAAGGGTGTTAAAGAGTATGCTGGTGGAATTTCGTCTTATAACGATATTCTATTTCTAGACTCTATAGGATTTGATTACGCTATAATCGGAATGGCTTTGTACAAAATATCCTTGGGAGGTAGATTTGACTAGGAGATGTAAATACTCGAGAGAAACCTTAGAGACATTAGTTGAAGTTGAAATAGATATTGATTCCGCTGGAAATATCTTAATTGAGACACCTATACCCTTCTTCAACCATATGTTGATAACTCTATTTACGTATATGAATGCTACCGCAACAGTTAGAGCAGTTGATAAGAAGCCTTACGATGATCACCATGTTGTTGAAGATGCTGCTATAGCTATAGGTGAAGCTTTGTGTAGATGTTTGGAGGATAAATCAGGGATTAAGAGGTATTCACACATAATTATGCCAATGGACGACGCCTTAATCCTTGTAGCCATCGATATATCTGGGAGAGGCAGAGGCTATATTGATCTAGGCTTAGATAAAATCGTTATAGGGGGTATGAACATAGAGAACGTAGACCACTTCCTAGAAACTCTAGCAAGTAGATCAAAAACTACGATACATGTTGTAAAACTCCGGGGGTACAATACCCACCACATTGTTGAAGCTGTTTTCAAAGGTTTAGGACTAGCTTTCTACGATGCGACAAGGATTATAGGTAACAAGGTTATAAGCACGAAGGGGGTAATATGACGGCTAAGAGGATTATACCTTGCCTAGATATTAAGGATGGAAGGGTTGTTAAAGGAGTAAAATTCCAGAACTTAAGGGATAAAGGTGACCCTGTGGAGTTAGCAGCTAGGTACGAAGAGGAAGGAGCAGATGAAATAGTGTTCCTAGATATAACTGCTAGTGTAGAGAATAGAAGAACCCTTCTAAACGTTGTTAAAGATACTGCTAGCGTACTATCTATACCTCTGATTGTTGGCGGAGGCATAAAGGATGTAGAAGATATATCCTCTGTACTAGCGTACGGGGCGGACAAGGTTAGCATAAATACGGCGGCAGTAAATAACCCAGGTATAGTTTCTATAGCAGCTGAAGAATTTGGTTCCCAATGTATTGTAGTTGCTATAGATGCTAAAAAGGTTGGAAGTAGATTTGTTGTATTCACATACTCGGGTACATACAATACCGGTTTAGATGCTGTTGAGTGGGCTAGAACAGTTGAATATCAAGGTGCTGGCGAAATATTGTTGACGAGCATAGATAGGGATGGAACTAGGTTAGGCTACGATATAGAGTTGACTAAAAGCGTATCCCAAGCAGTAAATATACCCGTAATAGCTAGCGGTGGTGCAGGAAATATAGAGCATTTCTACGAGGTCTTCACCCAAGGTTATGCTGACGCAGCTTTAGCCGCTGGAGTATTTCACGATCGTCTAATCGATATAAAGATGCTTAAGTTATACCTAAAATCCAAAGGTATTGAGGTTAGAATATGACGGTATACCGAGGGCTCCCAAGTTCGCGGCCGCTAGAGATAGAGAAAGTTTTAGACGTAGTTAAGGGTATTGTTGATTATGTTAAGAGCTTCGGCGATAAAGCTTTAATAGAATTCACTAAGCGATTCGATGGAGTTGAAATAGATAGCGTTACCCTGGATAGAGACCAACTGAATAAGTGCTGTCGAGATCTCGATACAAGTATTAAGAACGCTTTGAACAAGGTATACGATTTCCTTGTCAAAGTACACGAATTGTGTAAACCAAGGGATATAATTGTAGAAATCAATGGTGTAAAGCTAGGCTACGTATGGAGAAGCATTGAAAGTGTAGGGATATACGTCCCCGGAGGAAGAAAAGCCTATCCATCGACTTTACTCATGGCTGGCGTACCAGCTAAAGTAGCTAAGGTAAACAAGTTGTACGTTACATCACCCCCTACGCCAAATGGATGTTTAAACCCAGCTGTAGCCTACCTATCTATACTACTAGAGGTAGAAGAAGTCTACAGAATTGGAGGTGCTCACGCAATAGCGGCGTTAGCTTATGGAACAGAATCTGTTAAGAAAGTTCAGAAAATCGTTGGCCCAGGAAATATATACGTTCAAGCAGCTAAATACCTTGTTCAACAAGTAGTTGCTATAGATGGTATTGAAGGCCCAACAGAGTTAGTGGTTATAGCAGATGATAATGCCGATCCAAAGACTATCGCCGTAGACATGATGGCTCAAGCTGAGCACGGTTATGGCTCTATGGTTGCCCTGATATCGGTATCTGAAGAAGTAACGTTAGAAGTTAGTAAGATTCTAGAGCAAGATACAGACCACGACTATTACGTAGCGGTGGTAGATGATGTAATGAAAGCTATAGATATTGCCAACTCGTTAGCTCCTGAACACCTCTCACTACATATTCGCGACGCACATAAATATATTCCGTACATAGTTAACGCTGGCGCTGTATCTATTAGCCGAGAACCCCCGGCTTTAATCGACTACATAGGGCCTAACCATATACTTCCAACGAATAGATGGGCAACATCAAGAGGTGCTTTAAGCGTTTTCGACTTCCTCAAACCTGTGTCGGTTATTTTAGACAGCTCCTCAATAGATAGCGATTTACTAAAATCGGTTATATTAATCGCTGAATATGAGGGGTTTAGTGTTCATGGGAGAAGCGTGGGACTTAGATTTAAGCGCAGTACTAGATGATCTGTATAAGTTGATAGTCGATAGATTGGAGAAGAAGCCTCCTAACAGCTACACAGTTCAGCTAGCTAGTAAAGGCATCGATTATGTTGCTAGGAAGTTTGGCGAAGAATCTATAGAGGTTATTATCGCAGCATCAAGAGAATCTAAGGAAAGACTCGTTAGCGAAATAGCTGATCTGCTCTACCATCTTCTAGTCTTAATGGCTGTTAAAGGTGTTTCACCAGAAGAGGTAGCTAATGAGCTGCTTAGGCGAAGAAAATGAAGGCCTTGGTACTCAACTACGGTGTAGGAAATATATTCAGCATAGTATCAGCTTTAAGGAAAACAGGCTTCGATGTTGATATAGCTAACGATATTAACTCTCATTACAACCTTATTGTTTTACCTGGAGTAGGCTCGTTTAAGGCTTTGAAACCTTTTGTAGAACAAAAAAGCGAAACAATTAAAACTATAGTTGAAAATGGCGTAGCAGTTCTTGGGATATGCTTAGGTATGCAAGCGCTATTCGAGTATAGTACGGAATACGGGTTTAGTAAAGGTATAGGTGTACTAAGAGGTTATGTTGATAGAATTTCAACTAAAAACAAGGTTCCGCATATAGGTTGGAGTAAAGTTTACTACATTGATAAGAACAGCTCTTGCGAAGTATTTAAAGAGCTAGATGGAAAATACGTATACTTCGCTCATAGCTACGTTGTGTACCCCAAAGATATTGACTATCTATGTATGATTAGCTTATACGATATGTTATATCCTGCTGCCATAGCCTACAACAATATTTTTGGAACACAATTTCACCCAGAGAAAAGTAGCTCTGTAGGATTGAGATTTATAAAAGCTTTAGCAGAGTGGTTGAAAAAATGAAAATTTCGTTAGAGGAAGCAGAGAAAATAGCGGATAAGCTGAGGTTTAGATACGAACAAGAAACTGTTATCGTAGTGGTTCAAGACGTTGAGACAAAAGATGTTCTTATGGTTGGCCACATGAATAAAGAAGCCCTTATAAAGACCTTAACAACAGGTTATCTCCATCTATGGTCTATCTCAAGAAAAAAACTGTGGCTTAAAGGTGAAACAAGCGGTAATTATCAACTTGTTGTAGGAATCAAAGTTGATTGTGATAACGATTCCCTTCTAGTTACGGTCAAATCGATGGGCCCGATATGCCATACAGGTAATAGAACTTGTTTCTACAGCAGTTTGGTAAAGGAGATGCAAATAGATCTAGCTTAATCTCTGTAGAACAGCTTCTGTAAACTCGTTCGTTCCACTACCCCCACCTAGATCTGGTGTAAGCTTCTTTCCCTCTCTTAGAACATCTAGAATAGCCCTCTCAATAGCTTCTCCGGCTACTGTATACCTACCAACACGGTGTTTTTCGCCTAACCACCTAAGCATCCACGATACACACAGTATCATGGCCGTTGGATTGGCAATACCTTTACCAGCTATATCGAAGGCCGCTCCATGTATTGGCTCAAACATGGCTTTATCATCGCCTATATTGGCAGAAGCCGCTAAACCAATGCTACCCGATACGTAAGCCGCTAGATCGCTGAGTATATCACCAAATAAATTTGTTGTAACAATCACGTCAATTTTATCAGGTTTCCTAACTAAATCCATAACAGCTGCATCTATGTACATTTCATCGATTACTATATCTTTGTATGATTGAGCAATTTTGTAGATACAGGATCTAAAGAGTCCATCGGTAGTTGTTAAAACATTAGCTTTATGGACAATAGTGACTTTTTTCCTCCTTTTAGAGGCTAACTCGAATGCAACTCTAGCTATTCTTTCACTGGCTTTCCGAGTTATCACCCTAAGCGCTACAGCTGCATCATCTGATACCATGTACTCTGCCCTTAAGTATACGTCTTCTGTGTTCTCTCGAACAATAACTAAATCTATATCTCTCCTTAAAGCATTAATCCCAGGCAAAGCTTTTGCAGGCCTAATGTTTGCGTAGAGATCTAACCCTCTCCTAATCTTAACAACGACATCACCTGCTGTTTCGCCTACAGGTCCTTTCAATATAGCATTGCAATTCTTTATTGTATTCCACGACGACTCTGGGAGCGGGTTACCGTAGGCTTTAACTGCATTGTCTCCCGCAGGGGTTTTTATAAGCTCTAGTTCAAGTCCGTAAAGCTTAACTATTTTTTCTAGCACCCTAAGAGCTGATAACGTTATCTCGGGACCTATACCATCTCCTTCTACAACGGCTACCCTAAATATTTAGGTTCACCTCTCTAACTACATCTAAAATTATGTTTTCGATAGTACGTCTATCGATTTTTATACCTTTATCGCCTAGATCCTTAACTATGCTTAGAACCTTCATCACGACTTCTTCCCTTGGTTCAACGCCCATCTGCTTCAATACGTACTCAATAGCGTGTCTACCACTATGCTTACCCAGGACTATAAGCCTCTCAGCTCCAACTATAGAAGGATCTATTGGCTCGTACGTTAGAGGATGACTTAGAACGCCATGAACATGTATACCAGATTCATGCGCGAAAGCGTTTCTACCTACAATAGCTTTGTTAACAGGTATTGTGATCCCGAAGTACTGCGATACTCTTTCAACAACTTTACGTATTTCGCTGAACTTCACCCCTACTTCGTACCCTAGTAGAAACTTAATTGCCGATGCAACCTCCTCTAGGGCTGCATTACCCGCTCTTTCACCAACCCCTAAGATCGTAACATGAGCTTGATCCGCACCTGCTTCAATAGCTGATACGCTGTTAGCCACAGCCATGCCGAAATCATTGTGACAGTGAACGCTTATGATATAATCTCCTCCAACATTATTTTTAACGTAAGCTACAAGATTGGCTATTAATCTGGGATATGCAACCCCCACGGTATCAGCTATATCAATTCTATCAGCGCCGGCATCTACAACAGCCTGGAAAACCTGGACCAAGAACCTCCAATCAGATCTTGTAGCATCTTCAGCGCTAAACTCTACTACAACTCCATGCAATTTAGCATACTCAACAGCTTTAACAGCTTTCTCAAGTACTTGTTCACGCGATAACTTAAGCTTATATCTCATGTGAAGATCCGATGTAGCTATAAACGTGTGTATAGCGTCAACGTCAGCATCCAGCGCTCTATCTATATCATCTTTATGCGCTCTAGCTAATGCAACAACCTCAGCTTTAGCAGTATTTTGTGCTATAAGTTTAACAGCTTCAAATTCTCCTTGACTTGTTATAGGAAAACCAGCTTCTATAGCGTCAACACCTAACCCATCCAATAGCATAGCAATCTCTAACTTCTGATTAACCGCTAAATCAACTTCTGGCATTTGCTCTCCATCGCGTAACGTAGTATCAAATAGCCTTACGTATTTATCTATTCTTTCCCTTTTTCTAAATACATCAACTGGATAAGCAATAAGGGTCCCTCTATAAGCACCCATTGTAGAGGTATATAAGCGTTTATCCTACTTAAACACTTAATACCTACTTATGCATAGCTTGATTAAATCATAATATGTTTAAATTGTAATTACAGTTTGATACAAAACGAAAAATTTTTAAAGCTTGGATTTGGAAAAATGGTATCTGTAACTCGAGCAAATCTAGATGGTGAGGTTGATGGAACTCCAAGTTCGTTAACTACACATAAGGACATTGTTAAAAGAGCCATACCAATAGCTAAACCTGTTAATTTAACTATTGCTGCTAACAAGAGGTAGGATGCAATGACAGGAGCTGAAGCTTTGGTAGAGAGTCTAATCAGGGAAGGAGTTAAAGTAATATTCGGTATACCTGGGTTATCTAACATGAAATTCTATGATGTTCTATACGACTACGTTAAAGGAGGATATATAAGAACAATACTAGTAAGACATGAACAAGCAGCTGCACATGCAGCCGATGGTTATGCTAGGACAGTTGGTTTTCCAGGCGTTTGCACTGCCACATCGGGTCCTGGGGCTCTTAACCTTGTAACAGGTATAGCTACTGCTTACTGGGATAGCTCTCCCGTTATAGCAGTAACAGGTCAAGTACCTATGTCTTCTATGGGTAAAATGGCTTTCCAAGAAGCTGATATGGTTGGCGTTATGCAGAATATATCTAAGTTCGTTATAAGGTTAAACGACGTTAACGAAATACCGATGTGGGTTAAAAACGCCTTCTATATAGCCTTAAGCGGTCGACCAGGTCCTGTAATAATCGATGTTCCTAGGGATCTATGGGTTAAACCTATGAACGGTTTTAAATTACTTGAGAAACCTCTCGTTAAAGGCTACGAGGAATTTCGTCTAAGAGCCGATTCAATTACTATTAAGAAAGCTGTAAAACTTCTTATAGATGCTGAGAAGCCTTTGATCTTAGTTGGTGCAGGTGTTCTATGGAGTAACGCTGTATATGAGGTGCTAACTTTATCTGATCTCTTAGTAGCACCTATAGTGTCAACACTTTTAGGTAAATCGGCTATACCGCATGATTACCCCCTATACTTAGGTATGATGGGTTACTACGGACGTGCTGAAGCAAATCAAGCTTTCCTTGAATCGGACACTATCCTTATTATAGGGGCTAGGGTAAGCGATAGAACGTTACCGTCATATAAAGATATTGTAGATATGAAGAAGAAGATCATCATGGTTAACATAGATCCTACGGATATAGAAAGACAGCAATTTGATGTAAGTGTTGGGTTGGTAGGGGATGCAAAAACTGTTTTAAAGGAGATGATATCGACTTTGGTGAGCGTAGGTGTGAGATGTAATAGGTCTGAGTGGATTAAGAGAATTAAAGAGCTTAAAGATTACTACGAAAGAGTATACTATGAAGACGACGGTAAAGGATTAAAGCCTTGGAGAGTGCTCAAGAGTATTAGGGATGTTCTTCCACGTGATGCTATAGTCACAACAGGCGTTGGTCAGCATCAGATGTGGACAGCATTGTTCTGGGATGTTCTTAAACCTAGAACTTATATAACCTCGGGGGGCATGGGTACCATGGGCTTCGGATTCCCTGCGGCTCTTGGCGCAAAAGTTGCTAAACCTAGCAGTACTGTTGTAGATCTAGATGGCGATGGATCCTTTCTCATGACGGTAAACAATCTCCCTGTAGCTGTAGAAGAAAATCTCCCTGTAATCGTAGCTGTATTCGATAACAGATGCCTAGGGTTAGTTAGACAAGTACAGGATATGTTCTTTGGTGGTAGGACTATATCCGTAGAGCTAGGCTATAAAACTGATTTCGTGAAGCTAGCAGAGGCTTTTGGAGCTCTAGGATTCGATGCTCAGAGCTACGAAGATGTAGGTGTAGCCTTTAGAAAGGCATTGAAAGAAGATGCAACAGCGGTCATAAGAATACCAATACCTGAAAACGAAAACGCTTTACCTACGCTACCCCCTGGAGGAAGTCTCAGAGAGATGATAATTCGTGCAGCCGGGAAAACTAGTTAGAGTTTTAGGCTACTACATCGATGCGAGCTTTATTGAAAGAGTTGTAGCAACATTCAGAAAGCTGTTAATAGATGTTGATTGGGTCTACGGTAGGAGGCTCTCGGATGAAGGTCTCTACGAGTTACACCTTCTTGTTAAAGACCATCCAAACCTTAAGATAGCTATACTAGATCTTAGTAAATCTGTGGGTATTGAGCGGGTTGATGTATTCGAAAATTATAGAGTTGAAACAATGGATGCTGGTGGAGAGGGTGTTTGCGCTGAGCGAGCCGGTGCAGAGTGCTTAAATTTGTTTGTACTTCACATACCTATTTATTTCCGCATCATAAGCTACATCCGGGGAGAAAAAATTGGCGAAGATTTATAGGGATCAGGATATTTCACTTGATGTACTCAAGAATAAGGTTATAACGATCCTGGGTTACGGTAGTCAAGGAAGAGCTTGGGCTTTAAACCTACGTGATTCAGGTCTGAACGTGGTGGTTTGCCTTGAGTACCGAGGAAAGAGCTGGAAAATAGCTGAAGAAGATGGGTTCAAGCCTAAGTTTATCAACGAGTGTGTAAGAGAAGCAGATGTAATAGTTTTCTTGCTTCCAGATATGGTCCAGCCAGAGATATGGAGGAAAAGCGTAAAGCTCAACATGAATAGCGGCGCAGATATAGTGTTCGCCCACGGATTCAACGTACATTACGGTTTAATAGTTCCACCACCAGCATCCGACGTATACATGATTGCCCCTAAATCGCCTGGCGCTATGGTTAGGAGAATGTTTGAGAAAGGAGGTGGTGTACCAGCGCTTGTAGCTGTACACCAAAATGTCTCTGGTTATGCTCTTCAAAAGGCTCTAGCTATAGCAAAAGGTTTAGGCTGTACACGTTCAGGTGTTATTGTGACTACATTTAGGGAGGAAACAGAGACAGATCTCTTCGGCGAACAGGTTATATTAGTAGGAGGAGTAATGGAGTTAATCAAAGCGTCTTTTAACACCCTAGTCGAGGAGGGTTACCAACCTGAGGTAGCATATTTTGAAGTTGTTAACGAGTTAAAGCTAATTGTTGATTTGATATATGAGAGAGGTCTTGTGGGTATGCTAAGAGCTGTTTCTGATACGGCTAAGTACGGCGGTATAACCGTTGGCAAGTATATCGTCGATCAAAACGTTAGAGAAAAAATGAAGAAGGTTCTGGAAAGAGTACGAAATGGCGAATTCGCTAAAGAGTGGCTGGAGGAATATAGGAGTGGGATGCCTAAGGTGATGAAAGAACTTGAGGAGTTGAATAGCAGTGTTCTAGAGAAGGTAGGGGATTGGCTTAGAAAAGAATTCATACACAAGCTAAGCCAATGAAATCCTTCTCGTCGTCAGAATATTTGCTTATACTGTATAAATGTATATTATCCTCATAAACATTTTTAAACCAGCCCATAGTTAAATACTAGTGCGGTGAAGCTGGTGGTAGGTGGTCCAAAAATTAGTTAAGGTGCTTGATACAACACTTAGGGACGGAGCTCAAGCAGGGCGAATATCCTTCTCATTAGAGGATAAGATAAAAATAACGTTAGCGTTGGATGAACTAGGCGTAGATTACATAGAAGCTGGGTGGCCTGGGTCTAATCCTAAAGATTTCGAGTTCTTTAAAGCTATAAAGAACTATGGATTATCATATGCTAAGATTGCGGCATTTGGTAGTACACGGAGGAAAAAGGTTAAGGTTTACGAGGATAAGAATATAGATTATATACTTGAATCCGATGTAGAAGTAGCTGTGATTTTTGGAAAAAGCTGTAAATCTCATGTACATGATGTTCTCCGTACATCTACAGAAGAGAATTTGGAGATGATCTACGACACCGTAGCCTACCTTAGAAGCCATGGCCTAGAGGTTATATTTGATGCTGAGCATTTTTATCAGGGATTCAAAGAAGATCCAGAGTACACCTTAAATGTAGTTCAAACAGCTATTGAAGCAGGTGCAAACGTTGTTGTTTTGTGTGATACGAAAGGTGATACACTCCCTTGGGAGGTATACGATATAACCAAGAATGTTGTTTCGAAGGTCAAAGCCGATGTAGGTGTTCATATGCATAACGATATAGGTTGTGCGACTGCGAATACCCTGATGGGGGTCGCAGGGGGTGCTAAACATATTCAAGTGACTATAAACGGTGTTGGAGAGAGAACGGGTAATGCAGATCTTACTCAAGTTGTACCAACATTGTTTTACAAGATGGGGATCCACGTTCTAAAGGGGGGAGAATCCATTAAAAAGCTTAGGGGGATTTCAAGGCTTGTTTACGAGATCTTATCGATAGATCCTAATCCGTATCAACCCTACGTAGGCAATTTTGCTTTTGCTCATAAAGCTGGGGTTCATGTAGACGCTATTTTGAAGAATCCCAGCACATACGAACACATAGATCCAGAGCTTGTTGGAAATAGTAGGAAAATTCTGCTATCGGATCAATCAGGAGGTGCTAATATAGTTGCTAATCTTAAAGACCTAGGTCTACAAGTTGATAAGAGGGATCCAAGGGTTAGAAGCGCTTTAACTAAGATTAAAGATCTTGAGAATCAAGGCTATAGCTTCGATCAAGCTCCGGATTCCGCATTACTTGTTACTTTGAAGGAGCTTGGATATCTAGGCGAAGAACTTAAACCTTATAGTTGGCGATTACATGTTGAGCCTAGTGGTCTTGCTGTTGCAGAGGTAGGCGTAAAGAGTATTAGTGCTAGCTCCATGGATGTAAACGTTTTAGAAGCTCTTTCTAAAGCCTTGTCTATAGTTGTATCAGAGTTATACCCATTTCTACCAAGCATAAGGGTTTCAAGATGTTACTCAGTTATGCTAAGCCAAGGAATTTTTAGGGTTACTGTTGAAGTTGAGACTAGCTTTAGAAGATTATTTGTGCAAGGCGTTTCCAATAATATGCTTGATGCCTACATGAGAAGCCTCGTTGATGCCTACGAACTATTGCTAGCTTTACATAGGGGGAACCTTATACAACGAATTTTTATTCGCTCAACAGGTTTAGAAGGTATGGTGGTTCATAAATGAGAAGCGATGTGGTGAAGAAAGAACTTGAGAGAGCCCCCCATAGGGCTTTGTTTAAGGCTCTAGGGTTTACAGATGAAGAGCTAGGAAGACCTTTGATAGGCGTAGCGAATTCGTGGAATGAAGTTATACCTGGGCATAAGCATCTAGATCAAATAGCTGAAGCTGTTAAAGCAGGTGTTAGGCTTGCAGGAGGAACGCCTCTCGAGTTCAACACTATAGGTATATGCGATGGCATTGCCATGGGTCACGAAGGGATGAAGTATTCGCTACCTTCTAGAGAGCTTATAGCAGATAGCGTAGAGGTTATGGTTAGAGCTTATCAATTTGATGGGCTTGTCCTCATAGGTTCCTGCGATAAGATTGTGCCGGGTATGCTCATGGCTATGGCGAGGCTAAATATACCGGCTTTATTTGTATCTGGTGGACCTATGCTTGCTGGTAGGTACGGAGGGAAAGAAGTAGATGTACACGATCTATTCGAAGCTGTAGGGGCTGTGAAAAGCGGTAAAATGAGTTTAGAAGAGGCTAAAGCTCTAGAAGATGTTGCTTGCCCAGGTGTAGGTTCTTGTGCAGGTATGTTTACTGCAAATACCCTTAACATATTAACCGAAGCTTTGGGAGTATCGTTGCCGGGTAATGGGACAATCCCTGCAGTTGATGCAGCTAGGATAAGGTTAGCTAAAGAAGCTGGTAAGAGGATTGTTGAATTAGTTAAGAGGGATATAAAGCCAAGGGATATAATGATTAGGGAAGCTTTCTTAGACGCTATAGCAGTTGACTTAGCTTTAGGGGGGTCTACAAACACAGTTCTACATCTAATGGCTATAGCTAAAGAATGCGAAGTAGATTTAACTCTAGATGATTTCGATGAAATAAGCGAAAAAACACCAACTCTAGCAAAACTTAGCCCTGCAGGGCCATATCATATACAGGATCTACACGAAGCTGGTGGTGTACCTGCTGTTATGAAGGAGCTCGATAGAAAAGGGCTTATTCATAAAGATAGGCTTACGGTATCCTTAAAAACAGTTAGAGAAATAATAGATAACGCTGAAGTTACACGAAGAGATGTTATAAAGCCCATAGACAACCCTGTTCTCCCAAGAGGAGGTATAATGATATTAAAAGGTTCACTAGCCCCACTAGGTGCAGTTATAAAGATCTCAGCTGTACCCGAAGACCTGCATCTCTTTGAAGGAGTTGCTAAAGTATTTAACTCAGAAGAAGAAGCTGTAAAAACAATAATGGATAACAAGATCGAAAAAGGAGACGTTGTTATAATAAGGTATGAGGGGCCCAAAGGTGGACCAGGCATGAGGGAGATGCTTACAGCAACCTCGCTTCTAGTAGGCATAGGCCTAGATAGATACGTAGCCCTTATCACAGATGGGAGATTCTCTGGAGCCACAAGAGGTATAGCCATAGGGCACGTATCTCCAGAAGCAGCAGAAGGAGGCCCTATAGCCGTTGTAGAAAATGGAGACATCATCAAAATAGATCTCAAGAAAAAAAGAGTAGATATACTCCTAGACGAAAACCTCTTAAAAGAAAGATTAAAGCATTGGAAATACCCAGACAAACAATTAAAAGGATACCTAGCAAGATACTCAAAAAACACAACCTCAGCTCATACAGGTGCAATATATAAAGAATAAACCCTTCAAATAACTCAATAAAGAAATCTTTAGAATACAAAAAATTAACACTATTGATTTGTATAAAAACAATGTATTCTCTAAATTCTATGTTAACAAAAGATAAAATCATTTAAACAATTCAAAAGGTATCATCAAGAGATTTAAAACAAAGTATAACCCATACCTTTACTATAGCAAAACAGTACATAAGGCAAACTCTCCCCAAACTCCACTAATGTATAAAGACCCTATACATCTCCTATATTCTATTATATTCTATAATTACTATGGTGTCAAAACCCTATATACATGTTTCATACAAATCTTATTTTATGAACTCAACGTACCTTTACCACATTAATAACACAATATTGAAACAATATTGACATTTATAAGTTCACCAATCTATTTGATATTTAAGAAATATATTATATACCTAATTTTGCTAATGATTAACATATATAAGAGCACAAGTAATTAATCTAATATTCAGCACAGACTAAGGTTATTTAATCAATACACAATTTATAATCAATATGATTTATTAACAACTAACTATATTGTAATGTATTTGAAACTAGTTAATTAATTAAATACTTCATAATCCTCGACAATGTTCATATTTGCGTTGGTTCAAAGATGCCTAAAAAAATTTTATGATGTGTTTACCGTTATTTATTCGAATGGTAAATATTAATAGGAGATCGTTAAGTAAAGGACTGTAGCAGTATCACAGTGCAAACAATTATATAATACAGCATAATTTTACATTAAGTCTTTTTACTTGAAAGAATTAAAACTATTAAATAATGGGAACCTCAAAACGTTTTAAACCACTCTATATTGTTAATTAAATAGGTTGAGATTGCTCAGGTGCATACTATGTATAAACCTTTACTCATGTATATTGGGAAACGCTTTATTGCCATGATAATCGCTATATGGATTGGCTTAACTATCACTTTCGCAATTTCTAGGTTATTACCCTTTAATGCAGCTGATTACTTTGTAGCAAGAGTTCTTTCTGCCGGAGCTGGTTTGAGAGGCGACGAAATTGAAGCACTAAGAAATACTCTTATACAGCTATACGGTCTTAATAGATCTGTAATCTTACAATACATAGATTTCCTTAAAAACTATATAACCGGAAATATGGGTCCTTCGTTTGCGTTTTTCCCAACTTCTGTGAGCGAGATAATTGCTTGGGCTTTGCCCTGGAGTTTAGCCTTGCTTATGACTGTAAGTGTGATGAACTGGATAATAGGTAACATAATCGGCACCCTCTCTGCTATTACTAAGAGAAGACGAATTGCCAACGCATTAGAAAATTTTGCTCTAACCATAACCCCTATACCGTATGTTATCTTGGGGCTATCTTTCTTAATTATCTATGCACTTATATTAAGACTCCCGTTAACGATGTACGGTCGTCCGGTTCCACCACAGTTAAGCATAGACTTCATAATTTCTTTATTTCAAAGAATGATGTTGCCTGCTATCAGCTTAATGATTTTTGGATGGATTGGAGACTTTTTGGCTATGAAAAACCTTGCAATTAGGTTAAAACAAGAGGACTTTATATTGTACAAAGTTCTGCAAGGAGCCCCCCAGAAGAAAATAAATACAGCTGTGTTTAGAAATGCCTTAATCCCACAATATACGAGTTTACTGTTAGGGCTATCCAGGGTTTTTCTAGGATCTGTAACTGTTGAATATCTCTTTAACTATCCAGGCATAGGATTGATACTACAATCAGCTATCGCAAACGCCGACTACAACTTGATGCTCGGAATTATATCCTTAACAGTAGTTGCTGTAGGTATAGCAACATTTATTCTAGATTTAACATACCCGTTAATTGACCCAAGAATAAGGTATCCAGGGGCGGGATAGCATATGACCTACAAGTATAACTTTAAAATACTTCTAACTAAAACTACTTTCCCCATATGGCTCGGAATTTTAATATTTTTACTTCTATTTTCTTTTGTCTATACGAGAACTCTACCAATAAATCCTGGAAGATGGTACTACACACCTTCACGGCTACCTCCATCTAAAGAATATCCGCTTGGAACAACAATGTTAGGGCAAAACATGGTATACATAGTACCAGAGGCGCTAAAAAACACCATAACCATAAGCGCAATTGGAGGCTGTGTTGGTATATTGATTGCTTTAATATTAGCTACAGCAGCAACGCTCCCAAAGAGTAATATCATCAGGAATTCCTTCGCATACTTTATAGATGTGATGTGTATGATCCCCGGTTTCCCAATACTCATGATAGTACTATATGCGTGGAGAGCTGTGCTAACTTTACCACTTATAGGAGTGATCTTCGGCTTAATAGGATGGACTTTTACCGCTAGAAGCATAAGAGGATTGTTGGAATCACTGAAGACCAGACTATTTATTCAATTGTCCTACTTTTCAGGAGCTTCTATTTTAGATGTACTAGTAAAAGATATAGTACCATACATTCTGCGCTACTTAATGGTGGGATTCATAAACATTATGCTATGGTCTGTAGGTCAAGAGACATTTTTGTCTCTGTTTGGCGCAATGAAGATTGAGATGGTGACCATAGGAACCACGATATACTGGGCTTTGCAGTATCAAGCTTTATTTTTAGGCTGTTGGTGGTGGATAGTGTTTCCTATAATCTTCCTTGTTATATTTATTGTATCCTTATACAAGGTTGTAATGTGGATAGACACATATGTTTTTGTAAGAAGAACCATGGTGTAATCAGAGGGTGATGAGATATGTTTAGTAGTGTTATGAATACCAAAGTTTTGGATGTGCTTAACCTCTCTGGCGGTTATGAAGTTAACTTTGGTGGAAGAAAAATCTATGTTAGAGCCGTTGACGATGCTACTTTCACCGTAAATAGTAACGAAATTATAGGAATTGCTGGTGAATCAGGCTGCGGTAAGAGTACATTAATTAAGTTGATATATGGCTTTAATCAGCCTCCACTTACCATAAAAGGGGGTAAGATTTTACTTAAATTACAGAATAACGATATAGTTGATATTTTAACTGTGGATCGTGAATACCTAAGAAAGAAAATCTGGTGGAAAGAGATATCATATATTCCACAGAACTCCATGAACGTTCTAGATCCTACTAAAAGGATAAAGGACCAGTTTAAGGAGCTTTTCAAATATCATGATGTTAACATAGATTCAAAAGAGATGACGAATTTTATAACAGGATATTTAAATGAATTGGGGCTCCCCATCGATGTTATAAATTCTTACCCTCATCAACTTAGCGGAGGTATGAAGCAGAGAATAGTAATAGCTCTTTCACTAGCATTAAAACCGAGGATTGTATTAGCCGATGAACCTACAACAGCTGTAGATGTTGTTACACAACTTGCTATACTAAGTCTACTCAAGAAATGGCAAAAAGAAAATAAGACAACTCTTATCATTGTTTCTCATGATATGGGGGTTCACGCATACATGGCCAATACGATATTTATAATGTATGCCGGCCAAGTTATAGAAGGTGGACATAAGGAGGATGTTTATAAGAGTCCAAAACATCCATACACTGCTGGATTAATAAAGTCCATTATTAGAAAAGGAGAAAAAGAGATGAAAATAGGGCTCCCGGGACAACCTCCAGACCTAATTAATCCACCTCCGGGTTGTAGGTTTCATCCTAGATGCCCCTACGCAATGGACATATGTAGACATGAAACTCCACCTACTTTATTGATTAATAGTGGATTTGTTAGGTGTTGGTTATATGCAAGAAAGTAAGTCGTTGCTTATAAATAGAGTATCTAAATATTATGGCTATGGATTACTTGGATTGAAAAAGTTCAAAGCTGTTGACAATATCTCTTTTTCGCTAGACCTTACTACCCCAAGTATATTTGTGTTAGCAGGAGAAACAGGTAGTGGGAAAACCACGCTACTTAGAATGATATTAGCAATGGTAAGACCTGACGAAGGTGATATTCAGTACAAGGGATATAACATACATAGACTACGTGGAGATTTAGTTAAATGGTATAGAAGGGAAGTTCAACCTGTATTTCAAGATCCCTACGAAGCTTTCAACCCACTAAGGAGAGTCGATTCATATCTTTATGACGTTGTTATTAAATTTAAAGGAATACGCGATAGAGATCTAGTAACTGAAGAAGTAGATAAAATGCTTAATTATGTGGGGCTGAACTTAGAAAGAGTTAAAGGTAAATATCCACATGAGTTTTCAGGTGGTGAATTACAGAGGATATCTATAGCTAGGGCTCTCCTAGTGAAACCAAGTCTTCTTCTAGCAGATGAACCTGTATCCATGATCGATGTATCATTAAGAGTTGGCATCCTCAACTTATTAAGAGAAGTAAAGGAAGATTTCAGAGCCTCAATAATATACGTTACCCACGATCTCTCAACAGCATACTATATCGGAGATACAATTGGGATTATGTTTAGAGGGGTTATGATCGAGTTAGGGCCCATAGATAAGGTATATAACGAACCGTTACACCCTTATACAAAGCAATTGTTAAATTCATTGCTTGAGCCGGACCCAGAAGTAGAAACGAGGATAACCCCTCCAAAATTAACATCACTTGAACTAAAAGAATTCCTAGCAACAGGATGTAAATACACATCTAGGTGTCCTTACATGAAGAACATATGTATCTCTCAACAACCACCATCGGTCAGCATTAACTCTAACAGAGTTGTTAAATGCTGGCTTTATGCTCCATGAATAAGAAAGTACTAAGAAATAAATCAATTCAAGAATTAAATAAGACACAAGACTCAGAGATTTTACTAACGTATTTTACTAACTTTGAATATTAATTTCATGTGGTTATATAAAAAGCTTAATCACGATATCTTATTTTGTATTGATATTAAAAAAATTTAAGTCAACCTCAAAGTATAAGAGAAAGTGGTGGTGTTGCACAGTATGTACCTGATAAGGAGATCTCTACCCATCTTCCTGATTCTACTAGCACTAATACAGCTAATAACAATACCAAAAGCAGTCTCTCAACTACCTTTACCACCCGGTGTAAGTAGAGAAGAGGTACTAGTTCTGGATACGCAAACATCTAGAGTGGCAACACCTGATGACCTTATGGGATGGCGTATAGGAGGAAATACTGTAACAGGCTTCCATCAGCTTTGCCTTGATATTCTATGGTATGTAAACTTTACATCAGGTGAACTTGTACCTATTATAGCTGATGGCATGCCTAAATATAATGAAGATTATACTGATCTTACAGTTAAAATAAAGAAAGGTATAACGTGGAGTGATGGACACCCTCTAACTGCTTGGGATTTTGTCTATGGTATAAATACAACAAAAGCTAATTCTAATTTAGCAGCGTATTCAGCAGCTAATGCTTGGATAGAATATGCTGTTGTTGTTGATGATTATACCTTTGTTGTAAAGCTTAAGAGGTCTAATCCTTATTGGCATTTCAATACACTAGCTATAGTTGGTCCTGCAATATATAACTACGTCATGCCTAAGCACTACTTCGAAGCTAAAAAACTAGCCCCAACAGATGTACATACAGATAAATACAATCCACCCCTATGTATTGGCCAGTATGTTCTACATTCCTATGATCCTGGTGGAACATGGTATCTGTGGAAGAGAAGAGATGATTGGGTGAACTCTTCTCTTGGATGGTTTATCAAAGCGGGTAAGGTTCCATGGCCAGGACCCAAATACGTTATGTTCAGGGTATTTCCATCAGAAACAGAGAAAATTATAGCTATGACCAGGATGGAGCTCGACTGGATATTCGATGCAACACCTCAAGCATTTGAAGCCGTTAAAAATGCTCTAGGGGATAAAGTTGGAGCTTGGTATCCTCATTGGCCTTACTTCTGGGGATATCCTACATCAAATAGAGGCATATACTTCAATAATATGAGATACCCATACAATATATCAGCTGTGAGGTGGGCTCTAGCCTTCGCTATAAATATGACAAGAGTATTAACAGATGGTTATAAAGGAACACAAAGAGCTGTAGCAATACCCATAATAATTACGTGGCCTCTCAAGGAGTTCTGGGAACCTAAATTCCTACCTATAATAACAAAATGGAAAGTTAAAGACGTGGTAACCGGAGTTACATTATCCCCAGATATCGCTGAGAAAGATATATGGGATCCTGATGTAGCCATAAGGGTTCTAGCCTGGGGTAAAGCAAACGGCTATCTAGAGATAGATCTACCTCCAGAGATAGCTAAGGATATATGGGGTTCTGGTTGGTGGAAGTACATGCCTGATGTAGCTGAAGCAATTCTTAAAGCGCTTGGCTTTAGAAGAGGATCTGATGGTAAATGGCTTTTACCTGATGGAACTCCATGGAAGATGCAGCTTAACATTCCATCTGGGTTTGAGATGGATGCTGTTCAGCTTGGCCAATTTGTTGCAGAGGAATGGAGAAGATTTGGTATAGATGTAGAAGTAGTTCCTTACGAATCAGCAACGTTCTGGACAGATCAATTCAATTACGGAAGATTCTCTGTAGGGTCATACTGGGGTATAAGCGGTAACGACCCCTACTCCATACCAGTATTCTTAGATGGATGGAGATGCGCTTTCGTTAGACCTATTGGGAATTATTCAGCGAATGCTGCTAGGTATTGTAATTCAACTTATGATGAATATGTATTAAAAGCTTTAGCCTCACCACCTGGTAGCCAGCAAATGATTGATGCAGTATTAAACGCAGTAATAACGTTTATGAAGGATCAACCTGTAATATGGATGGGGAACTGTAAGAAGCTTCAACCGCTATTACTTGAATATTGGACTAACTGGCCTACTGCTTACAATTTCTATTGGGGGCAAGACTTCTGGGGTAAACAAACAATAAAGTTAATAATAACCTATATGGTTCCAAGAAAAGTGCAGATAGATATAGTAACAACAAATACTATTGTTATAGGACCTGATCAGCTAATACCTGAATGGGTTGGTAAAGATCCAAGAGTTACTGTAGTCCAAAAACCAATTCCATACTGGTTACTACCAACAGAAACAAGAACTCCTACACCTTCTCCATCACCTACTCCTACAACTACACCAGTAGAAACACCTACTGTAACAGGTGTTACAACAATTACTATAACAACTATATCTATTGTAGAAAGAACAACTACAACTTTGTCAACGGTATTAGTGTCTACAACTATCAGGGAAACTGACTGGACTATGACTGTGTTATTAGCTGTTGTGTTATTTGTTGTAGGGTTTGCCATAAGCTGGTTTATAAAGAAGAAATAATGTAGGTATTTAGAGATATTAATTTAATTTATTTTTATTTTTATAATTTTGAGATACAGTTGGTTAATTTTGTTGTTATTTCTTAACAATATTATACACATAATAAATGTAGAATTTTAAGCTGTATTAGTGCAAGGTGTTCTTATTTTGAGAGATTGTGTTTTGTTATTATGTGTTTAGTTCTTCTTTAATTACTTTGGCCAGTATTTCTATTCCTTGCTTGATTTGGTTTATTGTTGGGTATGTGAAGTTTAGCCTCATAGTGTCTTTACCGTTTTCGTTGTGGTAGAATCCTTTGCCTGGTACGTAGAGTACTCCTTTGCTATATGCTTTAGTTAAAAGTAGTTCTGTGTCTATTTCTTGGTTGAGTTTTACCCAAATAAACATACCTCCTATTGGTTTTGTGTACCAAGTTGTTCTTGGGAAGCTGTTCTCTATGGTTTCAATCATTGTATTTCTTTTTTGTTTATATAAGGTTTTTGTTTTGTTTATGTTTTTCTCTATGATTTTTTTCTTAAGTGCTAAAGCGGCTATATATTGGTTAAAGCTTGATGTATGGAGGTCTGCGATTTGTTTCATGGGCTCTAAGCTATCTATAACCTCTTTTGGTGCAATTACGTGGCCTAGTCGAAGACCTGGTGCAAGTATTTTACTTAAAGATCCTATGTAGATAACCCTACCGTTTTTATCTAGATTATATATAGGTGTTGTAGGTGTACTTTCGTCGAATATCATAAGCCCGTAGGCATCGTCTTCTATTAAGAGGAAATCGTATTCTTCAGCAAGTTCTAGTAGATATTTTCTCCTATCTATCGATAGAGTTACACCTGCAGGATTTTGAGCTGTCGATACTGTGTAGAGAACCTTAACCTTCTCCCCCTTAGATTTAAGCATCTTAAGCTTATCCTCGAGTTCATTAACCTTCATACCGTAGTCATCTATTGGTACCCCTATGAACCTAGGTTTTCTAGCTCTAAACGCGTTTAAAGCAGCTATATAAGTAGGTTCTTCAACAACCACAATATCCCCTTCATCAACGAAGGCTCTAGCAATAATATCAACAGCTTGCTGAGATCCTGTAGTAATTAATACGTTATCCTGTGATACCTTAATACCTCGGTTTCTGTAGAGGTAATTTAGTAATTCTCTCATGTACATCGATACCCCTTTGGTAGGCATGTACTGAAGAGCTTCAAAACCATAGTTCTCTAGAACTTCTACGGTAATGTTTTTCAGCTCCTCTATAGGAAAAGTAGATGGATCTGGAAGACCTCCTGCAAAACTAATCACAGATTTATCTTCAAGGAATTGAAGAGTATACCTATTCACAACTGCGGCAACATAATCTCCATCACCAGATCTAAATGCTCTATAGTCAATCATATTACTTCCACAAAGACTTAGCGGCACTAGAATAAATCTGTTTATGGAGATAAAACCTGTTTAAAAAGTACCAACATATAAGGAAAGTATTCTAATCTAGAAGATACCCCTTAAGTAGCAGAAAGTTAGAGTCCAAATTAGAACAGCGGTATTTCTAACATTTGTAGCTTTATTTTCTGCAAAATCAAGAGTAACTGGGTGTACTCGTGTCTAAAACCAATATCGATTGGTTTAAAGACATAGCCTTGAAGGCTATTAACTATGGAAATAGCCTTGGAGCTAAATTTGTAGATATAAGATTTGAGCTTGTTAATGCAACGTACATAGAGGTTGAGAACGGTGTTGTTCAAATAGCTCGGCAAGGCTCTGAACTCGGTGCTGCTGTAAGGGTTCTATATAGGGGGTTCTGGGGTTTTTCATCGTGTAGCAAACTTGATCTTGATAACCTTAGGAGAGCTGTAGAGAACGCCTTTGTAGGTGCTCGTGTAGCTTCCGGTGAAGGTATTGGCGATGCTGATGCTGTTGAACTGCCTAGTATTAGAGATACTTATCTAGATGTTGTTAAGGTTGATCCTAGCTCTGTAGAGTTAGAGAAGAAGGTGAAAGATCTACTAGAACTTCACAGAGAGATAACGAATAAGCAATTTATGAAGTATGTAGGGCTTAGGTATCTAGATAGTTATATCTACAAAATCTACGTTAGTAGCGATGGAAGGGATATCCTTCAACAACTTGTTTATACATGGGGTTATGTATGGGCTACAGCTAGAGAAGGAGATGTTATAGCTTCTGTTAGAGAGGAGATGGGCACTAGAGATGGGTACACGATATGGGATAAGAATCCCCAGAGCCAACTAGCTTTTAAACTAATTGAACGGGCAGAGAACCAGCTAAAAGCAAAACCTCCGAAAGGCGGTGTATTTCCAGCTGTTATAGCGCCAAACGTTGTAGGGGTTTTCGTCCACGAAGCTTTCGGTCATTTAGCTGAAGCAGATTTAACTATGAGCGGTAGCGCTGTAAAAGATAAACTCGGGTTTTCAATAGCTAATGAAAATGTTACGATAGTTGATGACCCTGGTATTGATGGTGGTTTTGGCACGTATAAGTACGACGATGAAGGGGTTGAAGCTAGGAAAACCACACTCCTAGATCGCGGAGTAGTCCGCGAACTTATGGTTGATCGCGAATACGCAAAGAAGCTTGGAGAAAAACCTACAGGAAATGCTCGTGCTGAAAACTATCGAGTACCGCCGCTGATTAGGATGAGAAATACTTTTATGATACCAAGAGATTACAGTGTTGAAGAACTGTTTGAGGGTGTAGACTACGGCTACTACCTGGTATCGTTTAGAGGTGGACAGGCAAACCTTGATGGAACATTTCAAGTGGGTATCCAGGAAGCTTACGAGATTGTTAATGGAGAAGTTAGGGGTCCTGTGAGGAACGTGTCTATAAGCGGTAACACCCTCGAGACCTTGTCTATGGTAGATGCTGTAGGTAAAGACTTTAAACTTGAGTATGGTAGGTGTGGAAAAGGTCAAACAGCTTTTGTATCTGATGGAGGTCCGCATATAAGGGTTAAGAAGGTTGTTATAGGGGGTTGGAGTACATGACTTTAGAAGACCTTCTCTCAAATGCTTACCTAGCTCTCGAAAAAGCTAAGAGTAGAGGAGTAGAAACTGCAGAAGTTTACATAGTCTATTCGGAGAAAAAAGGAGTAGAGCTTCATAACAACAAAGTTAACCGCATATACACAGCAACAGATGCCGGTCTTGGGGTAAGAGTTGCTATAGGTAGAAAAGTTGGTTTTTCTTACACAAATATACTTGACGAAAACTTCATAGTTAAAGCCATTGAAAACGCTATATCAAGTGCTAAGTCTATCCCTGAAGATATCTACTGGATGGGCTTACCCGCTAAGGAGGCTACAGTTGGAGGCGATATCTATTCTCCGAAGATAGCCTACACAGATATATCGAAGTTAGTAGAGGTATCGAAGACCATGTTGAGTAGTGCAGTTGAGGATAAGAGGATTACCGTTGTCTACGGAGGCTCTTCAACTTCGGTAAACTCTAAGGTTGTGGTTAATAGCGAAGGTATTGAAGCTGCTACTCGTAGTACAGTAGCGGGGGTTACGCTAGAGCTAGTTGCAAACGAAGCCGGAGATACAACACCTGTAGTCTTCGATTTATTGTTTTCCAGGGTGGAAGTCCCCGATTATAGCATTGTAGTTAGTAAAGCGTTGGAGAAAGCCCTGAAATCACTTCACCCTGTTAAACTTGAGAAACAAGAGATCCCAGTAGTATTTACGCAGATAGCACTCGAAGAATTGTGGAATTTTACATTAATGCTTTCGCTTAGAGCTGATGCTGTAGCTACTAAGCGTAGCCCATTCCATAATCTGTTAAACCAGGAAATTGCATCAACTAACTTAACGCTTATCGATAACGGTATTCTACCCCTAGGTCTCTACACGGAGAGCTACGACGATGAAGGAGTTCCTAGAAGGAGTACAACTATAATCGAGAAAGGTATTCTGAAGAACTTTATAGCAGATACATACTGGGGGCGAAGAATGGGCTTGAAATCTACAGGTAATGCTGTAAGAACTAGCTACTCTCAGTCTGTAAGGATAGGGTTTACAAATCTAATTGTAGAACTAGGGACAACAAAGCCGGAAGAAGTAATCAATGATTTAAGCTACGGTTTGTTAGTCGATGGACTTCAAGGAGCTCACAGTAGTAACCCAGAAAGTGGAGAATTCAGCGTTGTCGCAACTCCTGCGTGGCTTATACAAAAAGGAGAAGTTAAACCTGTTAGAGGTGTGATGCTTGCTGGAAATGCATATGAATTGCTTAAGAAAGTATATGTAATATGTAATAACGTTGAGCAGAAAGGGCATCTAGTAGCTCCTTGGATAGTATTTGAAAGTATAAGAACAATTCAAAGATAATTTCAACTTGTTTCGATTACCTATTAAATACATGAATAAATATTTTTAGTGATTATGCGTAGACAACTTGTTGTTCTTGGAGATCTCTACTTAGTTCGTACCTACACCTTATCAGCTACCATACGGATTTCGAGGAGAACATTCATTCATATATAATTCTTCTCCTTCGAGATTAAAGCATCCTCCTTGAACATTTGGTGATCAACTCCATAAACGTTTTTATATAAAAAGTAGAAAGATTTATTATACCTCAGGATGTTAATAGCTAAGAGTGGGAATTTGGCTACTCCTTCCGTTGTTAATGTGAGAAACTTGGTCAAAGTATACGGGAAGCATTCTATAGGTGTTGATGGCCTTACTTTCTCTGTTAACGAGGGAGAGATCTATGCATTAGTTGGACCTAACGGTAGCGGTAAAACAACTACCTTAAGGATTATAGCTACGCTGATTAAGCCTACCGAAGGAGAGGTACACGTTTACGGAGTCGACGTTGTAAAAGATCCTCTTCGTGCTAGATCTATGCTTAACTATTTGCCAGAAGAAGCCGGCGCCTACAGAGATTTAACCGGTTTAGATTTCATAAAGTTTATGCTTTCTCTAAGGTTTAGAGGAAAAGACCTTGAAGACGCTGTTGAGGAAGCTATTCGAATAGCTGATCTAGGTAACTACCTTAGAAAACCTGTGAGAACATATAGCAAAGGCATGAAGAGAATCCTTGCGCTAAGCACTGTTCTAGCTTCTAAGCCAAGGCTACTAATACTGGATGAACCTACAAGCGGTCTCGATGTCGAGAGAAGCCTATACATAAGAGATCTAATTAAGAGGTATAATAGGCAGAATAAAGTTACAGTTCTCCTTAGTAGTCACAACATGTTAGAAGTTGAGTACCTTAGTCAAAGAGTTGGAATACTTTACAAAGGTAAGCTTATAGCAGAGGGTACACCTGATCAACTAAAGAAATCTCTGAATGCTTTAAACCTTGAGGAAGTATTTGTGAAAGTTAAGGTAGAGCAAGGTGGCGCTAGATGACGTTTTTGCAGCTTGTTAAAAGAGAAGTCAAGGCTTTTATCAAGAACCCGGGGTTCTTAGTAGGGCTGGTAATAATGGTTGTTATGTTCAACGTAATAGGCAGTATAACAAGTAGAGCTACAGAGACCGCCGCCAAGGAGGTGGAGGTAATAGACATAGGGTTGGTCGTCGAAGAAAAAACAGCGTTAGTCCAAGAGCTTGTTAAACTACTAAATATAACTATTGGTGGTAGAGCTAGGATTTATCCATCCCTAGAAGAAGCTATTTCCTGCGCAGGGATTGGCATTGTTATCCCGGCTGGTTTTACATCTAACGTTACCTCCTTAAGAGCACCTGTAGCGTTGGTAGGAGGTGTAAAAGTGGAGACTCTCTCCATGATTATTGCGTCAGCTAGGCTTAGTATGCTGGAAATGGTTTCGCGCACCGTAGAGAGGTTACTGCCAATAGCTGTTGGAATTGTTTACAACGTTAGCATTGAGCCTCAGAAAACAGTTGGGGTAAAAGGTAGCACAATAATGCTCTTCAGTAAGAGGATAAGCCAAGAAGAGTTCATGTCTATAACGTTCTTCGCTTCAATAATACCTCTCCTCATAGGGATTATACTAGCTATAAACGCTAGCTATGCATCGCAGTTAGTAGCCATGGAGAAGGTGGAGAAAGCTTTTGAAATGCTGTTGGCTCAACCTATCAAGAGAAGAGATATAGTGTTGGCTAAGATATTAAGCGCCTCTGTAGCTTCGATAATATTTGGGGCTATATACATGGGTGGACTTTTCATGAGCTTCTCGCAATCAACGCCTTCGGGGCCTAGTACTTCTACGCAAACCTCTGTCCAAACCGTAATGCTAAAAACGTTAGGATTTGAAACATTGATTACAACAGCTCTAACCCTTATCATAAGCCTAGTACTATCAGGAGCCATAGGTGTAGTAGTAGGATCTTTAGTTAGCGATGAAAGAATAGCAGGAGTTTTAACAGCCCCCATAATGCTTATATTCATGGGGTTCGGCTTCGTGACAATGTACCTAGGGCTTACACCAGATATAATCTCAGCAATTATTGCAGGTTTAACAGTAGTACCGATAACTTACCTTTCTGTGGCATCAACTTTATCAGGGAATTTAATGCCGCTAGTATTATCGGTATCAATATCTTTAATGATGTGCACTACGTTTATATTTATTGCTGCATCTATATTCAATAGAGATATAGTTGTGCTTGGCCTTAGAATTGGCTGGGCTAAGAAGATGAAGGAAAGTACGTAGCTTTTAACTAAATCTACGGGGTTATCAACATAAAAATTACTGTACAATAGATTAAAACCCCGGTTGAGGAACGTATTTATCTTTCGCAGGTTATATAATTTATAGTTGATTTAGCTCCTCTTCGGAGCATAAGGGTAGGTTGGAAAGACAAACACCGAAATTTTATTATAAAGAGCTTACAAACATTAACGCCTAAGGCTCGCTATACGTTCTTGTTTCGGTTAACTAAATACAGAACAACTTATACTTTATACAACAAATTATTTATGGTTTTCTAATAACTCTAGAAAAATATTTAACCTGGGGTTTACCGCTGTTTAATAACGGTAAATTCTATGGCAAGCGATAAACTTAGCGAGAAAGATATAGCCATTGACGGGCTTAATAAGCTAAGGGTTGGAGCATTAATTCAACTGATTGCAGGGTTTATAGGGTTATCTTTAGCGATCTTTGTTTCGATTATTGTTAGCCGTGTTCTTGGTTTTACACCAGGGTTTGGTATTCCTTGGCTTTTAGGCAGAGGTGTTCTGAGGACTGTTCTTTCACTTGTTCAGCATATTACTAGGTTCATGGTTATTGCTTTGGGGATCCTCATTGCAACAGCGGTATTATCGTTTATAGCTATATTTGGGTACTTTATACCTGGAGCTTCGCGTTTAGCTAGTTGGAAGCCTAGGTTTTCTTCTTCGGTTACGCTTATGGAGATCGGGTACCTAGGAGGATTACCCTTATTGGTCATAGCCTCTGTAATCCTAGTTATAGGTGTTCTGGCGGTAAGCAGGGGCTTGGTAGTAGGTTCACTAATAATCTACCTATTAGGTGTTGTACTGATGGTCTTGGGATTCCTAGGACTGCTTTTTCTGCTTATTAATTTATATAGTGAATTTGGTTATACACTTCTTTTGGTATCTTGTATACTGCTAATAGCTAGGTTAATTCTACTCCTTTTCTCTAGAACACTACTCATAGGTAGCTTACTAAACGTTGTAGCTTGGGTGCTTATATACGTAGGGCTTGAGGAATCAACGAAAAAGCAAGAATGAAGAATAAGTACACCTACAACTTAGCCGGTTATAGTGTTTAAAGCTATGGTTTAGCTGCGTGGAGCTGGCGGAGGTTATTTTACGAAGTAGGTTTATAGCTTCCGGTGCGGAAGTTTATTCCGGTGCGAAAGTATGCTATTTGACCCAAAGCCTAAGAGGAGAAAAGAAGATCTCTTCAACTTCGATGAAGAATTCGATACGCTGAAGAAATTTCTTGGGGAACCACTAATAGTTGTTACAGGTCTTAGAAGAACAGGTAAAACATCTTTAATACTTACTGCTCTTGAGGAATCTAACAATCCTTACATATTTGTAGACCTAAGAGGTTTTATAAGATCTTGGAGGGATCTATACGAAGTTTTATCGATAAGTGTATCAGAGTTTATGTCTAGAATATCTAGGTTTAGAGGTTTCCTCGACTCGTTGGTGAAGATCTTAGGTATTATAAAAGGGGTTTCTGTTTCTAGGTTAAGCATTGAATTCAGTTGGGGTCGAGATAGACCACTTCTTACACAGCTGTTTACAGCCTTAGATAATGTTGCCGAAGAACATGGGGTTAAAGTAGTGGTGGTTTTCGATGAACTTCAGAGAGCTGTTGGGGGTATAGGGGTAGCTGTTCAAAATGCTTTAGCATACTCCTACGATCATTTAAGGAACCTCTCTTTTGTTATTAGCGGCTCAGAGATGGGTGTTCTATATCGCTACCTAAAGGATTCTGGGGCACCTCTCTACGGAAGAGCTTACCTAGAGGTTAGAACTAGAAGACTTAGAAGAGAAGAAGCTGTTAAATTTCTAGAGGAAGGCTTTAACGAAGTAAATTACAGTATTAGCAGAGATAAAATCGATGAAGCTGTAGACAAGCTGGATGGTATAATTGGGTGGCTTACATACTATGGCTATTCTACTGTGTTCAAGGGCAGAAGTGTAGGGGATATATGGAGAGAAGCTATAGAATTAGCTAAGAGAGAACTTGAAAACTTCCTCGAATATAGAGTAAGTAGAGAAAGATACAGGAAGATTCTAAAGCTACTTTCATCCGGTGTAAGAGAATGGGGGAGGTTAAAGGTTAAGCTAGAAGAAGCAGAAGGTAAACCAGTAAGCGATAGAGTTCTACACGAAATCCTGCATACCTTGAGAAACCACTCCATAATAAATAACGAAAATAAATTTCTAGATCCATTAGTAGAAGAAGCTGCAAAAACACTTTAAATTCTATACAAACCAAAAAAAGCTATTCAATTAAAGAGATCAAGCACCTTTATACGGATCCAGTAAACTTCCTTACCTTGTACATGCAAGCAAAATACCTCAGAAGAAGGCATATGCAGGAAGTAAAACCTTGTAGGACAAAGATAAAAAAATAATTAACGATTAAGTTGTAGATAAGGCCGATTATTGTCAAAATAGTTAACTTTTAAGTATTCGAAAACACAACTTGATTCTAGCTAACTTGTAATACAATAATATAGGTTATACTTATCTCTACTTTGCAACTTGGCTTCTAAACCTTGAAATGATTGCTATTACTTCCACAGTTATACTAATCTATATTTCTACTCTTTTTACATAACCTATCCTTCAAAGTGCTACCCTATATATTAGCTATGCATATACCATTATATAGTTTATGTAGGTGTAAATTTTTATAGAAGTTCAATTGATTAAATATTTGGTGGTGTTAACCATGAAGAAATACCTATTAGCTGTACCATTAGCTAGCATTGTTATTCCCTTAATATGTATAGCTATATCAGCAACTCTATCGCCATGGTTTAATATTGTTAATAATGCTTTAAGCGATCTCGGTCACGCTATCAATAGCAACGTTTCTCCAATATTCAATTTTGGGTTGAGTTTAGGAGGATCATTGATAATCATCGTAGCTACAACAATTATACTAAGGTATAGCAAAGCACTTACAATCTCTTTAACGTTAAATGGTTACACATTAATTCTTGTAGCTGTTTTCGATGAGGTATATAATAAATATGGAAGACTCCACTTCTGGGTATCAGTAGCATTTTTTATATCCTTAGCTATCTCACTAATAGTCTACAGCATAATTACACCAAACAAAATCAAGAAAATAGTACCCCTTATACTACTAACAATCACCATAACCTCATGGATCCTACACCTATTCTACAAAATACCACGAGGAGCAGCAATACCTGAATTAATATCAATATTCGCTGTAGCACCATTCTACATAGATGCAACACTAAAAAGTATTAAAATTGAAAAACACCATTAAAACAACACACCTAAACACCAACACAAATACCAGCAAAACAAAAAACAAAGGAGCTAAACAAAAATAACAGAAATAAAACCTAGCTTAACAAAAATAACAAGGGGCCCGTAGCCCAGCTAGGATAGGGCGCCGGCCTCCGGAGCCGGAGGTCCCGGGTTCAAATCCCGGCGGGCCCGTCAGTTTTCAATCACTCAAGTGAGAAAGCGTGTTAACTTTCTCGATGTTTCAGTTTTATGGTGCAGACTGAAACATCAGATGTGATGGCTTTGAGTGATGATAGTTCTGAATGATGGAATAGGATAGATGTCTCAAAGATCGATGAAGATTCACGCTACAAGGTTCTCTCCTATTTAGTCGAGAAATGCGGGAAGAAGAAGGTTATGGAGGAAGCAGGTATTAGTCGTGTAACTCTGTGGAGATTACTAAACCGTGTATCCCCGGTGGACCCAGAGTACATAGCCCCACTCCTCAAACAGACAGAGTTTGAGAGTCTAGTATCAGCGAAGAACATACTCAGATCCCTCGGCATAATGAGAAACAATGGAACTATAGACTACAGTTTAGTCTTGGAAATACTATCCATAGCTAGAAATGATGAATATCTTAAGAACGCTATACTGAGGTTTGTTATTCAAGAGTTTAAAGAAGATATTAAGAAAATGCTTGGGATAAGCTTCATAAGCATAAAGTTTGAGTGAAGATTTTGAAAACTTTCTATCAAAGAGAAAAACGTAAAAAGATAAGAGACCCAGAAACAATAAGCTACTATAGAAGTCTATTCAAGAAATACCTAGAGGAAAAAGAACTATCAGAAGAACTAGTAGAATACGTAGCTAAGCATAAGAACGAGTGACTTAGGAATATGCTTAGACACTATATACAGTACCTATGCCATGGAATGAGAACCTCACCTGAGACATTTAGCTAAATAATGAAGGTAACTCCCTCAAGAAGATATAAACTAGATGTCAGACCATACCAAATCTCCCTGAAGAACGTTAGGAAGACCATAAGCTACCTAAAGGAAAACCACAAAACATACTACACAGCATATAGAGCAATACTAGGGTTAAGGTATCGGGTAACAGCGAGAGGCTGTGTCAGAGTTTATACTGGTTATGCAAAGCATCACAGCCCCTCTAAAACCTTCATAGAGTACTACTTCAACCTATCCCTATATCATCTTAGTAGAGGTGATGGATTTAAGGCAGGGTTCATGCTCAGGAGAGCTCTACACATCCAGGAAGGAGCTCCCTGAACATATTCGGCAATCTGAGGGATATCTATCCACCTACCACACCTAACCAGGCTTAAAGAGGCTACGAAAGAATTAAAGAGTTGGAATTCCTTACTGCTCGTCTCCATAATACTTGATCGCTGATGAGGGGCAGATTTTCTGGCAACCCCTGCATAGCTCAACGCAGTTATCCGGTTTAACCACCACCGGCTTCCCGTCAGCGCCTAGGCCGTACACCCCGTGTGGGCAGAAGTTATAGCATGCTAGGCACCCACTGCACTTCTCGTAGTTTATTACTGGATACCAGTTCCTAGTCAAACCTAAACACCTCACGCACTCAGAGCTTCCTCAATAGCCTTGATGGCTTCCTCAGTACTCATATTCCTTATTTCAACACCTCTAAACTTAGACTCATCGAAACCCAACTCTCGGAAAACCCATCCAAACATCTTCCGCTGCATTGTTGGA
>Ga0105162_1000162_pt1 | contig 43962 bp, 45 predicted proteins | sample JNZ201metaG_FD_81532 | JGI IMG/M metagenome (GOLD analysis project Ga0105162, IMG submission 81532) | Hot spring microbial communities from Jinze hot spring, China to study Microbial Dark Matter (Phase II) - JNZ 20120812A | ecosystem: Environmental > Aquatic > Thermal springs > Hot (42-90C) >...
AAAATGGGTGAGAAGCCAAAGGGATGCATAAGCAGACTCAAAAGGCAAAACGCTTTGAGTGCCAGAACGGGATTGACAGGTAAGTCCAAACTTACCCTGAATTGCCTTCCGCTCTGGCTCGCTGCGAGTTGCACGAGCACTGAAAAGCAGGTAAGCGAGTCCAGGCTTGTTAGCGGTCAGTTGTGAGTAAGTGGTGAACTGAAGTGATTGATGCTGAACCCTCACAATCACAGGCGAAGCATGTTCAGTGCTACCGAAAACTGCGCTTTCGTGCTTGAAAATTTCCTGCGGATTATCGCCCAAAATGCCCCCCAGGAGTGCCCGGAGCCAAAATCTCATAACGCCACGAAAAGACGGAGCGCGTAGTTCTGGCTCACCCTTTGGATTTGACCCGCCTAGAAACAGCGGTGTCACTGTTTGTAAGCTCAGTTTTATTTCCATCCCAAATTTTCCCCACATACCTTAGACAGCCCAACCCACATAGAAGTAGCAAGCCTTGCATTTGAAAGAGAGTAAAGGTTGATATACCAAAAAGCAAAAAAAATGTTTTACATTAACTTTCCGATAGCTTATCGTCTGTAATTTACTAAACACCACCTATGGACTAAAAAGTTCTTTATAATTTTTAAAATTATATCATATTTTCATACCTTTGTCAATACACCAAAACCCAGTTTACCCTTGTTAAGGAAGTTTCTAAGTGCCAAAAACGCACAAGTAAATCTCAAATTTCTATGCCAAAATCTTTACGTCAAGCTCTTCTGTTTGGGTGTTGTAACGCATTTACCAAACAGTTATCATAACTTAGAAAGTAGATATCTTACATGTAAACTGTATGTGAAGTATATAAATAATTCATCTTAATTACGATCAGGGTGATCTGAAGTTTACGGTTTTCATCATACCGAATCCTTGGGAGTTTCTTTCCCCAAATCCTGCTTCATATCCTAGTTTAATAAGTTCCAGATCGCCATTTGCCTTAAATATTCCCTCGTAGCATTTAACCTTAGTTCCATGAATTGTGACAAGACGAGAGCGGTACTTCAATGGCAGTAGCGTTACCCTTCCTCCTGGCACTTCTGCTCCTGAAAAGGCCTTTGATTTGTTCTGGAGGTTTTCGGTTATCACTTCTGAAAACCTTTCGTCTTCAGGTGAGAGGAAAATCTTTCGCATATTTCCTTTTTCTACTGTACCTGTTGAAACCACTATAGGTGAAAGCGTCTCCAAAAGAACTGGGGCCATAGGTTGAAAAGGCGGTTCCACCAGTACTTTCTCCACACATACCTTTTCCCTTCCTAAGGTCACCTCAGGATGTGTCAGCAGGGCCTCCGCTAAAGCCTCTATCACAGCCATTAAGGGTGAAGATATCCACCATTTGATGGGTGGTCCAAGCGAAAGACCTGTATCATGACGGGTTGTCGAACGCGCAAATAGCCATGAAAAGGTCATGAGTTTATAACGGCGGCTCCCCACCTTGAACCCTTCAGAATGAAGATAGGAGGCAAGTTTAGGGGCAGACCTCTTTAAAGCCTCGTAGATAACTCCTTGAAGCCATTCGGGATAATGCCAGGGCACCCATATCGGTCGATCAGCTTGTAAGATCACGCGGATCCTCATTTTATAGGTCCTTATTAAGCAACCCTTTCTCTATATTTGAGTTCCCATAGAGCTATAGCACCAGCCACAGCTGCGTTCAGAGACGAAACCCTTCCGCACATGGGGATGCGCCAAACGATTTGGGCAATGGCCTTCAGACTTGCAGAAACCCCCTCTCCTTCGGCACCGACGATCAAAAACAAGGGGCGAAGCCTTTGCCCCTTGCGGATGTCCTCTCCATCCATGTCCAGGACGGCCACAAACCCTCCAGCTTCACGAAACCGTAAAGCAAACTGCCTTAAGTTCCCTATGGCCACCGGTATGTGAAAACATGCTCCTGCAGATGCCTTGACCAGTGTAGGGGTTATACCGACACTCCTTACAGGTGGCAAAATCACACCACAAGCGCCAAAGGCCTCAGCACTACGGATTAAACTTCCGGCATTGCGTGGGTCTTGTAAATGATCAAGCCCTAAAACGAGACCTTCCGAATCGAAAGCACGCTGAAGCAAATCCTTAAGGGAAGTCAAGGGAAATTGGCCTATTTCGGCAGCAACGCCCTGATGCCCTTCAGTTATACCATGTGCCTTAAGCATTTGTTCAAAACTATGGCGTGGCATATCGCGGACGGTCACTTTAGCCTCGTTAAGTCTCCTCTGAAGGTCATCGTCAAGTTTAGTCCCTTTGGCGAGATAGACGACTTTAGGAACAATTCCGGCAGTAAGGGCCTCACGCAGGGGATGACGACCATAGATAACCACTTGCCTCCCTCTTTTTTTCACAAAAATTATCCCTTATGGTTTCTTCATGGCAAGGGCTTGACAAATGTAGTTACCCTTCCTTTGAGTTTAAGAAGGGTAGTAATAAAATAAAAGGTGAAACAAGGCACGGGGTTCACAAAATGGTAGGGAAAAAGACCTATGAGATCCTCCTCAGGTCTTACGGAGAAGACATAGAACGAGAAAGAAGGAAATTGGCCTATTTTGAAGACGTAGAGGTGAACTTCTTCCGCCAAGAGGTGCTCGAAGCCCTTAAGAAGGCCAAAGCTGAAAAAGTAGTGGACCTTGCCCGGGTAAGGCGCCTTTTAGTGAGCCTATTGGCAATCGAAAAGCGCATGAAGGAAAAAAGCGGTGGAAGTCGCTAATCTCCTAAGACAAATCCCCAAAGTCGACGACATCTTACGTGAACTCGAAACCCTTGGATATCTTAAAGGACATCCGAGAGCGTTAGTAGTAAACGTTATAAGGCATACGCTTGAGGAAATCAGAAAGGAGATAAAGAGTGGCTTACTGTCACAAGTGGAAAAGACCACGGTACTGGAAAGGGTAAAGACATCCTTAAGGACCAAAGCCTCACCAAGCCTTAAACGTGTCATCAACGCAACAGGCGTTATATTGCACACTAATTTGGGACGTGCCCCTTTATCAGAACAAGCGATCCAAAGACTTATAGAAGTGGGCCGCTATTATTCCAACCTCGAGTACGATCTCAAAGAAGGAACTCGTGGCCATAGATATAAACATGTGGAAGACCTATTAAGAGAAATTACAGGAGCTGAAGCAGCCTTTGTCGTCAACAACAATGCAGCAGCTGTCCTTCTTGCCTTAAATACTTTGGCCGAGGGCAAAGAAGTCCTTGTCTCGCGAGGGGAACTTGTCGAAATAGGGGGATCTTTCCGGATCCCCGAGGTCATGGCAAAAAGCGGTGCTGTGTTAAAAGAAGTGGGTACGACAAATAGGACTCACCTTTATGACTACGAAAGGGCCATCTCTGAGAACACGGTCATGATATTGAAGGTGCACACCAGCAATTACCGCGTGATCGGCTTCACGTCCGAGGTACCGCTTGAGGACATCGTGCAACTAGCAAGGAAGTACGGACTCTTGGTAATGGAAGACCTAGGGAGTGGCCTCCTGCTAGACCTATCCGAATGGGGTATGAAGGAGGAACCCACAGTCCAAGGGGCAATAAAGGCGGGCGTAGACCTTGTAACCTTTTCGGGCGACAAACTCCTAGGAGGACCCCAAGCGGGACTCATCTTAGGCAAAAAAGATCTGATCGATGCCATGAGGAAAAACCCCCTGAGCAGGGCCTTAAGGGTGGATAAACTCACCCTTTCGTCCTTAGAAGCCACCTTAAGGGCGTACCTGGACCCTGAAAAGGCCATTAAAGAGATCCCTGTGTTGAGGATGCTAACAACCCCTTTAGGGGAAATAAGGAAGAAGGCCCGTAGGATTAAGAGGTCCATCCAAACCCACGTACCAGAGGTTGAGGTGAGCCTTGTAAGGGACACCTCGCGGATTGGAGGAGGATCTTTCCCCTTGCTAGAACTTCCTACAGTCTGTGTGGGGATAAAGGCCAAAGGAATAAAGGTCTCTGTCCTCGAACGGATGCTCCGCGAAGGTGACCCTCCGGTTGTGGCAAGGGTTTCAGATGAGATGCTGCTTTTGGATCCAAGGACCATCTTCGAGGAAGAAATCCCCCTTTTGGTAGGTGCCTTAAAAAAGGTCCTTTCGGCATGAAGGAAATCTTAATACAGGCAACCGAACAAGGAGTAAGGCTTGATGCCTTTTTGGCGAAGGCCATACCCCAATTGAGCCGTTCAAGGGCCCAAGAACTCATCGAAAAGGGGCTTGTGACCTTGGAAGGGAAAACCACTAAACCATCCCTTCGGTTAAAAGGCGGTGAGCGCCTAAGAGTTATAATACCCGAGGAACTCGAAACCCTGCCCCTTGAACCGGAACCTTTGCCTGTCGATATCTTATACGAGGACCAGGATTTGGTGGTGGTAAATAAGCCTCCAGGGATGTTAGTCCACCCAGCAGGCCGCATAAGAAGGGGTACCCTTGTCAACGCCCTGCTTTATTGGTGCAAGGACCTCCAAGGAATAGGCGGGACCTTACGCCCTGGGATAGTCCACAGGCTAGATAAAGGGACCTCGGGGGTGATGGTGGTAGCCAAAAACGACTTGGCACATCAGGACCTCCTTTCTCAATTCAAAGAAAGAAAAGTAAAAAAGACGTATTTAGCCCTCGTACACGGCCCCTTGGACGGAGAAGGGGAAATAGCACTTCCCATAGGGTACCACCCAAAATACGGCTTAAAACGTATCCCCAAAGGGAAAAAGGCAAAAGAGGCCATCACCTATTGGAGGTCCCTCGATCTTGTAGGCGACTTCACCTTAGTCGAAGCCAAACCACTAACCGGAAGGACCCATCAGATAAGGGTCCACCTAAGCTCCATAGGACATCCCCTTGTAGGGGACAAGGTCTACGCCCGAAAGAAATGGCTCAAGAGGACACCCGAGGCCTTAAGGACTCTAGTAGAGACCTTTGGGCGACCGGCCTTGCATTCATGGAAGCTAGGGTTCTTCCATCCAAAAACAGGGGAGTGGACGGAGTTCACAGCCCCTTTGCCAAAGGACATGGAGGAATTACTTGAAAGGATCAAGGCTTTTTTCCCTTGAAGCCTTAAAAGTCCCTCACGGCTTTGGGACAAAGTATTTCGGTTACAGGGAACTCGAAGGCCTAAAGCTAGGAAGGATCCTCGAACTCGAGCAAGTCCACGGAAAAGACGTCCTCGTCTTAAGAAAAGGTGACCCCATACCACCTCCCCCACTTCCCTATGACGGCGTTTTAACCGATAGGAAAGGTCTAGTACTGGTAATAAGGACTGCTGACTGCGCCCCTGTCCTCCTCTGGGATCCGAAAAAGGAAATAATAGGGGCCTTGCACTGCGGCTGGAGGGGAATCCTGGCAGGGATAATAGGAGAAGCCATAAAAGCCTTACAAAAAGCCTTCGATTCTTCACCACAGGACCTAATCGTAGCTATAGGCCCCATGATATGTAAGGACTGCTATCAAATAGGCTTAGATCTTGTCCAAAAATTCACCGAAAAATACGGTCCAGAGGTCATATACCATGAAAATGGGCAAAACTTTTTAAGACTTAATGAATGCATAAGAAAAGAAGCTCAACACTATGGCATCAAGGACCTCCACTTCCTTGACCTTTGTACCTGTTGCAACGAGCACCTCTTTTATTCCTATAGACGATCATCTACCTCATTACGCCAACTTAATTTCATCGCTTTATAAGCTTTTCTTTGTGTTTCTCTTGCTGAAGCCAAATAAGATCAGGTAAGATCCTATAGGCCTTCTTTGCTTCCTTCCCAAATAAACTTATCTAAATCATTCGAAGCGTATGCATTAAAGCAAATGCTTTAATTAGAAGTTGCCCTGAAACAGCATAATGTGCATTTAATAGTACCTTAAAAACTATCTCCATATAATTTTCTCGCTGTTCCTCCCAACACTTAACAGGAAAAGAACACCCCCAACGTACCTTTTTGTAGGATAAATTCTCCTATTCGCTACTTCACTTATAGGTTCCGTCCCTACCGCCTCTCCCATATGTAGAACAGGAGCTATAGCAACCCAAAAACAGCAAACGCCAAAAACTTGAGGACCTTTTCCCATTTAAGCATTTCCAACCTCCTAGGTTAAACAAAAGTCATCTTATTTTACATAGAGACGGCTTATCAATATAAATGCGTCAAAGGAAAGTTCTGGAATATTGGCCCATCGGTAGTGTTTCTCACAGTAATATTTAAAATGCATCAGCATAATGTTACTACAACTCCTTAACAACGTAAGAATATGATTAAAATTGTGCCTGCTAATGTTTGACGCGCTTGATATCTAGATGCGAGAACTTGATATTGAAGATCACAAGCCATATTTAAGTTAATGGGAGAGATGAAGGTACTTTTGTTTCATCCACACTTAGATGTAAAAGGCGGGTCAGAACGTCTTACAAAGTTGATGTATAAGGGGTTGAAAGAAAATGGGGTTGATGTGCTTTTGTGTTCTTATGCTTATGATCGAGATTGGTTTGAGGAAGGTGAGGTTATAAGGGATCCCGGGGACCTTGGGAGGATGGTAAGGGAACAAAAGCCTGACTGGGTTTTCTTAGCCATATCGGAGAGTTCTTATGTCTCCTTTTTAGGGGATAGGGTAAGGACTGCCATGTATGTGCATTTCCCCCTTGAGGAGGAAGTTGACGAAGGGAGTTTAGGGCTCTACGAAAGGAAAGGCAGGTTCCTGCGGACTGATCTACAGAGCCTTTTACGTATCGATCGTCTGTTTGCCAATTCGAGCTTAACCGCTATGGCGATAAGGCTAGTTTGGGGGAAGGAGCCCGTAGTCGTGCACCCTCCCCTTGAACCCCTCTTTTTTGAACAGCCCGTAAAACGCACCGAGGTCCCATATCCTCGGATCCTTTATGTGACTAGGTTTACCCCCTTGAAGAGGCCAGATTTTCTTATCTTGATCCTGCCCACCATAAGGAAGGAAGTCCCTGAGGCTGAACTAGTGCTAGCTGGCTTTCCAGACCCTAGGCATCTCCACTACTTCGAACAGATAGTGCGTCTTTCCGAAAAGGTAGGAGGAGTCCAAGTGGTACCTTCTCCTTCAGACCAAGAACTCCTCGAACTTTACCTAAACGCCAAGGTATTTGCCCATCCCAGGATTGGCGAGCACTTTGGCCTCTCTCCGTGTGAAGCCATGGCCTGTGGAACCCCTGTGGTGATAAGAGGACCCACCGGTCTTAAGGACTTGGGACTGGCTTCTATAGCTTATAGCGATTGGGACTTTTTACAAATGCTCATCAAGGTCCTTAAGGCCGACGATGAAGAGTGGTTTGGTTTAAGCCAGGAGGCCCAAAAGGTCGTGAAATCCTTAAATTACAAGGACTTTTCCCAAAAGATAATAGGAGGATTGGCATGAAGGTAGCTTTCCTTTCTACTTATCCTCCAGAACCATGTGGTATTGCCGAATATACCTCCTTCCTTGTAGAAGAGATGTCCCAGGAAATACCTGTTACTGTCTTTGCATCGAGTAAGGCGTCTGCCTCAAACGGCAAGGTCAATTCTATACCGTGCTTTGAGGTAAAGAAAGTCGATTACGAAAGGCTTAAAAACGAGATAGCCCGCCATGCGCCTTTTGACGTCATCCACATCCAACACGAATATGGGATTTTTGGTGAAGGAATGGATTTCTTGACCTTTCTCAAAGACCTTAGGAATTACACGAGAAAGATCTGCATTACCTTACATACACCTTTGCACTATTCAAACAAACTCAGGGGATATCAAACAGAAATGATCGAAAGGGCAGATGCAGTTTTCGTACACAGTGCCCTTGCTGAGTACGAGCTTTGGCAACAAGGCATAGACTTACGTAAGGTCCATATGGTACCACACGGTACTTACATCAACCGCATGCGTTATCGAAAGGATCTGTTGGAGAATTTCTTGGGAAACGGCTTCACAGTAAGGGATTCTTTTATCATCACCATTCCTGGATTCATAAGATGGGATAAAGGCATAACCAACCTTAGGACCATCTGTGAAAGGATATTGGAAGAATTCCCTGACACCAAGGTACTTGTGGCAGGAAACTACCAAGCAGAGGGGAAAGAACTCCAAGAGCTCCACAAGGCCGTAGCCGAGGTGAAAAAGAACTTCAAACAAGTATGGCTCAGCAACGGCTTCCTCTCCAGAAGGAACCTCCTTAAGGTACTAGCATCTTCTGACGCTATACTTTTGGCCTATCAGGAATGGCCAGGGCATATGGGGGTAAGTGGCATGCTACACTTGGCTATGGGTTCTTTGAAGCCCATCTTGGCCTCAAGGGTCCCACGCCTTGTGGAGTACACTGAAAGGGTACCTGAACTCTGCTTTAGCAGGGAAGACTTCACCGGCCTGATGGAAGCCTTGCGTTATCTAAGACAAAACTATGAGAAGATAGCCAAAGAAGTACGCTTACACCTACTGCCCTTTGTAAAGAAGACCTCCTGGGCAGTCACTGCGAGACGACACTTACAGATATACGAAAAACTCCTCAACCTCTGAGCTTCTGGGTGTGGAAAAGCCCAAGCTGGCACTCTATGACTTTGATGCCCATTTCGTCCAAAAGTTCGCCTATCTGCCGAGGAGGCAACCCCACTTCTTCGGCAATACGTAAGGCAACTGGACAGGCTATCTTCCCCTCTTTTGCCCTCTGCCTTATAAGTTCTTTGGCTTTTTCCCTGTTGTCCATGGCTTTTTAATTATAAGGACCTTCAACTAGATTTCAAAGCCTTTAAGAACCCTAAAGCGCTTTTCCCTGCGAGAAGCCCAGAAGTCAAGGCAAAACTAAAGGTTGTGCCTGCTAAACTTACATCGTATGTATCACCGTAAAGTCCCCCTACGTCGAGCCCTGTTGCGAAAAGCCCGGGGATCGGTTCCCCCTTTTCGTCCAACACTTGGAGCTCGCCGCTCACCTTAAGGCCCCCCAAAGTGCCTAGGAACCCTAGCTTGCACCTTATTGCCCAAAGCCTCCCCTGAAGGGGTCGTAGGTACTTGGGGTCCTTGCCGTAACGGGGGTCGTAACGCCTCTCGCAAAAGGAATTGTATTCTTCTAAGGTCCTCTCGAAGTTTTCCTCTGGCACACCCATAGCTCGTGCGAGCTCCTTGGGGGAATCCCCTTTGTAGAAACCTTCAACCCCTTCCTCCATGGCCCTCTTTACTTCATCCAGGACCTTTACCTTGGTACCAGGTGGTATTATGCGCCCCAAACCTACCTCTACCCCTTCTTCTTCCCATAACTTTGCCAGCCTTTCGTCGAACACCACATAAACGGTCCTTCCAGGTTGTCTGGAAATGGCATTGCCGTCGAAGGGGAAGACAAAGGTTATGGATTCGTCCACATAACGAAGCCCTTTTTGGTTCACATGTAGGCTTGGTTGGAAACAAATGCATTCAAGGGGTACAGGGGCCACAAAGGGACTCACCCTGATCAGCTGAAAAACCCCCATCCCCTCAAGGGCAGCACCCAACTCCCTAGCCATACGAATTCCATCGCCCATTTTCTCCTCATGGCCAACGGGGATAAGGTCCTTCCCCAGTTCATAGCCGTACTCCTTGATCCACGCGGAATTATTGGCATACCCACCTGTAGCAAGGATTACAGCCCCCGCTTCATAGGTGCTTCTCTCTCCTGACCGATCCAAGGCTTCCACTTTGAAAGCACCCTTTTCAGGTAGGATCCTGGTAGCCGTAACACCTAAACGAAAGACAACACCTTTGGCCCTTGCACGATCCTCCATCTTGGCTATTACCGATTTCCCCATACCCTTCACTATATGCCAGACCAAAGGGGCACCAGGTACGTTGTTAAATACGCCTTCGAACTCCACCCCCAATCCCTCAAGCCATTTCACCGTATAAGCGGTATTGTCCACGAAGTTCCTCACCAAATCGGGATTCGCACGTCCATGGGAAAAGGCCATAAAATCCCTATACGCCCTTTCCCTGTCATAGTCCACGTACATCCATTTCTGTATGTGACTCTCCACAGCAAAAAGCCCTTCAGCAAAAGTACCCACACCCCCTAACCTCTCCCTCTTCTCGAGGACCAACACCCTCTGCCCCCCCTCAGCTAATACTATGGAAGCAGCTAACCCCGATGTACCGCCTCCTATCACCAAAGCATCCACCCTCTCTAAAACCATCTTCCACCTCCCAACTGGAAGCTAGCAAAAGGCGTTCCCTGAAAGCTAAAACCCAATTCAAGAAGCACCTTTTCCCCACCTCGCAGCATTCTCACGAAAAAGCAATATCCTACAAAACGAAGCCCCAGTTCCCAAAGGCCAGGATTTGAAGGGGATATTTTTATTTAATGGGGGTCCTTTAGCAAGGTGGTGTGTTTCTTTAGGAACCTTATTACTGCGTAGGCACACCCGCTCAATGTGAGGAGGATTATCCAGAAACCGTCGTACTCCCCTTCTGTCAAAAGGTCCCTAAAGGCATCTATCATGGCGTAAAGGCCTACTATGACGAAAATCGTGGTGTACTCTTTCCTTATGGCCCTTCTCCAAGAAAAAGGTCCCGAAAAGGGTTGCCAACCCTTGAGGTTGGGGAGGATTAAAGGAGTCTTAGCCGCCCACATCCTCCATTTTTCGCCAAACCTTTCCTTCAAAAAGGCATCTTCTGCTTTCATTATAGGAATGTAATAGAGCCAAAAAAGCACTATACCCGGCACTATCACCCACCATATTTCAGTAAACAACAACAGTCCTAAGAAGATAGGGAAGTTCCCTAAGACATAAATTGGGTGCCTGACCACCGAATAAAAACCATCGGTGTTTAAAACCTCTGCTTTGGGGCCCTTCGTATCCCTACCAGAGGTACCTGGTGGAACCCTTCCCCTTATGATGAACCTCACGATAAGCCCTATAACCGAAAGGCTTACACACAAAAACTCATAGGCGTCTTGCACCAGTTCACCATGGGTCAACTCAAGGTATTCGGGAAGTAAGAACACCTTCCAAAACAGTATGGGTAACAACCATGGTAAAATCCCTCTCCATCGGAATAAAAAACCACCTAAGCTTTCCAATTTACCGGCAAAGGTCCCTTCGGTAGCGTTAGTCTCCATTTTTCTTCAACCTATAACCTACTAGGAACGCCTTTACTTTTGTCGTCGACAAAAGGGCTCAACTTGAAGCCAATGCCTCTTTCAAAGTCCTTGTACCCCACAGAATCTCTTCTATCCTCTGTAAGAGTGAATATAGGCCTTCCTTTTGCACAGCAGATATAGCCACACCTCCATATTTTTCTGCTATACGCCTTGCGGCCTCTTCGCCGATGAGGTCCATTTTGTTGAAAACGCGCAAGATGGGTTTCTCTCCAAGGCCGATGCGACGTAAAAGCGACTCCACCTCCTCCATTTGTTCTTTGAACCTCGGGTGCGAAACGTCTATGACATGTAACAAGAGGTTTGCATCGTAAAGTTCTTCCAATGTGGACCTAAAGGCGTCCAGCAAGTCCTTCGGTAAGTTACGGATAAAGCCCACGGTATCCGTTATTATTATCTCCCGCTCTTCCGGAAAACGGAGCCTACGGCTTGTGGTATCGAGGGTTACAAAGAGTTTGTTTTCCACTTTTACGTCGCTATTGGTCAAAGCATTAAGGAGGGTGGATTTCCCCACATTGGTGTAGCCCACTATTGAGACCACAGGAACTCCTGCTTTCTTCCTCTTTGAGCGCCTTTGGACGCTTGAAGAGGCGATCTCCTTCAATTCCTCTTCGATCCTATGGATCCTTTCCTTTATCCGCCTTCTGTCGATTTCAAGCTTCGTCTCACCAGGCCCCCTGCCTCCGATCCCACCCATTAACCTCGACATGGCGACTCCCCGCCCCACCAAGCGCGGAAGCGTATATTTGAGCTGGGCGAGTTCCACTTTTAACTTCCCCTCGCGGGTATGGGCCCTTTTGGCGAAGATGTCCAGGATCAACTGTGTGCGATCTATGACCTTCAAATCTGTGAGTTCCGAAAGGGATTCGGCCTGGACCGGTGTCAGGTTTTGATCGAAGACTATGATGTCAGCCCCTGTCTGCAGGGCCTTCATCATAAGCTCCTTGGCCTTCCCACTGCCCATGAGGTACTTCGGGTTCAACTCGTTTACGCGTTGAACCACAGTACCAATTACCTCAAGGCCTGCGGTCTCAGCCAACTCCTTCAACTCCTCTAAAGCGTCCTCTACTGGGTAATTCGACCTCTTGGGCACTACGCTTACCAATATGGCCCTTTCTCTTCCCTCCACCTCGTATGCGGTGAAGCTCTTCTCAAGCTCGTCCTCTAAGGCGGACACGAACTCTATGAAGTCTAGGTCCAAATCGTAAAAGGACTTATAGTTTTCAACCCTCCAGAGTTCCCCCTCTGGGTTGGGTGGTAGCAAATAGGCCATGGAAAAAGTGGAAGGCAGCCCCCTTTCGTCCACCCCTATGGAGGCCATGAGGTCAAGCCTCAAAAGGGCCAAATCCGTCAGGTCGTCCTGTGAAAGCGGCTCGTCTTTTAAATGCGTGTGGATACAACGAAGCCCTCTAAGCCTTCCCCTCCCTCTCCTCCATCTGCTTAAATCTGGTATCACTATTTCCTTGGAATCCCCAACGATCACAAAACATATCTCGCCGTTCCGATCCACGATTATGCCTATCTGACGCCTTATCTGCCGCGATAACTCTGTCATATAGCGCGCAAGCTCCTTTGTTATCACCTCCTGGGGCGGAATTTTACGGCGGTAAATCCTCTCCAGGGCCTTTATTTCGCTGGGCTTAAGCCCTGATAACTTACCCTCTACCTGCCTTATCTTCCATCACCTCCTTTCATTGGCCAATATTATGCTGCGCAAGCTCCCCTTCAACCCATTCCAAAAGCATCTCGGAAAGCTCCCTCATCACTATGTACTCCATCCTATTGACCGAACGCTTTAAAAGCTCTTCCCTCCTGACAAAACCATATTGGTCAAGTTTCACTACATCGCTTAACCAGTCTGGCAAAGCAAACCCCCGGCTCGCAAGGAGATCCAACATGCCCTCAAGGCTTCTGACAGGTGGAATGCCCTGGTTCAAATACAGAAAGTACGCCACTAAAGCCCTTTCGGAAACATGAAAGAGATCTAAACATAGGTCTTCATACATCACCCCCTCTACCCTCTCGGCAGCCTTTACTTTCAGCATAACGCTCTTAGCCCTCTCAAGCCACCGTTTGGCTTCGCTTAAGTTTTCCATCCACGCCTATATTAACATGCTTACTGCATCAAACGGAACATCGTTTTAGGTAAGTACAATGCCAATTCGGGAAATAGCACAAGGAGGACCACTACGACCAAAATGGCAGAAAGGAAGGGGGAAACCCCTTTGAAGATCTCGTACACTTCTACTTCCTTTATAACCCCTGCCACCGTATAGACGTTTAAGCCCACAGGAGGTGTTATAAGACCCGCTTCCATCATCAGCACCGATATCACACCAAACCAAAGGGGGTCAAAACCAAGCCTCATCACCAGGGGGAAGATCACAGGCAAGGTTAGGACCATCATGGAGATGGCATCGAGGAAACACCCTAAGACCATGTACACCCCTACTATTACAGCAAACACCACATAAGGAGAAACCTCCAGCTGTGAAACGTATAGGGAAAGTTTCATGGGGATGCTGGTCAAGGCCAAAAAGTAACTGAAGACGTTGGCACCAGCCACAAGCGTTAAGACCATAACCGAGATCCGCAGGGTCCTTTCAAAGGCCTCTAAAATGGAAACCAAACTCAACTTCCTCCTTATAAGCCCGAGACACAAGACCATAAAAGCCCCTACGGCAGCAGCCTCAGTAGGTGTGAAAAAACCCGTATATATACCCCCTATAACCAATACAAAGATCAAAAGGGTATCCCATACCCTCAAAAAAACCTTAGCCAACGACATGAACTCGACCTGGTCTCTCCTCCTTGTCCTTAGACCCGGACTCAACAAAGCCCACACTAAGGCTACACAAAAATAACACCCCGTGAGGAGAACACCCGGCACCACCCCACTTATAAGGAGCTTACCTACCGATTGTTCGGTCAACATCCCATAGATGACGAAGCCGAGGCTTGGTGGTATGAGAAAGCCGAGGGTACCGCCTGCTGCTATGGTTCCGGCAGCGAATTTCGGGTCGTATCCGTATCTTCTCATTTCGGGGTAGGCGACAGTGGCCATGGCTGCGGCTGTTGCTACGGAAGAACCCGATAGGGCTGAAAACCCCGCACAGGTCAGTATGGTTGCCAAGGCCAATCCTCCGGGCATGTGGGAGAACCACCGATCGAAAACCTCATATAGTCTTTTGACCATACCGGCCTGGGAGGCAAGTTCACCCATTAAGACGAACAAAGGGATGACCATATAGGGGTATTCGGAGAATACCTGATAAAGTGCCCTCGACAGTACAGGTATTGCGGCTTTAACGGAAGACAGCAGGGAAAGGCCTAAAAAACCGACACCGAAAAAGGCAAAGGCAATAGGGACACCCATCAACAAAAGCAAGAAGACGCAAACGATGGCTAAAATGCCGAGTTCAACTTCTCCCATAGCGTCTATCTTCTTATGATCCTACTGAGGAAACGTATCCCCAAAAGCAAGCATGTAAAACCCAAGAAGAACCAAAAGGGCTTATAGGGAATCCGCAACATTTCCGATACGGTCCTGTCTAAAAGTCCATTCCTTAAGGCTTGGAAGACCAGTATAGAAGAAACAAATACCCCCCAGCTATTTGCCACAAGGTCCAAGGTGTATCCCAACTTCCCTCTGAACCTTTCCCTGAGGACCATCACCCGTAGATGGTCTTTTTTTGCCTCAGCTATTGAAAGCCCCGAGAGGGAAAATACCAAAAGCAAAAAAGAACAAAGTTCGATAGTCCCTGGTAGCGACCTTTTGAATATTGACCTTAAAGAAACGTCAAGCACCGTGATCAAAAGCAGGGGAAAGAGCAAAAGTGCACCGCCCTTTGAAAGGATTCGCTCAAGGCCTTCCATCAAGTACTTCATTTCAACTGAAAGGGGCAGGCAGGGCTATCGACCCTTCTCCTCTTACATTCTTCACAGAAGGCCTTCACAGCCTCCCTTGCCGGCAGGCCTTTTTTCTCAAGTTCTTCTGCCCATTGTTTGGTCACCTCCTGGACCTTTTGTCTCCAAAGGGGGTCTTCATGTGGCGGTAGGGTTTCGAACCTTATTCCTCTCCCCTTGAGTTCTTCAAGGATCTCCGCATAGACCTTTTTGGTTAAGCCACCTGTCACCTTATAGGGATTAGATGCCACTGCCTCCACTAGGGCCCTTAGGTCTTCTGGCAGTGAATTCCAAAACCTCAAGTTAGCTACTACGCCCTCCGAAACGCACCCCAAGGTCACCATAAAGCAGTTGGAAACGACCTCAAAGAGGTTATAGGCCAAGACTAAAGGAGGACAGGTGACTAGTCCGTCGATGGTCCCCATTTGTAAGGCAGTATACACGTCACCAAGGGGCATAAAGATCGGCTCTGCACCCAAGGCTTTTATCATCCGGGTCTGCATACCTCCAGGGGTCCGTAGCCTAAGGCCTTTTAAGTCGTTCAATGACTTCACCTGCCTTTTCGTCCAGAAAAAGGATTGGATACAAGGATTGAGCTCAAGGACTTTGACGTCCTGGAACTCACGCTGGAGCACCCTCTTGAAAACGGCATTGCCGACTTCCGTGGAAAGGTCCTTCCCCTCAAACCACGCGGGCAAGGACAAAACGTCAGTAAGGGGAAACCTCCCAGGGGTCCAGGTCGCTGTAAAATAGCCCATGTCCGAAAGTCCGTCGCGTACGATGTCATAGTGCTCTGGTCCCTTCCCTAAGGCCCCTCCGGCAAAAAGCTGGTAGTCGATCCTACCTTGGCTCCTCTTTTTGATTTCTTCGAGCATAGGTATCCATACGGTCTGTACTTCACGGCTTGTCGGCACATGCCAAGTACTAAACCTTATAGTGAACTTCGAAGAACCATAAGCCAAAAGGGGATAGCACAAAAACGTCAATACCATCAAAAATTTCTTCACCAGGACACCTCCTTTTAAAAATCCCTGGAGATGTCCCATATTTTACCGCTCTAGGTTGCCTTTGGGAAATAAAAGGGCCCTCTAAGGGGCCCTCTGTAATACTGGGAGGGAACCTTTTAAGGGCTCAACCCTCTCCCCAAAACTCCTTCTCCTTTTCCATGAACCGTTTAAGGGCGGCCTTGCGCTCCTGCTCGTAGCGGTCCACTATGGCCTTGAAGGCCTCAGGGTCTTTTGGTTTCCAAAGGCCCATCTTCACCCCTTCGACTATCATGTCGTAGACGGCCTTCTCTATGGCCTCCTGTACCGCCATCTCCACGGGTTCGTTACAAGCCACCCCTACTTCGGCCTCAAGGAGCCTGTTTAACCTGACAAACCTGAAGATACCGCCTCCTATCTGTTGCGATAATATGACCTTGGTTGCCTGGACCGTTTTTAGGATCGCACCGTTTTTGACCGATATGGCCCTGAGGTAAACCGAAACCCTGTCCACCCGGTATTGGCCTGAACCACCCGCCCCAAAGTACCTCAGACCAAGCCCTCCCGTGACGATGTTGGAATCATAGCCGATGATCCCCCCTGTGAAGATGACCCCTGCGTATACCAAGGGCTGCAACATCTTGAGGCTTGATTCCTTAAGGGCCTCATCTTCGTACTGCTGAGAGGTTTGAAGGATCAACTTCCTCTCCTGCAATAGGTCCGAAAGGTTCTCCCTTTCCACAGGGATGAACCAACCACTGTCCTCAAGGGCCTTTATCAAGATAGAAGTAGCCCCCTGGGTAACTGCAGTGGAAAAATTACTGGCAGTTGTAGGTGGCTTGTATTGGCCCGTCTGATCCCTGAAACGGTAGACGGCAACCGGGATCGGCCTTTCAGGCCCAGGGAGGTTCAAGAGGTCCCAATGTACCGAGGTGATGTACTCCGGACCACTTGTAGCCTGTCGGTAAAAAGGACCGTACATCTGGCTAGCACAGCCGAATAGGCAAAAGCCGAAAGCCACTGCCAATATCACCTTCTTCCTCATCTTAAACCTCCCTTAAATCACCCTTGGGACTTCTATCGTTGTGCTTTGACCTGTAGAAAGATCGGTTATGGTGAACTTATAAGTACCACCTGTTGGATCGTATTCGATGATGAAACTTCCAATCTGATACCTTTGAGGTTGATCGCTTGGAACACCATCCTCCCCGAAGATTTGATCCAAGACGTAGTCCGACATGCGGTAAAGGAGTTGGTTCGTGAAGCTATTGACAAACCTGTCTATCAAAGACTGTTCTTGAAAGGGGAACTTTGTCTCTTCTTTAAAGGGGTTCTGCATCTGTGCAGTTTGAAGAAGAAAGGTGCTGTTCAAAGGGTTGCCGCCAAAGGCCGGGTTCACGAATTCGAACTTCAACTCAGATCCACAAACGTAAGACATAGGTATAAGCGATATTAGAAAGAAACCCAAAAACGTAAACCTTTTCATCTTGCTTCCTCCTTTTCAGTAAAATTCCTTAGTTGAATTCTGATGAAGGCCATAGGTATCAAGGAGGTACTTGAAAAGGGCCTGTGCTACTTCCTCAGCCAGGAGCTGGATTTCCTCCTCGCGGGGGCGAAGTATGATCCGAAAGATGGGTTCCTCGTTGACCAATATAAAGACCTGGGTGCCCCACCTTGGATCGGTAAATTCCTCAACTGTTAGGGTCACCTCCTCGATACCAGGTGGATACTGCCATCGGGACAGGAAGGCCTCGTAGAAATCCCTGCCCGATTTGGTCCTGGTCCTGTCGAACACAAGACCGTCTGTTCCGCAGACCTCTTTTATGCAAAAGGCCAAGATCATGAACAAAAAGACCACCTTAGAGGCCATCGATTACCTCGTTTTTTTCAACCAGCACCTTTTCCCCCTCCAAGGCCTTAAGGGTCAATTCGAACCTTGTCCCTTCCTCAAGTCTGAGGAAGACCCTTCCTGAGGAAAAGGACTCAGAGGGCATAAGTTTTTTTGTGGCAGACTGTAAGGTTTGAGAGACATTCCCTTTTGACCATCTTTTGACCCAAAGGACCAAGGTGACATCGTGGACCTCATCATCCCGATTGGTGCACACACCCTCAAGCTCCAATAAGTCTTTCTGTTGCTTTTTTGCAATCTCACACTGGATGGGGGTCTCAAGTTCTGCCCCTAATACGGATGAAAATAGGACCAAAAGGAGCGCCTTTTTCATCACCTTTGCACCACCCTTATGGAGTTCCAGTCTCCCTTTTGGACAACGGTCACCGAGGCGTTACCGAACTGATAGGTCTCAGCAAGGTTCCAAGAACCCATTTGGACCACTATGGAAAGGTTATGGCCTCCATATTGGTACTGGCGGATGACATTTGATAAACCCTCTTGGTATCCCAGGGCGAAATTGGAAAAACCGCTTTGATGTTGCTCCACAAAGTTATCCTGACCTATCTGGACCACAGAGGCTATCTGTAAAGGACCCTGTGGTACCTGCACCTCAAGACCGTAATTGAGGTCAATGAGGAACGTTACCCTGGGAAAGAGATCATAGTCAAAGACAGGCTCCCCCATTCCAATCCCAGGTCTGAAAGACCATAAAAGGGAAAGGAGTAAAAAAAGGGCTATATAAAGGAACTTCCCCTCTAATTTCTTCCTTGCGCACCTCATAAACGCCCCCTTTAAGAAGTGAGGGGCCGGTTCGAACCGGCCCCTTATGCCCGGAAAGGTCAGGAACTAAAGTTAATACTGGGCAATTGCTGCCATATGCCCTGAGCCGTTCTGGAAGATATAGGCCTGGGCAGTGGTGCCCCATTGGGTCACAGAAGCATCTAAGTTGTTTCCACACTGTACGGTCATGGCAACCCTTGTGCCCCAGAAACCGCCCTGGGTGGTATAAGCCTCGTTATTGGACCCGTCCTGAGCGATCAAGGCCCAGTTGGTCCCTCCGTACTGCGTTATAGTTGCCGTTTGACCAGAACCGTCCTGGACGATTATCGCCGTGTCGCCTAAAGAAGGCGATACCCTTGGAAGATCCAAATCAAGGTCCATAGAGACCTCTAAATTTATATCGGCTCCTAGGCTACAATCCACGACATTACAAACACAATCGCGCCCTTGGCAACCACTATTTCCTTGTCCCGAGTTGTTAAAAACAAAAGCCATTACCATCCCTGGCAGGACCAGGGCTACGCCGAAAAGAGCTACAAGTAAAATTCCCTTTAGCTTCATTGCTTTTACCTCCTTTTTTGTTTTTTCCCTTCCCGGGCATGTGGTCAATTTAACAGGTCGAAAGCCCCCCTCCAATTGTCCAGAGGGATAAATTTGGTTTGATGGAGGAATTAGGCCTTACTTAGTAGAACGGAAGTTTTACTCTTTCTTACCCAAAAGTAGGAGGAGTTCCATACGGCTTTTGATGTTCAGCTTCTTGAAGATGTGGTTCAGGTGGACCTTTACGGTCCTTTCGGTGACCGAAAGCCTCTTTGCAACCTCTTTGTTACTTAACCCCTGGGCCACAAGGACGGCCACTTCCTTTTCGCGCTTGCTCAGGCCCAAAAGGCCAAAGAGGGACCTCGCCTCCCTCCTATGGCCGTCAAGTAAGACCTTGAGATAGGTCTGATCAAGCCATACCTCCCCTTCCCTCACCTTGGTTATGGCCTTGAGGAAAAGCTTTATATCCATATACGGAGGCAAGATCCCCTTTACCCCATACCCCCAGAGGGCTTCGAAGACCTCTGACGAATGAAGACCTGTATCCAAAAGCAAGACCTTCAAACTGAGGGGGAAAGAAGCGTGATTCTCTTTCAAGGTGACCCAATCGGTAACCAAGACCTCATATTCCCCCCATTGCGGAGGTTCATTACTCTCCCAAATCTCTACGTCCTTTTCGCCCTGAAGTAAGGCCTTCAATCCCTCACTGAGTATCTTGTTCTTAAGGGCTATTAAAACCCCATTCAGAAGCCCCCTCCTGTTTTGGACAAAATTTAAACATAAATTTACCTTAACATAGAACTTTGGGTCAATAAGCACAAAAACGACAGGACCCCTTCCTTGACCTTATGTTTTGTTCTGTGAAATACTTTTCTCATGAGGTTGCCTAAGCTAAGGCCCTTGGAGGTGGTGGTCTTAAGGGAAGAAAGGGGGAAGGTGTTCCTCTTGCGGGATCCTTTGGGGGTTGCACCCGAGGTGGTCCTTTCGGAGAAGGCCTTTTACATAGCTAGGCATTTTGATGGGCAGATGAACCTTGTGGACCTTCAAGTCTCCTTCATGAGGCGTTATGGGGAGTTGCTTTTCAGGGAAGAGGTAGAAAGGCTAGTAGGATACCTTGATGAGAACTTCCTCCTTGAAACGCCGCGTTTTGAAGAGAGGTGGAAGGAACTTAAGCAGCAATGGGAGCTTTCTACCGTGAGGGAACCTGTTTTTTCGGGCAGTGTTTACCCTCAAGACCCCTTGAGGTTGAAGGAGGTGCTTGAAGGTTTTTTCGAGCTCATGCAAATCCCTCAGTTTTTCCGGCTCAAGGGCATAATAGCACCGCATATCGATTTCCAAAGGGGTGGGGGTTGTTATGGATCGGCATATACGGTCTTGAAGGGGAAACCGAGCCCAGGTCTTGTTGCCGTATTTGGGACGTGTCATCAGGGCATAAGAAGGCCTTTTGTGCTTACGGACAAGGCCTTCAGGACACCTTTGGGCATAGTGGAGGTAGATGAAGAGGCCTTATACAAGCTCAAGGGATCCTTCCCCTACGACCCCTTTGAAGAATCCATCGTCCATCGAAGGGAACACACCATAGAGTTTCAGCTGCCCTTTTTACAGCTTGTTTGGGGAAAGGGGTTTAAGCTTTTGCCTATCCTATGTAGACCCCCCCTTGAAGGGGAGGAAGAGGAAGAAGAATTCCTGATGTGTATCGAGGCCTTTAAGGAGGTCCTAAAGGAAAGGGGAGGCTTTGTCGTTGTTAGCGCAGACCTTGCCCATGTAGGTCCCCAGTTTGGAGACCCTGAGCCCATTGACCCCTTTGACCTCCCCTCTTTGGCCCGTAAGGACAGGGAGATGTTGAGTTTTGTAGAGGCAGGGGATGCGACAGGTTTCTTGGCTTACATTAGGGCAGAAGGCGACAGGCGGAGGATATGTGGACTTGGCCCCATCTTTTCGGCCCTTAAGGCCTTGGAACCGGTAAAGGCAAGGCTCTTGGATTACCGTCAGTGGAGGGACCCGGAAGGGATTGCGGTCGTTACCTTTGCAAGCTTAGCCTTAATAGAAGGGGAAGGGGATGAAGGATAGCGGACCTATAGAGATCATGCCCTTCAAGGCTCAGCAGATCCTCAAACTCTTCAAGAAAGACCCTCTTGAGGCTGAAAGGCGCTTTAACGCTTTGCCTTTCATAGAGAAGGTGGCCCTCGTCCTCAGCGTAAGGGGTAAAGACAGGGAGAGGCTCATCTTGCTTTCCAAAGAACCCGAAAGGCTTGTACAGCGTATGCCAGAAGAGGAGTTCTATTACACCTTAAAGGAGATAGGGGAAAGGGATGCCCTTACGCTTTTGGAGCTTGCCTCACCGAAACAGATCGCCTTCTGCCTGGACCTTGAGGTTTGGAAGAAGAACCGCCTGAAGCCTCAGGAGATGCTTAAGTGGATAGAGTTGCTCCTTGACTGTGACGAAGAAAGGGCTGTTGAGGCCTTCAGGAACCTCGATCAAGAGCTGCTTATCACCTTGTTGCAGCGCTACCTAAAGGTCTATAAGCCTGATGCCCCTATCGAAGAAGTGGAATTGGATAGGGATGACCTTTTCACCCTAGACCACCATTACTATATACGCGTCAAGTTCAAACAGGCCGAAGAGTTAATCGAAAGGTTTCTGGACCTCCTCTTCAGATGGGATCAAGCCCTTTATAGGGATTTGCTTGAGGGCGTAATATGGGAAGTCCCGGGTGAAGTGGAAGAACTTGCCCGGAGGTGGCGTCAAGGTAGGCTTTCGGACAAGGGGTTCCCTGAATGGGAAGAAGCCATGGAGATCTACTCCTTTGTCAATCCTGAACTTGTGGACATCGATAAAGGGATAAAGGATTCTTATGGCCCAGATGAAGAGATGAAGCGGTGGCAAGAGGTAGGCTCTAATTTCTACCTCCTGCCCCTGCCAAAAGGATCTTTCCTTAAGGAGGTCCTTGAAGAAGCTTCGAGACAAGGTTTGGATTGGATCAGGGGCGAAATGGTCCTGTTGTGCAACAAGGCCATGGTTGCTGAGAACGTAGACCCTTCGAACCTCGAGGCCGTGCGCGAACTCTTATTGAGGGTATATGACTACCTGAACCTAGGCCTCAGCTTCTTATCCAAAGGTGACCCGAAGGAAGCCTTGAGGGCTGTAAGGAAGCTCTACCTCAAGGAGATCTTCCAGTTAGGTTATAGCCTCACGGTAAGGCTCAGACATAAGCTTGAAAGGACCTTGAGGGAGAGCCCTTGGTTCGAGGGTAAAAAACCGAGGCTAAGCTGGCTTGATCCCCCCTTAAGGGAATTTGCCGATGGCCTCTTGAGGAAAAAACCCATGTTGTTCGAAGGGGTGGTAGAACCAAGGGGGGTAAACTATCGCCCCTTCAGGACCTTAGAGGAAATCTATTTGGCTGAAGAACTAATAGCCGATATAAAGGCTATAGCGGAACTCCACTTCAGTGTCTATGGCCTCAAACCCTCTGACGAAGGGGAAACAAGAAAAGGAGGCCGCGAACTTACCTTCAAAGGGCTTACCCTTACTGCCATTGCCAATAAGGAGGTAAAAGGAGAGTTCTTCCCTGACACTTTGAACTTAAAGGAGCTCCGTGCCTTTTTAGAGGAGGCCTTTGTGGTAGAAGGCCAAAGGCTAGGAAACGCCTTAAAGGGGGCATTTGTAACAAGGACAGTTGCCTTCTTCGAGGAGATCCTTTCCCCTGTAGAACCTAAGCAAAGGGAAAGGATGAAGAGGTTCTTACATGAGACCTTAAATGACCTCCTTGATGAGTACCAGGGCCTTGACCTCGAAGGCCTTGACCCGAGGTTCCTAAAATGGTTCATGTTGAAGGAATCGTAAAGCTCATGGAGGCCGCCCAGGATCTGAGATGGCTCCTCTCCAGAGGTTACCCCAAAGAGGCATCCCTTAGCCTTGTAGGGAATAAGTTTGGCCTGGAGAAAAAATTGCGCGAAGTGTTAAAAAGGGCCATCTTACCCCCTCAGGTGGCGCAAAAGAGGAGGGAAAAGGCCTTGGCCCCAAATGCTTTAAAGGGACAAAAGGTAGCTGTAGACGGGCATAACGTGCTCATTACTTTGCAAACGGCCCTGAAAGGTGGATTTGTCTTCTTCTGTGATGACGGCTTCTTGAGGGACATATCTGGGGTATCCAGGTCCTTTGTCCCCGATGGGGAATGTACAAGGGCCCTTGACCTTGTGCTTGAAACCTTGGCCGAGCTTCAACCCGAAGAAGTCATGTTTTTCCTGGACGCCCCCTTGAGCAAAAGTCGCGAACTGGCCCAGAACATAAACCTCCTCTTCGGACCTTATGGGATAAAGGGAAGAGCAGAAGTACTATCGTTTCCCGAAAGGGCCCTTTGTCAATTCGAAGGGGTGATATGTACCGCCGATGGTCATCTGTTGGATTTAGCTGAAAGGGCCTTTGACCTTGCAGGTCACATAGTAAGGGCAAAACTAAAATGCAGTGTCCTGAGCTTCGAGAGCTAAGGGAGGAGATACCCCAAAGGATCAAAAGGTTTAGGGCCTTAATGGTCGCTGAAGGGATAGAAGTAGCCCTCGTCTTGCAAAAAGTGGACTTATTTTACCTATCGGGCACGGCTCAGGACGGAATCCTTCAGGTAGACCATGAAGGAGAAAGGCTCTTCGTCAAGCGATACCCCCAAAGGGCCGCAGAGGAATCCCCCCTTCGAGTGGTCCCTATCAGTTCCCTGAAGGACTTACGGAAGTTTTTGGGCCCCTTCGAGGGGACCATAGGCCTTGAACTTGACGTACTGCCCGTTAGGTTATTCGAACAACTTAAGGAGATCTTCCCCAAAGCTGAGTTCAAAGATGTGAGCCCCTTGATCCTAAGGCTGAGGAGCTCGAAGTCGCCATGGGAGTTGTCCATGATAAAAAAGGCCTCGGAGATCTACGGCATGGTCTTGAAAAGGGCACTTGAAATCTTAAGGCCTGGCATAAGCGAGCTCGAACTCTCTGGTGAGCTCATAAAAACGGCTATGTCCCATGGACATCAGGAATACCTAAGGATGAGGGGCTTCAACCAGGAGGCCCACAGTTGGCACGTTTTAAGCGGGCAAAGCGCTTCGATCCTGAGCTCCCTTGAGGCCCCTCTGGGCGGCTGGGGACCCTCTCCTGCCTATCCCATGGGGGCAGGCAAGAAAAGGGTTAAACCAGGGGAAGTGGTACTTTTGGACTTTGGAACCTGTTATTTTGGCTATCACTCTGACCACACGCGTTGTCTCTGTTTGGGAAGGCCTCCAGATCCCCTGAAAAAGGCCCATGAGGTTTGCATAGAGGTTGTGAGGACCCTCGAACAAAGGGCCATACCCGGGGTACTTTGCAGTGAGTTATATGAAGCTGCCATCAAAGTGGTGGAAAACCGGGGCTTCGGCAAGAACTTCATGGGACTTTATCCCTTTCAGGCACGCTTTGTGGGACATGGGATAGGCTTAGAGATAAGCGAACCGCCCTTTTTAGCACAGGGGCACGATTACCCCCTTGAAGAAGGCGAGGTGATCGCCCTTGAACCGAAGATGGTCTTTGAAGGCCTTGGAGCAGTAGGCCTTGAGACCACATACCTGGTGACGAAAGAAGGCTTAAAGCCATTGGTGGAACTGCCGGAGGAGATCCTTGAGCTCTGAAAGGGAAATCAAAACGCTTTTGGACGGCATATATCGGATCCGCGTACCTGCACCTGTGGAATGGATGCCTGAAACGTCTTGCTATCTGTTGGTCTCAAGGGAAGAGGTAGCAATTATAGACCCAGGGTATCCTAGTCCCCAAGCAAGGGAGCTCCTAAAGGAACTGTTGCCTAAGGACAAAAAGGTGCTGGTCCTATTGACCCATGGACACATCGATCACTACGCAGCAGCTTCCTGGTTGGCAAAGGATTACGGGGCAGAGGTGCTGGTCCATCCCCTTGACCTAAAAAAGGTCACCATGGGTGCCATAAGGGAGGTGATCTCACGTGCCGAAGACGTGAAAAACTACTGGCTCCTTTTGGGTTTTACGGAAATGGAAGAAGTATGGACCGCCTTGAGGAAGATGGAATCCCTGTACCCAAGTCCCATCCATGAGGTAAGGCCTGTAACCTCGAGGATCAGACTCCATCCCCTGGAGGTTTTGGTGGTCCATACACCAGGGCATACCTCTGGGAGCGTCTGTTTTTTTGTGCCACAACAAGGACTCCTCTTTTCCGGAGATACCCTTCTACCCTTGGGACAAGAAACATGGCTGTCTGGACCTACTTTTTGTGAGGAAGGCGCACACTTAAGCGACTACAAAAAGAGCTTGGAAAAGATCGCCGCCCTTTGTCCCAAACTCATCCTCCCCGGACACGGTGAACCTTTTGACGATCTTACCGGCAAACTCTTGGAAGTCCGCTCAAGACACCTCGAACGCCGTAAAAAGGTGCTCTCGGCGCTAGCTGAGGGGTTAACCGCCTACCAGATCTCATGTGCCTTGGAACCGGAGCTGGAGGGCTATAGGCGCCTGCTTTCAGTGGGCATGGTCTATGCGGCATTATTAGAACTGGAATCAGAAGGGATAGTTCGCCGTAAAGCCTCAACACCTTTACTCTGGACCCTGTCATGAAGACCTTGGAAGTCTGTGAGATGACAAGAAAAGAACTCGAGGCTTATATGGTCAACATAGGCGAAAGGCCCTTCAGGGCGCGCCAGGTGATGAAGTGGACTTATAAGAAAACCCTTCTGGACTTCGAGAACATGACTGACTTACCCATCTCTTTGAGAAAAAAGCTCAAGGAGTCCTTGAAGTTTTATGACCTAAGGCTTTTGGAGGTCTTGTCCTCGAAGGACGGAAGTTCCAAGTTTGCCTTCGAGTTAGGGGATGGGCAGGTGATAGAAAGTGTGCTCATTCCTGACGAGGATCGACTTACCCTTTGTGTGTCCTCACAAGTGGGGTGTGTTTTGGCTTGTAAGTTCTGCTTGACAGGCCAAATTGGCTTCTCGAGGAACCTATCGGCAAGCGAAATAGTGGGGCAGGTCCTTGAGGTACAAAGGACGATCGGTCCTTCGCGGAGGATAACCAACGTGGTCTTCATGGGTATGGGTGAACCCCTTCTTAACTATGGAGAGGTGAAAAAGGCAATAGAGATACTAGAAGACGATTACGGCTTTGGCCTTTCATGGAGGAAGGTCACCCTATCCACTGTCGGCATAATCCCTGAACTGAAAAGGCTCTTCTCTGAAGGCGTGAGGTGTAGGATTGCCATCTCCCTTAATGCTCCTGATCAGGATCTGAGGTCTGAACTTATGCCTATAAGCAGACGTTATACCCTTGAGGAACTCCTTGATACTTGTAGGAATTTACCCTTGTTGCCGCGGGAGAGGATCACTTTCGAATACGTCCTAATAAAGGACGTAAATGCCTCCCCTAAGGAGGCGTTGAAACTTACCGAACTTTTGAGGGGTATAAGGTGTAAGGTTAACCTCATACCCTTTAACGAAGCCCCTGAACTGCCTTTTCGATCCCCAACTCCTGAAGAGGTAGAATCCTTCCAAAGGATATTATTGGATAGGGGCATTACGGCCCTTGTCCGTAAGAGCTTCGGCAAGGACATAATGGCAGCTTGTGGTCAGTTAAGGGGAAAGGTCAATCGAGAAAGGCGATCTTGAAGACCTCGTCTACATCCCTCACGAATATGAACTCCATTTCCGTCTTTAAGTCTTTATAGTCCTCCCCCAGTTCTTCAACATCGCCTCGGTTCCTTTCAGGTAGGATCACCTTTAAGATCCCGGCCCTTCGGGCAGCCAGGACCTTTTCCTTTATCCCCCCAACTGGCAACACCACGCCTGATAGGGTAATCTCCCCCGTCATAGCTATGTCGCTTCGGATAAGCCTTCCTGTCAAGGCCGAAGCAATGGCACAGGCTATAGTTATCCCTGCCGAAGGCCCATCCTTAGGGGTTGCCCCTTCAGGGACATGTACGTGGAGGTCGTATCTTTCGTAGAAACCATCCTCAATGCCAAGTTCTTTGGCTTTAGACCTAACGTAACTGAGGGCAGCCTGAGCAGACTCCTTCATCACCTCACCAAGGGATCCTGTGAGGACGAGCGCACCTTTGCCCGGCATCTTCAAGGCCTCGATGAACAACACCGCTCCCCCTGTAGGAGTCCAGGCGAGACCTGTAGCCACCCCGGGTCTTGAGGTCCTTAAGGCAACCTCCGGGAAGAACTTCTCCGGCCCAAGGAACTCCCTTAAGCTTTCTGGAGTGACCATAACGGCCACGGCCTGCCCTTGGGCCTTCCGATAGGCAAGCTTTCGACATACTTGGGCAATTTGCCTCTCAAGTTCGCGTACACCTGCTTCAAGGGTGTAAGAAGACACGATCTTCCTTATGGCCTCGTTCGAAAAGGCCACCTCTCCGCTTTCTAACCCGCATTCCCGCATCTGACGCGGTATGAGGTAGCGCCTGGCTATCATAACCTTTTCCTCTTCCGTGTAACCGGGAAGCCTCAAAACCTCCATCCTGTCCCTTAGAGCAGGATGGATGGTGTCAAGGACGTTAGCTGTGGCGATGAAAAAGACCTGCGATAGGTCAAAAGGCAGGTCTATATAGTGGTCCCTAAAGGAGTGATTCTGCTCGGGGTCCAAGACCTCAAGCAACGCCGAAGCCGGATCCCCTCTGAAGTCAGCTCCGATCTTATCTATCTCGTCAAGCATGAATACAGGGTTTTTACTCCCGGCTCGCCTTATGGCCTGTAAAATGGCACCAGGCATGGCGCCTACATAGGTCCTCCTGTGTCCCCTTATCTCAGCCTCGTCCCTCATACCACCCAAGGAAATACGTACGAACTTCCGCCCAAGGGCCCTAGCTATAGATTGTCCAAGGGAGGTCTTGCCGACTCCAGGCGGGCCTACGAAACAGAGAATGGGACCGCGCACAGGTTCTCCCCTTTCGGATTTTAGCTTCCTTACAGCCAAATACTCCAAGATCCGCTCCTTGACCTCCTTCAAGTTGTAATGGTCCTCGTCCAAGACTTGCTTGGCCCTTTCCAGGTCCAGGTTATCTTCGGTAACCTTGTTCCAGGGAAGCTCCAAAAGCCATTCCAAATACGTCCTTATCACCCCATATTCGGCAGAGGCCGGTGGTATCTTTTCAAGACGGTTGAGTTCCCTTTCGGCCTCCTTTCTGACATATTCAGGGATATCCGCTTGCGAGAACTTGTCGCGGAGCTCTTTTATCTCGGCACCTTCGTCTTCCCCCAACTCCTTCTTTATTGCCTTAAGCTGTTCCCTCAAAAAGTGCTCCCTTTGGAGTTTAGAAAGCTCTTCTTGGACTTGGGACTGGATCTTCGTACCAAGTTCAAGGAGCTCTATTTCACGCGAAAGCACCGAGGAGATCTTCCGCAACTTCCCTTCGGCTGTAGGTATTTCCAAAATCTCCTGACGCTCTTCAGGCCTCATCCTCACCATAGTGGCAACAAAGTACACAAACCGTATGGGATCCTCTATGGACATGGCGATGGCCTGAAGTTCATCGGGGATATAAGGGGCAAGGGAGGTCATCCTCTGAAACTGACCAAGCACAGCCCTCATCAAGGCTTCGACCATCTCGGTCCGTTCGGGCACCTCTTGGAGGACTGAAACGCGTCCACGGAAATAAGGATCCTTTATAATAAGCGCCTCAAGCTTTGCCTTTGCCACCCCTTGGACCATAAGCCTGGTAGTGCCATCGGGGAACTTCATCATCCTGTGGACGAAAACAACAGAACCGGTGGTGTAAAGCTCTTCTTTGTCCTTGTCCTTCAACATGAAGACCCCGAGCATCCTCTGCTCGGCCATCGCCATATCAACGGCCCGCGTCATCTTAGGATGCCTGAGGATGAGAGGGACGACAGTGTAAGGGTAGATGACAAGGTCCTCAAGGGCTAGAAGGGGAAGCTCTTGGGGAACAGGTGGAAGTTCTTCTTCCTTGACAGGCGTAAAAGCACCTGTGGGTTCCCCTTTTTCGAAAGGCCCTTGCTCCACCATTTTCACTTCACTCCTTTTCCACCTTTATGCTTTTTGGCTCTGGCTTGCGAAGGATTATCGTAAGGATGCCATCCTTATAGGTAGCTCTTATCTCGTCCTCTTTTGCGGCCCAGGGCAGGAGGAAACTCCTCTCAAACTCTCCGAAGACAATTTCAGCCTGATGGAAACGCCGCGGGCCACCTTCGAAATGGTCCTTCTTCGTCCCGTGGACCTTAAGCTTCTGACCCGCCAAGACGATCTTGATATCCTCAAGGCTTGTACCCGGAACCTCAAGCCTTATTACCAGAGCCCTCTCGGTCTCAAACACATCAGCTGGAGGATACCACTTGCCGACCTCAAACCCCCTTTTGGCCTCAAGGAAAAGGTCATAAAAATGCCTTTCGGCCTCTTCATGCATGCGCCTCAATAGCTCAAATAACCCCTTCTCCTCCATCTGCTACCTCTTTGCCATGATAAGGGAAAAACGACATCTTGAAAAGTATCCAAAGGGACCTATTTGGGGGTAAAGGGCTCCACAAGCTTAATTGGCACCCTAAGGGTCCTCTCCACGATCCCCAAAAGGCCTTTGCCGATTGCCTGCGGTGGAAGGGCAAAGACATCCGGCTGTCGGTAATCCCCTTCCACTTTGAAGGGAAGCGACAAAAAGGTCTTGCTTTTCCCTGTAAGGACATATCCTAAAAGGGGAATGTTGCTCAAAAAGACGTCCAAGGTCCTAAAGGGGGCCACCAACACCGTGAGATCCACTTGTCCCGAACGTAAGTACACCTTTCCCTCCATAAAGATCTTCAACGCTTGCCCTTCAATGACCCCTTCTTCTACAAAGAGCACTCCATCTCTTACCTTTCCCACCAGCTCGAACTTGTCGTATGGAAACCCCTTACCGACCAACTCGGGGACCTTCCCCCTCAGGATTTCTGTGGCGTTAAGGAGGGCGAAAAGCTTGCTTAAGGCCGTTAGTTTATAGATACGCCCTTTTCTCGAATAAAGATAAAGGGAACCCTCCGACCCTTCTCCCCATAGCCCCCCTTCTCCCGAGAAGACCTTGGCTTCCATAAGAAAGACACCGTCGGCCAGCCCTTCTTTCAAACCTAAACAGGCTGTAACAGGACCAAGTTCGAGCTCGGAAGCCCACACGGAGAGTTCCATCCTCTCGGCACCTTCTACGGAATTTATGCTCCCTCCAAGGACCAAACCACAAAGCTCTCCCCCCTTCAAATCGATCCACCATTTCGAGGGAAGATCCAGACCTATTACGCCCTTTACGTCTCTGAGCTCCAACCCCTGTAGACGGACCTCTCCGACCTCTGCTTCGATCCGTCCTTTTAAACCCTTGCCTCCGAAGGCGTTCCTCTTCTCAAAGAGGGATCGAAACTGCTCCCAATCAAGTCCGTCACCCTTGAGCTTTAGATCAAAAGACCTTTGGGCAAGGTCGAAACTACCACCACCTTCGACCTGTGTGTTCAAGAAAGTGCCGCTACCAGAGACCTTAAGTGCTGTGTCGCCTTTCCCTTCCATCCGTAAGGTGTGCATGTTTAAAGGAAGCCCCTCCAAGGCCTTCGATAGATCCCCACTGAGTTCACACCACCCGAAAAAGGCCTTTATGCCTCCTCTGTCTTTGTAGACGAAATCGCCCTTTAAACTGCGTAGGCCAAATTGGAGGAAACGTTTGAGATCTTCACCTGCCAACGACCCCGAAAACTTCAAAAATTGCCCTTCGCTATCTCGATGGAGGGAAATATCTGCATTGGTTTGTCTACTTAAAACCCTCAGCCTCTTCACTTCAAGTAAATCCCTTTCGCCCTTTACATCCACAAAAAGGCGCAAGTCCCCTTCGAGCTGAAAAACCCCATTTATCCCCCAACTCCCTCCTGTTTTGACTGATACGTCTCCTTCGAATTTCCCCTTCTCTTTTAACTTAAAGGCCTCTGCGTGGGGCAATAACCCCAGGAGCCATTCTGAAAACTCTTCGGCAAAAGACAGGTCCAAAGAGAGGCGCGCCGAAGTAAAACCTCCGCCTTCCAAATGTACTTCCCCTGTAGCCGTCCCTTGGACTCCAGATCCCTGGACGGAAACCCCTCTTAGGACCAACAATTCCTGTGAGGCCTCGATAAAGCCATGGTAGATATTAAAGGTTCTCCCCTCGTAGAAAAGCCTTACATTTGGGATGCCTTGAACCCTAATGGCCTCAACCTTTAATGGACTAACTTCAAAGGCCAAAGCCCCTTTCTTAAGCTCAAACGTCCCCGAAAGGGTAGATCCCAGCTTTAAGATCGGGGCCAAGATTTCAAGATCGAAAAATCCCCCCTTGGCCACAAGGGACCCCCTCCCCCTGCCAAAGGGGACGTGAAGTTCAACCGGTGCAAGCCTAACTCCTTTCCCTTCTAGCGTCTTAAAAAGGAGAACCATCCCCTCTTTTGAGACCCTGCCACTCCCCAAGGCCCTCAAAGGAAAAGGCAAATGGCGGTGCTGAACCTCAAGGGAAAATTCGCCTACAGTAGCCGTTACCTCCAGGACCTTGGGTTTGCCCTTTATGAGGAAATACCCCTTGACGGACCCCTTTGAACCACTGAAACCATCCAGGACCTCTTTCACCACTTTGCCTTTTACAAGGAGGGGCAAAAAATGGAACAGGTCTTCTGCTGAGGTCTCCACTTCACTTGAAAAGGAAAACTCCCCTTTGTTCAGGTCGAATTGCAACCCCGCCTTCCGCAGGATCGAATTGCCCAAAAGGCATTCCCTCCCTTTCACCTTGACCCTCTCTCCTTCAAGCTCAAACCTAATAAATGCCTCCTTAAACCTTAAACCCTCCCAGGGCTCTAAAACTGCTTCTGAAACCTCTCCTTTAGCCGAAACCGCTGAAAGGGCAAAGGGATGCCAGGAACCTATCACCCCTTTGAACTCTAGACCCTTCAGCTTACCTGACTCTATCCACGGCATGACTTGCCCTTTCCCCAAAAGGGTCAAGAGAGCCCTTAGATCCTTCACCTCAAAACCTTGGACTTTACCTGAAAGTTTCCACTTTTCGTGCTTTTCAAACAAGAGTTGCAAAGAACCCTTATACTCTATGGGTTCCACTTCAAGGTAGGCCTTTTTCTGCTTTTTATTGAGATAAGCGTAAGGTAACTTTGCTTTAAAGGACCCCTCTCCGAAACTGAGGTCTAAAAACCCCTCGTGTATCACCAGCTCTTTTCCGGGCAAAGGAGGACGCAAGGCTTTACCCTCTAAGGGTTTCACATCAGCTTTAACCTTTAGGCCGTAAAGCTGGGCCTTTTCAAAAGACAAAAAAGACCTTTTAAAAAGGGTGAATTTTAAGGAGGCCTCTCCTTTTTCGCAGCTAAGCCAAATCCCTTGTCCTCGATAGCTCAAGCTCGAAAAGGAAAGGCGAAGGGGAAAAAGGTAAAACCTCACCTCCCCTACTTGGAGCTCCCCTCCAAACCTCTTGCCCAGTTCCCTGATGGTCCAATCGGTCAATCTGTCCCACTTTAGAGGGAAAAACCAAAGGAATAGGAACACCCCTGCAATTGCACAGATTAAAAGAAGGGCCTTTTTCATGAGAGCACCCACTCGAATTATAAGCCTCAAAGGCCCTTACGACCAACGATGCTGTCTACCTTCTTTTGGAGCTCCTTAAGGTATTCTACCGGATGTGGAACCTGCTGCCGCAGGGAGGGGTCAAAGGCATTTGTGGGGTTGAAGTTTTGTAACAGAAGCTTCCTTGAACCTGAAAGCTGATGGGCCAACAATAGGAGGTCCTCCTCCGTGTGTAAAGAAGGAACTACCGTTATCCTGAAAAGATAAGGCACATGTCCTTCCTTAAGAAGTTTTATGCTTTCCCATATCTTTTCCATGTCCACCATAACGCCTGTGGCCTTTCGGTAACTAAAGGGGTCAAGAGGGGCCTTCACGTCCATTGCCACAAAATCTAAAAGCTCCTCTTCCATTAGCATCTTGAGTACCTCTGGGTGGGAACCGTTGGTGTCAAGCTTCACCTTAAACCCCTTTTCCTTAAGAGAACAAATAAGGTCCTTAAGACCCTTGTGGAGGGTCGGTTCACCTCCTGTTATGCACACCCCGTCTATCCACTCCCTTTGAGACTCCAACTTGTAAAAGACGTACTCCAAAGGGACATCCTCAAACCTTTGGGGGTCACACCACAGGGGATAGTTATGACAGAAGGGGCATCTGAAGTTACACCCTGGCAGAAATAAAACAGAGGCCACTTCGCCAGGCCAGTCGGTAAAGGATACCTCAAGGAATCCCTTTACCTTCAAATTCCTGAGATTAGCCCTTCGACTTCCTTCAATTGAGGTACGTCTCCTGCCCATCTGGCTATTATCCTCTCTTCGGGATCTTCTACAAGGATGGTAGGGGTAGCCTGAATGTTGTAAAAAGCCGCTTCTGCCAAGCCGTCGGCAGTATCAAGGTCGAAGTACTCCACTTGTACCCCACGTACTTTCAAGAGCTCTCCAATGGCCTTTGCCTGGGGACAACGTGGACAATCCCTTTTGGTGAAGATCTTTACCCTACCCATAGATGGCCTCCTCTAATGGACGCTTGTAGCCCACTCTGCTTCCCTTTCAAAAAAGCCTTGGTTTCTAAACCTATCCCTTAATTCGCCAAGCTTACCCTTATTCCACTGGGATATCTTGCTGAAGTAACCGGTGATCCTAGTGATCCCTTCTACTTCCTCTGAACCACAGTAAGGACACCTATCCCTTAGGCCCCTGCTGGTCTTACAACAGGTGATGCAACTAGTGAACTCTGGTGAAAAGGTTATTTGGTCGTTCTGGGTGAGTTCAAAGACCTTCCTGACGAACTTGGCCAAAGAGGCTGCCGAAGGCCTTTGTTCCCCCAGCCATATGTGGGTTATGGCACCAGCCTCAATAAGGGGATGAAACATCCCTTCGAGTTTGACCCTTTCTATGGGGTTAAGGACAGCGGACACGTTAAGGTGTGTGGAATTGGTGTAATAGATCTCGCCGCGGCTTATATCTCCCTTTACCATATGGGCTGCCAAGGGCGAATAGTACCTCAGGTCAAGGCGCGCAAACCTGTAAGCAGTGGATTCAGCTGGGGTCTGTTCCAACACAAACCTCATGCCGTATTTCTTTTCCATTTTCTCACACAGAAGTTTTAGGTGCGCTATTACCTTTAGACCAAACTTAAGGGCCTCTTTGGATTCATGGAGCTCACGACCTGTATGGATCTTGACCATCTCGTTAAGGCCAACCATCCCTATTAAATGCGTCACCCTCTTCATCCTCAAATAGGGTTCGCCATCGCGGTCCATGCAGAGCAGGGCCAAAGGCCCCCTCTCGCCCAAAGACAGAAGCCTTTCTATGAAGGCCCGCTTCTCCAAATGGGCACGCACCGCCAGCTCAAACAGCCGGCTTAAGTTGTCGAAAAGCTTGGCCGTATCGCCTTGGGACTCATACGCCACTCTAGGCAGGTTGAGACTTACGTTCTGCAGGGCACAATAGCGCATCTTCCAAGGCTGGTGTGCCTCCTGAAGGTCTTGTTCGCCCAGTTTAAAGCTCAACCTACAACATTCCGATATCTTTGCCGTGTTACCTCGGTCAAAGACAAAATACGTGTTCCCCTTTTCAGCCGCTACCTCACATATAAGGTGCAAGAAATCCTCCCAGCCCTCGGTGCGGAAAAAGTCCTCAGTTATATGCACCAAAGGCTTTGGGAAAAAGAAGGGCCTACCTACACCGTCCCCTTCCATATAGACTTCAAATAAGGCCTTTGCAAACCTCTGGGCCTCTTTCTGGTAATCACCGTACTTCTTGCCCGTGTACTCCCCTCCAGGCCCTATCGCATCTACGTCCCTGAAATGCCTTGGTATTTCCCAATAGATGTTGAAATCAGTAAATATGGCCTGCCCACCTCGGGCTACAGCTTGCTGTGAAAACTCAAAGATCAACATCTGGGCCAATTGTTTAAGGTCTTTGTCAGAAAGACCTTCCAGGTAAGGGGCGAAAAATACGTTTACCGCATCCCAACCTATTGCCCCCGCAAAATGACTCTGCAAGGCAGCGGCAAACTTCACCATATGGGCCAAAAGGACTTCAGGATGCTTGGCCGGCTTGGCGATGGATATGGCATTGGGAAGGTTTAAGCCAAACTTCTTTATGTACTCCAAAGATTGTCCAGAACAATAAGGCCTGTCGATAAACCCCAAATCATGGATGTGGATGTCTCCCCTTAAATGGGCATCGGCTACCTCCTGGCTGAAGACGGCAAGAAGCGCATATTCCTTCTTTATCGCCTCGGCCAAGGTGAGGTTTGTGGCCTCAGGCCCATGGGGCACATTGGCGTTTTCCTTGTTCGGATAAAAGATCAACTGCTCCACATCATAAAGCGGCATCCCCAAACGGGTATGCTGACGCCTCACCTTTTCAAGCCCCCTCTCCACAAGCTTGGCATTGACAAGCTCACGGATCAACGGGGCCGTAACCACCATTATCCCCGACCTCCTGATGACCTCCTCCACCTCTTTACTGACCTCTACCGCCGTATCATGATCGATAAAGGTCTCCCTCAAAAGGGCATCCACTATCTTCTGACGATCCCACCCCTCCAAAACTTCTTCAGAAGTCCTAACAAATAAAGCCACCTCGGTGGGATCCTCACGCCTGTCCTTCGTAACAAAAAGCATGCCTCAACCTCCATATGTTGAGTCTGTTAGATTCAATAGCACTAAATATAGTGTATGTCAAGGGTTCAGATGCAGGTGGGGTTTGTGGTATATTTGGGTTGTGGGGGAGAGGGTTTTGCTTTTTTTCTCGGTCAGTGGTGTGATGAAGGCCGAGAAGTTGTTGAAGCAGGCTGGTGTTCCTTATAAGTTGATACCTGTGCCGCGTCATTTGAGTTCTGACTGTGGTATTGCTCTGAAGTTCAATAAAGACGATGAGGGACGGGTCTTCGAGGTCCTAGAGGGTAAGGTAGAGGTAGTGGGAGTTTATGACCTTTGAGGGGGAAAAGGTGGAGACGCTTGAGGCCATAAGGTCCAGGCGTAGTGTTAGGAAGTTCAAGGCCTTATTGCCCTCTGAAGAATTGGTGAAGAAGGTGCTCGAAGCGGGTATATGGGCACCTTCTGGCATGAACAACCAACCTTGGGCCTTTGTCTTAGTAAAGGACAAGACCGTAAGGGAGGAGCTGTCAAAACTAACCCTTTATTCAGATATCATACTTTCGGCTCCCTTATGTATAGCGGTCTTTTTAGACCACAGGAAGTCTTACGATTACGTGAAAGACGTCCAATCCACAGGGGCTTGCATTCAAAACATGCTCCTTGCCGCTCACGACCTTGGGCTTGGAGCAGTCTGGCTTGGGGAGATTCTGAAGAACAAAGAGGCTGTAAGGAAGCTCCTCAAAGTCCCACAAGACTGTGAACTTATGGCCGTTGTGGCCTTGGGTTACCCTGATGAAGCCCCTCCTTCTGGAAAGAGGCGTCCCTTGGAGTCCTTCCTGATAGGGACCTTTTGAAGAAAATGAAGCACTTCTTCACCTCAGTGAAGACAACCGTTTTTCTTTTATTGATCCTTGCTGTGCTTATGGTCCTTGGGACCTTAATCCCACAGGGCATGCCGGAGTTCGAATACCTTAAGCGTTATCCATCGATCCTGGCAAAGGCCATTTTACTGCTCGGTATATACGACATTTATCGTTGTTGGTGGTTTGTGGGGGCCCTTTTCTTGTTAGCGGTGAACATCTCGGTATGTTTCGTTTACCGGATATGGAAGGTTTCCTTAAAGAAAGGCTCTCGCCCTCTAGGGCTTTATATGGTCCATTTGGGACTTATTGGCATCGTGTTAGGGGGGCTTTTAACAGCACTTTTTGGTTTTCGAGGTTACATAGAACTTGAGGAAGGGAGTGGTACGGATGTGCTAAGGGCCGGAAAGGCAAAGTTCCGTCTTCCTTTTGAGGTATATTGTGAAAGGTTTGAAGTGGAATTTTGGCCCAATGGGACACCTAAGGACTTCGTAAGTTACCTTACGCTTAAAAGCGGGCAGAAGACACTCCTTGAAAGGGCAAAGGTGAGGGTAAACCATCCCCTTACCTTTGAGGGCTTTACCTTTTACCAGTCCTCTTACGGTAAGTCGCAAAAGGTTAAGTTCCAAATCCACCACAAAGGTGAGACCTTAGACGTATCCCTCTCAAAAGGCGAGATCTTCTCTTTGGGGGAAGGACTTAGCCTTGGGGTGATGAAGTTGGTGGGCAATCCCGATGAAGTCCCGCAGGGTGCTTACGTGGTCCTTTTTGGCAAAGGTCCACCGAAAGGCTTATGGGTTATAAGGGAAGGGCAAATGGAGGTCGAAGGTATGAAGTTGTATTTCAAAGGTGGGGAACTCCGTTATTGGACTGGGCTTCAGGTCTCACGGGACCCAGGAGCGAAGGTGGTCTTTGCAGGCGGGGTGTTGACCTTGATCGGCCTTTTGTCCCTCTATTTATTCCCTAAGTCCAAGGACAAGGGAGATGGGCAAAGTTAAGGCCTTGGTTTTGGCGGGAAACGGGATAAACTGCGAATATGAGACGGCCTATGCCTTAAGGTTAGTCGGGGCAGATGTCTCTATTGTTTACCTATATGAACTCTTCGAAGGGGGAGTGGACATAAGGCGTTTTCATATCTTGTGTTTTCCAGGTGGGTTCCTTGACGGGGATGACCTAGGGGCTGCCAAGGCCTGTGCCCATAGGTTCCGCTATGCGCGGATAAAGGCAACGGGAGAACGCCTTTGGGATCACTTAGTGGAGTTCATCGAAAACGGGGGCTTGATCTTAGGGATATGTAACGGTTTCCAATTATTGGTGAAAATGGGCCTGATACCTGCCTTAGGGGTGCCTTATGGAGAACAGCAGGCAAGTTTTACCTTTAACGACTCTGGACGTTTTGAGGACCGATGGGTATGGCTGAAGGTGAACCCCTCAAGGTGTGTTTTTACCGAGGGGCTCAAAGGCCTTTACCTGCCTGTAAGACATGGGGAAGGCAAGTTCGTTTTTAAGGACAGCTCCTTATTGGAACTGTTAAGCAAAAACGGCCAGTTGGTCCTCCAGTACAGCGACCCTCAATATAACCCCACTATGGAATACCCCTTAAACCCCAATGGCTCTCAAGGGGCCATAGCAGGGATATGTGATCCCACAGGGAGGATCTTCGGGATGATGCCTCACCCTGAGGCCTTTTTACATTTCACCAACCATCCTAGGTGGAAGAGAGAACCTCTGCCCGAAGTGGGCCAAGGGCTTGAGATCTTCAAAAGGGGTGTTGACTACGTAAAAAAGAACGTCCTCTGAAGGAGGTAAGCCAGATGAACAAATCCCAGTTGATTGCTGAACTTGCCAAAAAAATGGACATAAGCCAAAGGGAGGCAAAAGTCATAGTGGATACGGTCTTCGAAGGGCTTGAAGAGGCGCTTATAAAAGGGGAAAAGGTGGAACTCAGGGACTTCGGGATATTCTTCGTCAGGGAACATAAGGAGTTTTCTAGGAAAAACCCCCGTACGGGTAAAACAATAAAGGTACCCCGCCGTAGGTTCCCGCGTTTCAGAGAAGCAAAAGCCTTAAAGGAATTCATAAACAGTGTGGACGATCAACCCAAATCCCAATAAGGCCTAAGCGGTTCCCTAAAGGTATCAAGAAGCTGCCGGATACGCCCCAAGGCCTGGTCCTCCTCCTTCATGATTGCTTTGCCATCGAAAAGCATCTCGTCGGCTAGACGCCTTAGGACGTATTCGACACATCTTGCTAGCCCTTCTACGTGATAACCCCCTTCAAGTGCAAACACAATAGGAACGCCTAGTTCGGCTGCCAGACTCAACAATAGGTCAGTCAAACGCCAAAATCCCCTTTCGGTCACCTTCATCCCACCCAGGGGATCCCTGTAGTAGGGGTCAAAGCCTGCCGAGACCAATATCAATTGAGGGTTAAACTTCCTTGCAATAGGCAAAAGGTGGTGGCGAAAGAGGTTGGCGTAGTCAAGGTCATCACAACCTATCCTCAGGGGACAGTTCACAGTGAAACCCTTACCTTCCCCATCTCCGATCTCCTTATAGTGCCCGGTGCCAGGATAATATGGATACTGATGGGTTGAAAAATAAAGCACTGTCGGGTCCTCCCAGAAGGCCTTTTGGGTACCATTGCCGTGATGGAGATCCCAATCTACAATTAGGACCTTCCTTAACCCGTGGACGCGTTGTGCGTACCTGGCAGCGACGGCTACGTTGTTGAAGAGGCAAAAACCCATCGCACGATCTCTTTCGGCATGGTGTCCAGGCGGCCTCACTAAGGCAAAGGCCCTCCCCTGCCCCTGCCTTAAGGACCAATCTACAGCCTCAAGAACCCCACCCACTGCCAAAAGGGCTACTTCATAGCTATAGGGACATGTAGATGTATCTGGGTCAAGCTGTACATGGGGTTTGCCCGAAGTGGAAGCTATAAGTTCGACGTAGGATGCCTCATGCACCCATAGGAGTTCTTCGTAGGTTGCAGGCCTTGGCTCAATCAACTCGTAAATAGGTCCAAGGGACTCTATGGCCTTATATATGGCCTCAAGCCTTTTGGGACTTTCAGGATGAAAAGGGCCCATTTGGTGGAGCATATAACGCTTGTCGACTACTACACCTACTTTCATCTGTTGAGTTCCTCCAGGAGCTCTAAATAGGCCTCTATCCGAGTCCTTACCTGGGCTTCCGAGTAAAAACGTGGATCACCCATATCTGCCTCAAAGACCAAGGCTGGGATGCCTGTTTTCTGAGTTAGCAAATCCCTCAACTCGTGAACGGCAAAGGACACAGCTTTACAGCTCCGGTTTATGAACATGATCATACCGTTCAAGTCATAACGTTTGAAGAGTTCGTAGGCCATATCGGCCCTCTCTTCGAGTGTGACGTTCGAGAAACCCGATACGTAGTTCTCCGCCAGGGTCACAAGAGGATCCTTTTCTAGGTCAAACTCGTGAGCCCAGTCGTGAACGTAAAGGGATGTGAGGATCGCCGCTCCATAAGAGGCCAATAGTTCGAAGTGATCTCGGAACTTGAACCATATGGGTAAGTTCTCCCAGTAGAGCCTAAACCTCTCGCCTTTTACGGCGGCCTCCCCTTTTTTTGCCTTTTGTTCGATTTCTTCCACTAGGGTACGATAATAAAGGACAGCCTGAGGAGTACCCCTTAAGTAGACGATGATGGCCATATGGATCAAGGCGTCAAAGATGGTGATAGGCGAAGGCTTATGGGAGGCCATGTCGAGGAATTTCCTATAGAGCCGACATGCTTCATCTGAGAGTCTTATCACCTCCCTAAGCCTATCGTAATCAAAGGGCCTCCCTGTGAGTTCTTCCAAAGAAGATATGAGTTCCCTTAATTGTCTCACACAGTAAGACAAGATGTCCCGTCTTGCTGCTTCATCCCTTATCCACTGAGGCGTGTCGAAGACAAAGAGCGGGACTCGATACCTCCTGGCAAGCACTTCGAACCATTTGACCAAGGTAAAACACTGTGCGTTACAGGCCAGTAGGAAATCCGGATCAGGTATACCCCCTGTGGGACTCTTCCCCGTTTCCCGGAAACCTAGGTCACATCTAGCATAGGCACAAAGATGGGAGGTGTAACCCTGACGTTCTATCGCCTCTGAAAGTTCTGAACACAACCGCTTTGTTATAAGGGAAACGGCGTGGTTTTCGGGGTATATAGGGATGATGTCATGGGCCACGAGGATCTCCACTGGTGATACAGCTGTCGTGTAGGCCACAAACTTACCGACCTCTCGAGCGTTACGAGCTGCACTCAGGTATTCTTCGGTGAGCTTTCGGCCAAGTTCTCTACTGTTCATGCTTTCCTTCCAAGACGCTTTCCTTGAAAGCCTCTATGCGCGTCTTCATCAGGGAGAGGTGCTTGGTTTGGAACTCAGTGGTCAGGACCAACATAGGGATCCCCTCAAGCCTCATCCTCCGCTTTATATCGGGCAGGTCGAAGTCCTGGGATTCACAATATTGAAGGTGTATGTAGATAAGCCCCTTTGCCCCGTAGGCCTTAACCATCTCCACAAGGTCATCTATCATCCTCCAAGGGGAGTCATGTATGGGGCTGAAATTGGGCTTCTGGAAATGGGCACGGGTAAGAGCTTCAAGCGGATCCCCCTCTTCGGGGACAAAGGAGGTTATGTACCTTGAACACGACAGTAGGTTGTCACATACTACATTCAACCCTACTTCGTCAAACAACTCCCATATCCCTTGAGGTTCTACGACGATACCCGCTAGCGCAATGGGGATCAATTCCTCACTTACTGCTTTTTTCCCTTTAAGGTCTTCAAGGACCTCTTCCAAAAGACCGGAGTGTTCGTCTTTTTCCATGTAAAAGGACGCCTTCACTATGTCAAAGAAGAGTCGATTTCCCAAAAGGCCAGGCTTTTTCCTCTTCAGGTCATACAACTCCGCCAAAAGCCTTCGGTTACGATTGTAAGCCTTTATGGCATTCCAAAGATCTGCCTCTTGGATACGACGGCCAATAAACCTCTCAAGGGCCCCTTTAAATCGCTCCAGCTCCTTCCTAAACCACTCAAAGGCCGAGGGTCTCGACAACTGACGGGGGGGCAAAAACTTATGAAAGAACTTGCCAACGGAGCGTCTCTCCCATATGTCTGAAAGGTGCTGGGTTGTGTCGTCCAGTTGGGAGACCACAAAGCCGTCGAATAAGTCCCTTCCCTGGTTTAAGGCTAGCTCTAGGCAACTCTTTGCCAGGGAACAGGTGTTGTCGGGCATAAGGGCCCCAGCAAATTTAACGGGTTCGTTGGTACCAAAGACAACTACCGGATGAAGCCCTGCCGCTGTAATGAGCTCATGCGGCACATCTCCAGGGGTTACACCGATTAAAGGCTTTTCTCCTTTTGTTGCCTTGAGAAAACGTAAGGGGTCTCTTGAAATTTCCTTTAAGCGCTCCGTTGCCCTTTGCATAGCCTTATTTTACTAAACTAGGTAAAAACAAAGCTAGCTTCGGGAAGGGGATAAGCAACAACGCAAGTACTACAAGTGAAATCAAAAAGGGCAACGCCCCCTTGAATATCTCCTCAAGGGGCACATCTTTTGCTACCCCGCTCACCACATATACGTTAAGGCCGACCGGAGGGGTAATAACGCCCATCTGCGTCACCAGCACTATGATGACCCCAAACCATATAGGATCGAAACCGAGGGAGGTGACAATGGGATAAAATATGGGGATCGTCAAGAGAATGAGAGCCAATGCATCCAAGAAACAGCCTCCTATAAGGTACACCAGGATAATAAGGGTCATTATGGCCCAAGGGGGAAGGGGAAGCTCTGATACCCAACTTGCAAGTTCATAGGGGATACGGGTTATAGCTAGGAAATGCCCAAAGACGGTAGCACCCGCTACGATCATCAGGACCATACAGGCTATCCTAGTCGATTCCATCACCCCTTGGACGAACCCCTGCCAGCTTAACCTCCTCCTTATAAGGGCCAACACTATCACACCACCTGCTCCCACTGCCCCTGCCTCCGTAGGGGTGAAGAAACCTGCAAATAACCCTCCCATGACCAAAAAGAAGAGTATCAGGGTCTCCACGACCCCACTAAGGGACCTTACCCTCTCCTTCCAACCCACCTTGACCCCCCGTGGGGCTACTTCCGGACGCATAATCGACCAGAGGTAAACAGTAAGGCAAAACATCCCCGAAAGCACAAGCCCAGGCAAGATGCCGGCAAGAAATAGTTTACCTATCGATTGCTCTGTAGCTATTCCGTAAACGATGAAGATCACGCTTGGGGGGATCAATATCCCCAAACTTCCCCCAGCTGCTACTACGCCTGTGGCAAGCCTCCTATCGTACCCTCTGCGTTTCATCTCCGGCAGGGCAACGGTGGCCATAGTGGCTGCTGAGGCATTGGTGGACCCACATATGGCCGCAAAGCCTGCACAGGCCCAAACAGTGGCTATGGCAAGTCCCCCAGGGAGATGCCCGAGGAAGGCATAAGCTGTATCGTAGAGCCTCCTGCTTATGCCCGAGTAAAAGGCGATCTGCCCCATGAGTATGAAAAGGGGGATGACAGTGAAACTATAGGAGGCAAAGGTGGAGAAGATGTCCTTCCCCAATATGCTCAAGGCGGCCCTGAAGTCAACAAGGTAGGAAAACCCCAAAAAGCCCACGAGGGCCATAACAAACCCCACAGGCATCCGGGAAAACAATAAGACCAACAACAGCACAATGCCCACTAAACCTACAGTAGTGGGACTCATCCTTCCTCCTCCCAATAATACCATCTAAGGGGTCCCCTCAAGGCCATAAGGAGCATGTCCCCTATCAATACCAAACAGACTACAAGGGCGCATATGGATATCCCATACATGACAGGGTAAAAGGGAAGCTTAAGGGTCAGGGATACCTCTCCACTCTTCCTCAAGTCCCCTGCATAGGTCCAACATTCGTAGGCTATCAAGAGGAAAAGCAAAAGGCTGAGCAAATGGGTTACCACGTAGATCAAACCCTGTAACCTAGCTGGAAAACGCTTGACCAAAGCCTCAACCGCCACATGTCCCCGCCTTAAGGTGGTCTCAGCCAAAGCAAAAGCGATCACTACTGCTCCCAAAAAACTAACCAGTTCATACGTCCCAACTATGGGCCTACGGAAAGCCCTGAGCACCACATCAGCACATGTGAGTCCCGTCATCCCCACTAGCGCCCAACCAGCCGCCTTGTTCAACCACCTGGATAAAGCCTCAATTAACCTCAA
>Ga0105162_1000166_pt1 | contig 43643 bp, 46 predicted proteins | sample JNZ201metaG_FD_81532 | JGI IMG/M metagenome (GOLD analysis project Ga0105162, IMG submission 81532) | Hot spring microbial communities from Jinze hot spring, China to study Microbial Dark Matter (Phase II) - JNZ 20120812A | ecosystem: Environmental > Aquatic > Thermal springs > Hot (42-90C) >...
CTTGGAGGATGCATCCTGCCTCAGTGGCGGCTGTGTAGGCGTCAGCAGTGGGAGGACGCACCTACCTCTCGAGGTTGGCTCTGTAGTGCCTGCTGATGTAGCTCCCGACGACCCTGCGGTAGGTGAGCAGGAAGTGAGGTAGGAGTCCGTGACTACAATACCCAAGATACTCAAGAACACCTGGCGAAACCAAATAAACAACACGGCAACCACTGTATGGCTCAGTGCTACCTAGAGTTCAACTTACGCATTGCTCAAGGTCCACAAGGTCTTCTCTAAGTAGGGCTCTTTTTGGGTAAGCTCTTAACTTGCTCGCTAAGCCTTTTGATGTATCCTCCGGAGCCATAGGCTATCTTAGCGACATCGATTATGTACTCGTTGCTTGGAGCCCCACCGCTAAGCCCAAGAGCTATAGTGAGGGCCTTCTTCTTCATTTCAAGGTCCATTCTGCTTCTAATCTCGCTAGAACTAATCTTACTTCCGACTACTATAGCTATAAAGAACTTAACCATCCTACCGAATCTATCTGAAAACTCTGGGTACGCTTTAACGAGGTTGCTGATGGACCTTAATGCTTCGTTTTCATCTATGAGGTCTAGGTAGTACTCAGTCGTAATAAACCTAATGATCTTGCTTAGAACAACCTCGTCAACGCTTACTAGGTAGCTGTCGATCGCAGCTCTTACTCCAGAGAAATCTTTGTGTTTCTTGATCACGGTAGCAACTTTGTCTAGACAGATCTCGTTTGAGAAAATGTCTTCGAGCACTTTCCCGAACCTTTTAATAGGTAGCCTCAGTATGCGTGTAGCTACAATATACAGGCTGATCAGCTCTTTCTCGTAGACTTCGCTAGAGTACCGTATACCTCTGAATGGCTCTACTCGAGTTTCTTCGAGAGCTTTCTTAAGCTCTCTAATAACCCATTCTCTACTCACGTTATTACCGGCTCCCAGCTCTGCTATAAGGTCAGCGACCACGTTGATATATGCTCTAAGCCTCAAGCGCTTGAGGGGTGCTTCAGACATCCTTTTAACCGATTTAGACATTCTACCAAGGTTTTTATTCTAATGAGTAAAGTAGGATTGGTGAAGCTCATAGACATAGACTTCGTGATTACGACGGATAGAAGTATGATGACGAACCACCATGGCCGCGAATTTTTGGGCTTTGTTACTACCGGTCCCCCCATATTTCTTCCAGAGTTTATGTGGTCTTATATATGCTGCCCTAAGCCAAAGGTGGATAAATGGGGAAGACCCAGGGAGGCTCCTTACGGGCTTAGAAAAATTGAGGCTTCACTAGTTGAAGCCGGGTTTAGAGCGTCTGTAATAGACCCAGACTACGTCTTTCGGTACCTCAGTAAAGCTAAAGCCGTGCTCATAGGCCATCACGACTACTTTGCGTATGGTCCACCATCTTCTGAGTGGTGGCTCATAACCGGAAAAGTCCCAATAAACAGAAGGTTGTTTACGAAGTTCATGAGTCGTCTAGCTGAATACAAAAAGAAGTACGGCTTTAAGGTAGTTGTTGGAGGACCTGGTGCTTGGCAGTGGCAATGGGAAGACGACAAGATCGACCTCTGGGGAGTCGACACTATTGTTGAAGGTGAAGCAGAACTCGTAGTCAAAGACCTAGCCCAGAAAATACTGGACGGGAAGACGTTGCCGAGGTATATTCAGGTAGGTATAGACGATTCGCCTAGAGTTAGTCAGATACCAGTGATAAAAGGAGCCAGTGTTAACGGTCTCGTCGAGGTAATGAGGGGTTGCCCCAGGGGTTGTTCTTTCTGTAGTGTAACCTTAAGACCTCTTCGCCACATACCTATAGAGACCATCGAAAAGGAACTAGAGGTTAACGCATCGAATGGTGTATTGGGAGGAATTTTTCACTCCGAAGACGTTCTCCTCTACGGGTCAACAAGCGTTATACCAAGCGAAGAACCCCTAAGAAAGCTACATGAAGTAGCCGTTAAACACTTAAAGAACATAGCATGGGCTCACGTTTCTCTTGCTGCTGTTGTCGTAGCAGAGCACCAGGGGAAAATACTGAGTAAAATAACGGACATGATTTACTCGAAAATGAACCAGAGGTATATAGGAGTTGAAGTCGGCATCGAAACAGGCTCTCCGAGATTGGCGGAGAAGATAATGCCGGGTAAGTCAGCACCTTTTCCCATAGATAAGTACCCCGAAGTAGTGGAGGAGGCTTTCTCTATAATGCATGAGCTTAACGTAGTGCCAGCGGCTACATTCATACTCAACTTTCCTGGAGAGACCGCTGATGATGTAGTCAAAACCATTGAACTTATCGAGAGATTGAGGAGCTATAGATCAATAATAGTGCCGATGATATTTGTTCCGATGGGCAAAATGAGAGGAGCCCGTAATGTAATAGCCTCGGTTAAAATCACTCGCGAACACGTTGAAGCTATGAAAGTAGCTTTAGACCACAGTTTGATATGGGCTGAGAGAATAATGAACGAGTTCTACCTCAAGGACAGCCTAGTGCTAAGAGTGTTACTGAAGTACTTTATGAAGATCGTTCAATGGAAAGCCAACGGCGTATATCGCAACTTGGGAGGTTTTGTAGACAGAGAGCTCGTTATACCTAAGTTATAGTAAGGTAAGTTTATAGTATGACCAACTGTCCGCATTCGAGTAAGTCGGTGCTCTAACAACATCACATCATACTCTGTAGAATAACGAGAAGCTCGTCCAGCTTTCTAGCTATCGGTACTAGCTCTAGGCAAATCTTACTGGGTTCTACTCTCCTTAGATGGAGTAGTCCAACATAGTATACAGCCCGCATTCCGTACCCGAGAGCACCGAGTACATCTTCAAAGCACGAGTCTCCGACGTGAACTATCTCTGCTGGCTTATCGCCCACAGCTCTAACTAGCTCTTGAAATATAGACCTTTGCGGCTTAATAGATCCAACTTCTGAGGATGACACCACCACGTCCACATAGTCAGAGATACCCACGTTCTTCAAGAGAGCTCTAACACCTCTCTCACTAAAGCTTGTATTACTGACTACAGCTATTTTTAGGCCCATCTTCTTTAACTGCGGTAACACCTTTAGAGCCTCCGGGTTTTCTCTGGGTCTAAACGTTTCTGTCGATAGTTCATATGCTTCCGCAATCTCCCTAGCAAGATCTTCATCAATTCTTAAGCCCAAACCCGCTAGAATAATTGATGCTACGTCATAGCTACTCATAAACATCTTGGATGCCCCGAGCCCTGAGTAAAGCTCTCGGACTCTAGTGATAGGTGCATCGTAACCTCTTGACTTGAGCACGTTAAGAACGGATTCTACTCTCATATTACTGTATGTTTCCTCGTCTTCTGGATGCTTCTCCCAGATCAAGGTAAACCAAAGGTCAAACGAGACAGTCTTTATCATATCTTTTACAGCCCTACATAGGTACTAGACCTGTGCTTTTAAGACCGTCAGTTCGTGGTAGGGGTTTACCATCGGTAATTCGGGTACCTTTTGCTTGACTAAAACTTAAATATCTCTTCGCTGTTCTTGGTTTAGGTAGTGGAGGGTGTCGTTCAGGCACATAGTGAGAATAGCTGGCGTGGATATCGAGGGTGAGCTGTCCCTAGTATTCGGGTTAACGAAAATTAAGGGAGTGGGACCAAGACTAGCGAGAGCTTGCGCAGTTAAACTGGGGCTGGACCCCCGGATGAAAATAGGGTACCTCAGCGACGAAGATGTCGAGAAGATAGAGAGCTTTTTAATGGAGCCACTTAAGTTTGGCGTACCGGTTTGGATGGTTAATAGAAGAAAGGATTACGAATCCGGCCTAGATAGACACCTAATAGGTTCAGACTTAATTTTAGTAGCTAGACAGGATATCGAGAGGGAGTTAAGAATTAGATCTTGGAGAGGAATTAGGCATTCACTTGGCCTCAAAGTTCGAGGACAGCGAACTCATACTACAGGTAGAGTCGGTCCTGTAGTAGGTGTCGCAAAAGGTAAGACAAAACAGCAGTAGGTGAACATTAATGGGAGACCCTAAGAAGCCTAGGAAGACGTGGGAGAGACCCGGTCACCCCTGGATAAAGGAGAGGCTAACAGAAGAAATGGAACTAGTGGGGCAGTATGGTTTGAGGAATAAGAAAGAGCTTTGGAAAGCACAAACTATATTGAGGACTATCAGGTCTAAAGCAAAAGCTCTTCTCTCTCTATCAGAAGCCGAGCGGGAGATAAGGGAGAGGGCGCTAGTAAAGAAGCTTTATGATATGGGTCTATTAGATAGCGATAAGGCAACTATTGACGATATTCTAGGATTAACAGTTAGAAACGTCTTGGAGCGAAGACTGCAGACCGTAGTATACAGAAAGGGTTTAGCTAAAACTATCCACGAAGCTAGGCAAATGATAGTTCATGGTCACATAGCTATAGCAGGGCGTAGGGTTAAGTCTCCTGGTAGGATAGTAACGAGAAGCGAGGAAAGTCTAGTAGATTACTCACCAACTTCACCTTACTACGAGAGGAGGATATCTAGTAGTGGCTTAACTAGGTGAGTAGAATGGGGATGTCGCTACGAGAGCTTAAGTGGGGTGTAGTCCACGTATTTAGCTCGTTTAACAACACTATCGTACATATAACAGACCTCAGTGGAGCGGAGACGGTCTCACGTTGGTCTGGTGGTATGGTAGTAAAAGCCGATAGAGAGAAACCGTCGCCTTATACAGCAATGATGATAGCTTATAGGGCTTCTCAAGATGCTATCGATAAAGGGGTCTCAGCTGTTCACATAAAGGTTCGAGGCGTGGGAGGACATGGACCGAAGATACCTGGTCCGGGAGCTCAAGCAGCTATAAGAGCTATCGCTAGGTCGGGTCTTATAATAGGGAGAATAGAGGATGTGACGCCCATACCGCACGATACTACTAGGAGACCTGGAGGTCGTCGCGGTAGAAGAGTGTAGGGAGACGAAATGATCGACATAGAGATTTTGGAGAAAAGCGATGTCGAGATAACTTTGATTTTAAGAGGTGTCCCATTAGAGTACGTTAACGCCATAAGGCGAGCAGCTATTGAGGAAGTTCCGACAATGGCTATAGACTACGTCGTCTTCTACGATAATACGTCGGCCTTAAGTGATGAGATAATATCGCACCGCCTGGCCATGATTCCGCTAAAGTCTGAGCTCGCACTTGAGCGCTATAAGCAACCTGAGGAATGTAGGGATGGTGCCTTAACGGATGGGTGCTATACTAGTTTATACCTCGAGGCTGAAAGCGGTCCGCAGGAAGAACTAGTCGTGTACTCTAGAGACATAAAACCCCAAGACGACCCTGATATAGTTCCTGTGAATGGGGAGATCCCCATACTTAAGCTAGGTCCTCAGCAGAGGGTTGTCCTCGAAGCGTGGGCTAGACTAGGTAGAGGGAAAGAACACATTAAGTGGTCACCGGCAACGATCTCTGTGCTTACGTACATACCGAAGGTGATCATCTCTGCCGATAGATGCACTATGTGTGGGTTATGTGCCGAGTACTGCCCGACAAAGGCTATAACCATTAGAGCTGGAGAAATAGTCGTTGATGAAAGCAAATGCACTCTCTGCAGACAGTGCGTTAAGGTTTGCGGATCCGAGGCGATAGACCTTAGCTGGCGCAAAGATGAGTACAAGTTGCGTATAGAGTCGTCTGGTGCTCTAAGCCCTGAGAGGATAGTTAGCGAAGCAATGCTCCAAATAAGAAAAAAACTAGTAGAATTGCGTGAACAACTCGATAAAGTTTTCTCTACTAAAGGTGTGAGTACATGAAGCGTACGGGACCGACTAACGTAGTTATAAGGAAGCTAGTTAGAGAGTTAAGAAAGACCTCTAACCAACACGGTGCTAGAGTGTGGGACTACGTAGCCGACTTACTGGAGAAACCCTCAAGAAGACGTATAGCAGTAAACCTGAGTAAGGTAAGTAGATTCTCAAGTCATGGAGAGTACATCGTAGTACCTGGGAAAGTCCTTGGAGCAGGAACCTTAAAGAAGCCAGTAACCATAGCGGCTGTATCGTTCTCAAGGAAGGCCCTAGAGAAGATCCGTAGTGCGGGAGGTTCAGCCATCCCGATTGCCGAGCTTCTAAGAGTAAACCCTCAGGGTTCTAACGTGAGGGTGATAGTATGAGCTATAACAAGGAGATCGTAATAGATGCTGAAGGTCTTATCTTAGGTAGACTGGCTTCAGTAGTAGCTAAGTTCCTTAAGTACGGGTACAGAGTTTACATAGTTAACGCAGAAAAGGCCGTAATAAGTGGGGACCCGCATACGGTTAAGGAGTCGTACGCTCTGTGGTTTGAAATCAAAACACTGAGGAACCCAAGTAAGTGGTCTCCACACAGACCTAGGAACCCTGTCTCCATAGTAAAGTATGCCGTTAGAGGAATGCTCCCGAAGAACCCATTTAAAAAGATCACGTTGCTTAAGAAGCTGAAAGTTTACGTAGGTTACCCGGAAGAGGTAAAGAAAATGAATCTGACTGCTATTGAGGTTCCTGAGGCTAGAGCTAGCAAACTTAAGCACGAATATGTTACAGTAGGTGAGGTAGCTAGGTATCTAGGTTGGAGGGGTGAGGCATGAGTTCGAGTACGCCATCCAAAGTGGACGCCTCAAAAAGCAGGCAGTTAAAGGTTGTAATAGAGATCGGTAAAAGAAAAACAGCAGTAGCGAGAGCCACGATAACGCCGGGTTCTGGTAGGGTTTGGGTAAACGACATTCCAATCGAAATATTTCCAATAGAGCTAGCCAGAATAAAAATGATGGAACCTCTCCTGCTTGCTGGTGATATTATAAGGAAATCTGTAGATATAAGCGTTAAAGTTTCCGGAGGAGGTTACATGGCTCAAGCTGAAGCCGTTAGGATGGCTATCGCTAGAGGGTTAGTTAGGTTCACGGGTAGTGAGGAGCTTAAGCAGATATTCAGAGAATATGCTAGGTACATGCTATCCGGTGACCCTAGGCAAACAGAGCCAGAAAAGTGGATGAGGTATAGTGCTAGAAGGTGGAGACAGAAGTCCTATAGGTAGGTTACCCATGATAATTCCAGTAAGATGTTTTACTTGCGGTAAGGTAATCGGGCATCTCTGGGATGAGTATGTCAAGAGGGTAGCGAGTGGTGAAAACCCGGGGAAAGTACTTGACGAGCTTGGAGTTAAAAGATACTGCTGCAGGAGAATGTTCCTATCGCATGTAGATTTAATAAACGAGATCGTTGTATATGGGAGAAAGGTGTAAAACTTGAGCGCGCAGAAGCGGTACCTAGATGAAGCTCCCAAGTTAGTCTCGGAGTTACTGGCTCCATCAGAGCTTTACCTAGAGGCAGGAGTTCACATCGGGACGTACGTCTGTACTAAATATATGAGGAAATTCGTTTATAGGTCTAGACCTGATGGTCCATACATACTAGATATTAGGAAGATAGACGAGAGGCTCAGAATAGCTGCTAAGTTTATCTCGTCATTTGAACCTCGCTCTGTACTAGCTGTTTCCTCGAGACCTTACGGATTTACACCTGTCCAAAAGTTCGCAGAGTTTACTGGTGCTAGGTTCGTTACCGGTAGGTTCATCCCCGGGACTATAACTAATCCATACTTAGACATCCACATTGATGCTGAAGTCCTGATAGCTTCGGACCCCAGGGTTGACGAGCAGGCTATTGAGGAGGCCTCTAAGGTTGGGATACCTGTTATCGCTATAGCGAGTACAGACGCTAAGTTGAATAACGTAGACCTAGTTATTCCCGGAAATAATAAGGGAAGGAAGTCCCTTGCGTTAATCTATTGGTTACTCGCAAGGCAAGTGCTACGAGAAAGAGGCGTTCTTCAACCAGACGCCAACTTACCAGTGAGCTACGAGACCTTCGAGACTAAGGTGTCAACTGTTGAGCGTTAGAAGACCCGCAGTCTCGGGACAGTTTTATGAGAGTAGTTCAGACGCGTTAGTAAGGCAGATCGAGTGGTGCTTTCTGCATAACTTAGGTCCGCAAGCCATTCCTAAAGCTGAAGCGTCTCCGGAGAGAGTAAGTCTCGGCTTCGTAGTTCCCCACGCTGGTTACATGTACAGCGGTCCAGCTGCGGCACACGCATACTACGCGCTATCCATGGAGAGAAAGCCTAAGACAATTGTGTTGATAGGACCTAATCATACGGGGGTAGGACCCTCCGTATCTGTTTACCCGGAAGGACATTGGGAAACGCCATTAGGGAGAGTGCCCGTAGACTCAGAGCTGGCCAAACTTATTGTCGGTAGTAGTAGGTTCGCTAGACTTGATACTACAGCACACGAGCACGAGCACTCCATAGAGGTCCAGATACCGTTTCTACAATATGTCCTCAAACACGATTTCACTATAGTACCGATCACTATTCTTAATCAAACACCCAGAGTAGCCGAAGACTTAGCTAAGTCGATATTATCGGCTATTCAGCTGTCTAAGAGAGATCCCCAGGATGTTGTCGTAATAGCTTCAACAGATTTAACTCACTACGAACCTCATGATATAGCGTATAGGAAAGACAAGCTCGTGATCGAAAGAATTGTCCAACTAGACCCGGACGGCTTGTTTAGAGTAGTTGTAGAGAAGGATATCAGCATGTGTGGACCAGGAAGTACTATGACGCTCATCTATTTTGCCAAAGCACTAAACTCGGGAGGAGCACGCCTCTTGAAGTACTTTACCTCAGGAGACATAACCGGCGAGAAAAGCTGGGTAGTAGGGTACGCAGCTATACAGGTGCTACGATAACTTCATGCTTTTTCAAGTTACGTAAAAGTCGTTATTTGGGTTTCGGGTTGGCGACCAGCTATTAATGAGCGGTACGATTTGAGTTATAGCTCTCTTCTCGTGGATCGATAAATTCAAAGGTACGGCATTATGGCGTTAAGCCCGTTTAGGTGTCCGTAGATCACTTCTTCCAAAATCGACGACCTCAGTAGCCTACTGCCTAGAGCAATATATGCCCGTTTTTCTCGAGTATCTAGCCCAAGCAAAACGTACACCTGTATAGACTCCAGAGGTGGCTCCGGAAAACATAGCAGTCTAAGTATAGCCTTAAAAATGTCGGTGACCATGGCTTTAGCTCTAGTGTCTTGCGGTTTTAGTACGAGGTTCTCGATAGCGTTTGTCTTCAGAGAGGAGTCAACGGTATTCAGTACTTTCTGATAATACAGAAGGTTACATCCACTAGAAAAAACTACTGGATAATCAGCTGGAGCAGATGTTTCTATTCTTATACTCTTCACACTTCTCGATAGTAAAACCATTATAACGTCTTTACTTAGTGTAGATGAGAAGAAGCAGTCTAATAAGACCATGTCTTTCCGGCAAGACGGCTTTATTAGTAGGTGCGGCACCCATAAGTAGCTGAGATTCTTCGGTAGCTTGTTAACGGAAACGTCAATAAACATGTCTTTCAACTCGCAAAGAGCTTTCCTTAAGGATCGTAAAAAGCGTTACTTAGCCGTCAATTTTCTAGCTTCTCTTTCAGTTTCTCTGAGTATTATTATGTCACCTACTCTAACGGGGCCTTTGACGTTCCTAGTTATCACTCTTCCTTTATCTCTACCATCTAGAACTCTAACTCTTACTTGAGTTATCTCTCCAGTGACCCCAGTCCTACCGACTATCTGAAGTACTTCAGCTGGAAAACCGAACTCCTCTACTACGTTAACATCGGGTTGAGTTAAATCGACTTTCCTGACCTCACCCACTTCCAGCACCTTCTTTATCCCTGCATACACGCTTTAAAGCTTTAAAGCAAAGTTCTGCAGTATACGGGGGAGTGCTGCGTGCCTAAGGTATATACATGCAGTTTCTGCGGTGGGCGGATAGAGCCCGGGTCTGGACTGACTTACGTACTTAGGAGTGGAGTGATACTTCACTTCTGCTCTAGTAAATGCTTTAAGAACTTCAAGCTACGTAGAGACCCTAAGAAGACTCCTTGGAGTGCCTACTATGTGAAAGCAAAGTGATCCCAGTTGACTCAGAAAAGAGAGTTCTTGCTGATTAAACCCGATGGAGTTAAGAGAGGCTTAGTGGGGGAGATAATAAGAAGGCTGGAGATGAAGGGTTTTAGAATAGTTAGGCTCAAAATGCTTCAGCTAACTCGTGAGTGTGCCGAGAAGCTATACGACGTGCATAGGGGAAAGAGCTTCTATGAGGAGCTAGTAAAGTTCATGACCTCAGGTCCCGTAGTTGCTCTGCTGATCGAAGGAGAAGAAGCCATAGACGTAGTTAGAACTATGATAGGACCAACAGATGGCAGAAAAGCGCCTCCTGGGACTATAAGGGGAGACTTCTCAACTTCTATACTCGAGAACATCGTTCACGCCGCAGATAGCGAGGAGAGAGCTCAATACGAAGCGTCAATAGTATTTAACCCAGATTGTTCCCTGAACGAAAACCCGTGGTAAGCTTTTCCAGCTTCTCTGAAGACGGTGTACTATAGATGTTATTAATGCCGACTAAAAACGCGGCTAGTCTTAATAAATAGATGGTTTGGTTTACGATAAACTAACTTGGATTAGTGAGACAGTGTCTCTAGTATCTAGTCACGGGGTTCAGCTCTGATATAGGTTTATATTTGGTGTTGTCGTAGTCTCACCTCTTCTCTCCCCGCATCAGTCTTGGGTCCGCATTACACTTGGGGGCTTTCGGGAGACCCCGAGCACCACATCTTGAGTGACTCGGGGAGAGCTTCTCCCGAGGTTCTCGATTTCTCACTAAAGTACCTCCGCGTATGAAGCGTTAGAGGCACTTGCAAGCGTTTAGATCCACATCAACAACGTGAACAGATGTAGAACCCGAAACAGCTACGTGAGGCTACAATTAAAACTTTTCTTATCTGTTGTCAGAGAGCTGTATTTCGTATAGCATCGGTTTTTCGTCTCTGCACCACCAGTAGTACCATGGTATAGAACTTCCGCTCACGTCTTTAACACTAACGCACGGAGTCGTGTATATTCGGTCGTCCCTACCAGCTCTGTAGAAGTGTACTGTGAGGGTACACAACTGTTTTAGTGTGCTAGGTTTTTTTGTGGGTCTCTCTAGGAGGCTTAGAGCTCTTGATGTGATTAAGTTTAGCAATGTTTATAAACCAATGAGTAATAATTGCTCTTGGTGACCCTGGGTTTCCGAGACCTACGGCAGACCGTGGGGAGGGGGCTCAGGGAAACCGTGATGACCCGCCCTAGGAAAACCTACAAAACCTAGAGCGGGAAACGGTTGCCGACCAAGCATCAGCCGAAAAGGTAAAGCTCACGTCTATGCCTACTAACACCTCATCCTTCTCTTCTGTAGGAGTGAAAGATATCGTCCCCTAGTGTCGGCCCTATAGCATACCAAGGTGCTGGAGGTATGAAGCTCAGGTACTCCTTCTCGTAGGGGAAGCGTAACTCGAGCTTGACCATGATTTTAGGCTTCTCCGAACGCCCAGCTGTTAAAGAGTATCGCTAAGTCGTCTTGATAAGCATAAACAGTCACTACAGGAACTAATCTAGTAAAGCGATCGATAGGTACCTATACCACCTCCTCATCAAAACCCCAGGAAAAATCGAGGTCTCAAAACTAAAAACCTTACTCACTACAGTATAAAAGGTCTCAACCGAGAGCGCGTTATGCGAGTTCGACTTTGAATAATAAAGAAGGCTAGTAAGATTTCCTAACTTCATCGTGTAAATCAGACCTTCCCACTGCTCTGAAGGAGTTCGGCTCCCATGCAGGTCTGTATCGGTCTATTCCATCGCTCCACTTCTTCCGCACCTTGCTCGTGGTTTCATCAGCTCGGAAGCTCTCAAGGTGTCCATAGATTTCCACGTCTCTAGAAACAGTTACACGGGGTCAGTATCCACACTCCTCTATTAAGCTGTGCCGAGCCTCAGCATCACATTCTACTGGCGTTGTTCAGTTAATAAAAAAGATTCGTTGGTCTTGAAGTTTGCGGCAAATAGACTCTTTATTAAGGTCTTTAAAGCCTAAGCCCTGGTAGGGGCTATGTCATGTGGCGGGCCCGCCGGGATTTGAACCCGGGACCTACGGGTTAAAAGCCCGCCGCTCTACCTGGCTGAGCTACGGGCCCCTCTTTACTAGTACATCAAGGAGTATTTAAGCTTCTGTAATTGAGGTTGCTTTCAACCGATGCCCTCACTCATGGTGGTGGAGTCAGCTCAAGCTGTAAACAATTACAGAATCTCACAACTCTTAAAGCACCTTAAGTTTAAGTTTTAAGTAAAGGTTTTGCTTCCCAAAATTACGAAGTCCAGTAAGCTTAGGGTGAGTGGAGTTATAAGATAGTGTGGAAAGCAAAGGTAAGATTATAAGCTTTTAGACTCTTGTTGAAGTGGTGACTAGTAGCAGAGAAGCTAGCAAGGGTGTTGCAGATGGTATTAAGACACGACGGAGGAATAAAGTGCCCTGTATGTGATGGAAAGGCGGCAATAATAGCCGAGAAGTCTATGTCGAACGGTGGCTCAATAGTTCGGTACCTTCTAAAGTGCTCTTCCTGTGGCTATCGCGATGTGCTACAGGAGGTAACTATAACCAAGTCTGAAAGCGGATTAAAATTGAGGATAGGCTCGCTCAGTACACCAAGTAAAGGAACCAAGCTGTGAGCTTTGCTTAAACTATAAAACGATTTTAGGTTTAACACCGACACTAAGTCTTTTAAAAACGGCTATTTATTCTGTCCTTCATTGCTAGTGGTTATGCCATGTTTTAAGACTGTATCGACTTCTAGAGATGCGCGAAGACCTTTAGCTAGCTAGATTATGTAAAGACCCAAGTACGGAGAATACCTCGTAGAAGCGTACGGTATTTTTCTTTAATTATCCTAAGTGTAGGTTCTATTAGGATGTGAGGAATGAATATTTCACGAGAGTTGAAACTGCCTCCTAGGCTTTACGCTATCGCTAAGTCTATCTTAAGTCTCAGAAAGGCTACAGTAGCTGAGATAGCTAGAGCTGTTGGTAGGCGTGAGCAAGATATAATGCGAGACATAGCGGAACTAGAGAGACGAGGGCTTATAACCACCTCTAGGAGGACCTACTTTAAGGTCGAGCTCAGCGAGAGAGGCAGGAGGTATCTTAGTGGTGGCTTGCCGGAGGAGGTGGTCTTAAGGGAACTCATTAAAAGCGGGAGAGTTCATGTAGGCACTCTGAAAGAGCTAGGTCTTGACGATGACGAAATCGAGGTTGCTCTGGGAATTTTAAGGATGTTCGGTGCTATAAGAATACGAGGGGGAACCATAGATTTAGATACAACTAGAGTTCAGAAAGTTCAAGAGTATATTCAGAGTGTTAAAAAAGAGTTGGAGAGATATTCTCTTCCAATAACTCTAGCGGAGCTATCGGACTCTATACGCGAGGTTAGAAGAAGGGGTTTGGTCCTCGCTCGCGAGCACAAGGAGATAGTTGTAGAAGCAACAGACCTCTTAACTAATTACTCCGATAAACTGATTCCAGGTGATATTGTAACAGTCATCACCCCTGAGATAATAAACCTCGAGACTTGGGACTCTATAGAGTTCAAGCCGTTTGACTTAACCGTAGAACCACCTAGGTATCCGATTGTTAGAAAGCACTTCTTCACTGAGGTGATAAACTATATGAGAGATTTAATGCTCTCTTTGGGATTTGAGGAAGTTAAAGGACCCCACGTTGAGCTAGAGTTATGGAATTTCGATGCTCTATTCGTTCCACAATACCACCCATCCCGTAGACCAACCGACGTATACGTGGTTAACACGGAAGCAAGCGAGCTTCCAAAAGTAGAGCACCTGGTTTCCGCTGTCGGCAGATACCATAAGGAGTTTAGAGGGTACAAGTGGGACCCATCGAGGGCGTTAAGGCTTGTTCTTAGGACTCACTGTACTTCCGTATCCGTTAGGACTATCTGGGAGAGAGGTCCAGGGGATTACAGGGTGTTTACGATAGACAGAGTATTTAGACCAGATACTCCAGACCCAACACACTTAATGGAGTTCCATCAACTCGACGGAATCATAGTTGGAGCAAGAGTGTCCTTCAAAGACCTTCTCCAGTTCTTCCGAGAATTTGCTCGCGGCCTAGGGCTGGGAGAAGTTAGGTTTAAGCCTGCTTACTTTCCGTTTACAGAGCCAAGCGTGGAGGGATACGTTAAGCACCCAAAGCTCGGGTGGATAGAAGTGTTGCCAGGAGGTATGTTCAGGAGGCAAGTACTCGAACCACTTGGGCTTAAGGGGTATAACGTAGCTGCTTGGGGTATAGGTGTGGATAGAGTTGCCATGATTCTATTAGGAATTAGTGATATTAGAGATCTCTATACTGATGACGTAAGAGAGGTAGAGAAGGTGGCACTCCCTAAGGTGATACTCGGTGCCGGTAGTGTCAGTTAAACTGTGGGATATAGCTCGCTTATTAGGAGTATACTTAGACCAAGACTCTCTCTCGAATTTCTTCGACAACTTTAAGCTAGAAATAAAGAAATTGGAAGCCGATACTCTCACTTACGACGCGCCTCACGATAGGCTAGACCTCTACTCAGCTGAGGGGCTGGCGAGAGCTATATCCTACTATGCCGGCTTTAGGAAGCCAACTAAGTACTCGATATCCAGGAGCGACGTCTTCGTAGACTCTAGCAGGGCACCGGACTACAGACCTTACGTCTTAATGACCATTGTTCGAGGAGTGAGGCTCGATGATGAAGCAATTAGCCAGCTGTTTCAGTTGCAGGAGAAACTGCACTTGACTCACTGCGGTAACAGAGAGCTTGTTTCTATAGGTTTATACGACTTAGATGTCCTGAGGTTCCCGGTTTACTATCGGGAGGTCGACACAGTAACCTTTAGGCCTCTGGGATACGAGAGAGATATGAGTGTGCGTGAAATACTAGCGGAAACTGAGAAAGGTAGAGAGTACGGGCATCTAGTTAGAGAAGGTCGGTATCCACTACTCGTAGACTCAAGTGGGGTTGTCCTCTCACTCCCACCGATCATAAACTCTGAAGATACTAAAATTACGGAAAGAACTAAGAACGTGTTAATAGACGTTACGGGAACAGAGCCGCACCTAATGGCTTCAATACTTGCTGTTATGACCTTAGCTACTTACGAACGAGGTGCGTCAGGTATAGAGGTAGTCCCGGTAGTTCAAGGAGCGACGACTGAGAAGTTAATTAGCGAATTACTGATGGGGAGAAGACTGATCGTTCGAGCTAAGAGAGTGGTGAACCTAATAGGAGTAGACGTAAGCTTTCAGGAAGCGTTAAAGCATCTAGGAAGATACGGGTATATCGTTGAATCTGCGAGTGAGGACTCAGCTACTGTCTGGGTACCACCGTATAGAGTTGACGTCATCGATGAGGACGATATAATAGAGGACATAGCCATCTCCATGGACTACAATAAGATAGTTGGGAAAATGGAGCCTCCGACTAATCGCGGTATAGAGCACCCTCTGGAAACTATATCCAAGTATCTGCGGGACATATTAGTTGGTTTGGGATTCACAGAAGTTTTGAACTTTATGCTAACCGATCCAGACTACCTCATGGCTTTAGGTTTCACTAAGTTCATTGATGTTAAAAACCCGAAAATGAGAATGTACTCTGCTCTTAGACCTTCGCTATTACCTGGAATTCTCAAGAGTTTATCTAGGAATGTAAAGAAGTACGGATTCCAGAATCTAAGGATATTTGAGATCGGAGACGTTGTTGACCCAAGAACACTAGACTCGTTGAGAGCCGTATCTGGGGCAATATACGGACTAGGTACTACATTAACTGATGGGCTAGCAGTAACTAAAACAATCCTCGAAGTATTTGGTCTAAGACCACAGTTCGTAAGATTTGAGGAGTCAGAGCTAACTATAGATGAGAGAACAGCTGCTGTAGAAGTTAATGGAGTTCTCGTTGGTATCGTTGGTGAAGTTCATCCAAAGCATCTAAAGTATCTAGAACTAAAAGCGCCTGTCGCAGTATTTGAAATCTCTGTCAACAAGCTAGCCGAAGTTCTTGGAGTCAGGGTTTTTTAGAAGCTAGAAATCGCGCGTGCTTCATTTGCTTGCTGATTCAAGCTTTCAATAGTTTCAACTACTGCCTATCGCAACTGTTTTGGTTTTCATATTGGTTTATTTCGCTTGTTGCTATTCTTCTGTTATGATTAGTGTGTAGACTTCTTTTCCGTGGAGTTGTTTTATCTTTTCTTTGTCTTTTCCTAGTGGGTAGAGGACGTAGTCTCCTCTTCTGTACTTTATAACGCTACATCTAACCAGCTCGACTCTAGCCATGTATATCCACCTACACAGATAATGGAAAGAAAGCTTTATAAACAATGCTCTACTCTATAGTTCTAGATGTGGTGAGCTACTCGGTGGGGGAGGGAGAGCCCGTCGAGGCTCTTAAGGTGAGGGCTCTCCCCGAGGGTGGTGATGACCGTGATGCGTTAATTGAGTTCCTGAAGCTCTACCGTGATGCTGTTCAGGTAGCGATAGACAGGTTGTGGAGTTTAAGTGAGATACCTTCAATTAAAGCTCTACACAGAATGCTCTACTCGGAGCTGAACCCCTAGTGAGGCTTAACCGCAGCAGATCAGAGAAAAGAGTGTTACGTACTTGACTACCTAAGTTAGCTTATATGAAGATACCCAACGCAATGCTTATAATTTGCTACAAGAACAACTACAGTAGGCTGGGATATAGTTTGAGCAGTAAAAGAGTAAGGGTAGAAGAAAAAATATTGGAGCATGAGTTAGTCCCCAAGCATGAGCTTTTAACTAAGGAAGAAGCTATTAGAGTACTTAGAGAGTTAGGAGTACGTCCGGAGCAACTTCCTTGGATTAGAGCATCTGATCCGGTAGCTAAACTACTGAACGCTAAGCCCGGCGATATCATAAGAGTTATAAGAAAGTCTCCAACAGCAGGAACCTCTATAGCTTATAGGTTTGTTGTAGTAGGTTAGGGGGTAAGAATGGCAGGTGAGAGTAGTTACCTAGCGCCAGAAGTTAGGTGGCAGATATATAAGGATTTCCTTCAGAGAATAGGGTTAGTAAAGCATCACGTGGACTCTTTCAATAACTTCGTAGATAGAGGGCTTAAGGAAATCGTCACAAGTCTTGGAGTAATCGAGGTACCTACTAGAGAGCCTTCCCTCAAGGGTCTAACGATAGAATTCGTTGATGTTAGTATTGGGGCACCAAAGTTTTACGAAGTCGAGGGCAACGTAGTAGATGTGACACCGATGATGGCGCGCCTCAGGAATCTCACGTATAGTGTTCCAGTTAATGCCAAAGTAGTAGTTAAAAGAGACGGAAGTGTCTTGTATGAAGATGAGGTGCCAGTATGTTTTCTTCCCGTAATGGTGAGGTCAAAGATCGATCCGACCTCTAAGATGAGCAAGAAAGAGCTTATCGAGATAGGTGAGGATTGGAGAGACCCCGGGGGTTACTTCATAATAAATGGATCTGAGAGGGTTATAGTAGCACAAGAGGATCTAGCTCCCAACAGGGTTTTCGTAGAGAAAGCAGAGGCTGGAGCCAACATAACGCACTCAGCTAAGATGATATCAGTTTCAGCAGGTCTTAGAGTACCAACAATTGTTGATAGGCTCAAGGATGGAACTCTTGTAATAAACTTCCCACCATTACTAGCCAAAGTTCCGGTAGTTATAGTGATGAAGGCCTTGGGGTTAACTACGGATAAGGAGATAGTTTATGCGGTATCTCAGGACCCTGAGGTGCAACAAGAGCTCCTACCATCTCTCCTTCAGGTTCAAGAAATAAAGACTCGTGAAGAAGCGCTAGACTATATTGGTGCTAGAATTGCTGCTGGGCAGATAGCAGAAGCTAGGAGAAAGAGAGCAGAAGAGGTTTTAGATAGGTATCTGTTTCCCCATATTGGAACAGATTCATCGGCATCCACAAGACTGAGGAAGGCCCTTTACCTTGGGCAGATGATAAACAGGTTGATAGAACTCGTTTTGGGTAAACGCGAGCCAGATGACAGGGATCATTATGGGAACAGAAGACTGAGGCTCGCCGGTGATCTACTGGCTCAACTGTTTAGAGTTGCCTTCAGACAGTATATCGAGGAACTAAAAAGTGCTCTAGAAAGAATAACGATAAGGTCAGGACGCATCAATATCAAGGCTTTCGCCAGACCCGACATTGTTACTGAGAGAATACGACACGCTCTAGCAACAGGTAACTGGGTAGGTGGAAAAACCGGAGTAAGCCAAATGCTGGATAGAACAAACTGGATATCTACACTTAGCCACCTAAGGAGGAGTGTGTCACCGCTGAGTAGAGGGCAACCACACTTTGAAGCACGAGATGTTCACGGAACTCAGTTCGGCAGAATTTGTCTATTTGAAACACCAGAGGGACCAAACTGTGGCTTAGTCAAAAACTTAGCTCTCTATGTGAAGATATCGGCTGGTGCTAACCCAGAGGAGGTAATATCAATTGTAAAGAAACTAGGCGTTATTCCGGCTGAGGAGGTATTTAAGAAACTCGTTAACCAGGGTCCTGAAGCTATTGAAGATATAAGCTCATACGCAAAAGTCTTCCTCAATGGAACTCTAGTAGGTTATTATGCTGGAAGTGCTGAGTCTTTAGCGAGGGCCCTCATCCACTTAAGGAGAAAAGGTAGACTACACCCCGAGATTAACGTTAAGTACTTAAGGACTGAGTACCTCAACGAAGTCTATATAAATACTGACGAGGGTAGAACTCTCAGACCCCTAATAGTCGTCGAAAACGGGAAACCTAAGCTCACTCAAGAGGTAATAAATGAGTACCTATCAGGGAAGGCAACTTTTGAGGACCTAGTTAAAAGGGGAATTATCGAGTTCCTAGACCCAGACGAAGAAGAAAATGCGTACGTAGCACTAAACCCGGAGGACTTAACCCCAGAGCACACTCACCTAGAGCTGTGGCCTCCGGCAATAGTTGGTGTAGCTGCTGCTACAATACCGTTTTTAGAGCACAACCAGTCCCCCAGGAATACCTACCAAGCTGCTATGGCTAAACAAGCTCTTGGACTGTATGCTTCGAACTTCAACTTGAGATTCGATAGCAGAGCACACGTCCTTCACTACCCGCAGAAGCCTATAGTTCAGACAAAGTTTTTAGACATAATAGGGTACAACGATAGACCGGCTGGTCAGAACTTCATCATCGCAGTACTTTCTTACACCGGGTACAACATGGAGGACGCCGTGATCCTTAACAAGTCCTCTGTAGATAGGGGTCTAGCACGTAGTACGTTCTACAGGGAGTACATAACGGAAGAACTTAGGTATGCTGGAGGGCAGATGGATAAGATCGAGATCCCGGAACCCTCCGTGAGAGGGTATAGGGGTCGAGAAAACTACTCTCTGCTAGACGACGACGGTATCGTGAGTCCGGAAGCAAAGGTGTTGTCTGGGAATGTTTTAGTAGGGAAGACGTCACCTCCGAGGTTTATGGAGGAGTATAAGGAGTTAGGCATAGTTAGTACGACACGGAGAGACACTTCAGTAACTCTACGACATGGAGATAGGGGTGTGGTAGATTCTGTTTTGATAACCGTATCTGCTGATGGCAACAAGCTTGTTAGAGTAAGGGTCAGAGACCTAAGGATTCCCGAGATAGGGGATAAGTTCGCTTCTAGACATGGGCAAAAGGGTGTTGTAGGGCTTTTACTTCCGCAGTACGATATGCCGTACACACCCGACGGTGTAACACCAGACATAATAATAAATCCACACGCACTTCCGTCTAGAATGACCGTTGGGCAGCTGATCGAATCTATAGCTGGTAAAGTTGGGGCTCTAGAGGGTAGATTAGTGGACGGAACCCCATTCTACGGTGAGAAGCCGGAGGATCTGAAGGCCAGACTACTCCTCAGAGGGTATCCGAGAGACGGTACCGAACCTATTTACGATGGGAGAACAGGGGAGCTACTATCTAACCCGGTGTTCATTGGCATAGTTTACTATCAGAGGTTGCACCATATGGTAGCCGACAAGATCCACGCAAGAGCTAGAGGACCAGTTCAATTACTTACTCGTCAGCCGACGGAGGGAAGAGCTCGTGAAGGCGGTCTTAGGTTCGGTGAGATGGAGAGGGATTGTCTTATCGGTCATGGAGCAGCCTTACTTCTTCAGGAGAGAATGCTAGAGAGCTCAGATAAGGTGTTAATGTATGTTTGCTCTGATTGCGGTTTAATTGGGTGGTTTGATAGAAAGAAGAACAAGTACGTCTGTCCACTTCATGGGGATAAGGGAAGACTTTACCCTGTTAAAGTGAGTTACGCATTTAAGCTACTGCTCCAGGAGTTGATGTCCATGATGGTTTACCCGAAGCTCGTCCTAGGAGATAAGTACGAAGTAGTTGGAGGTGAGTAGTGGTGGTAGAGTCTGAGAAAGTAGTTAAAGGCGTAAAGTTCGGGATTCTCTCGCCGGAAATGATAAGAAAGATGTCAGTTACTGCGGTAGTGACCCCGGAGGTATACGACGAGAACGGGATACCGATAGAAGGCGGTGTAATGGATCCGCGTTTGGGAGTAATTGAGCCAGGTCAAAGATGTGCTACATGTGGGAACACTCTAGCACAGTGTCCAGGTCACTTTGGTCACTTAGAGCTAGCGAAACCTGTAATACATATAGGATTTGTTAGACATATCTTTATGCTCTTGAAAGCTACATGCCATTCTTGTAATCGCGTTAAGATACCTGAAGACGATGTGATTAAGTATCGAGACCTCTATCGAAGACTTAAGGACAGGTGGCCTCAGCTTGCCAACAGCTTGGTGGAGTTCATACGGCAGAAGGCGTCGAAGGCACTAGAGTGTCCACACTGCAAAGCGAGGCAGTTTAAAATTAGGCTGGAGAAGCCGGCGACCTTTATTGAGGAAGGTGGTCGGGGCAAGCTCTATCCAGATGTAATAAAGCAGTGGCTCAGCAATATTCCGAGTAGTGACTTAGAGGTTCTCGGTCTCGACCCGGAGACGGCGAGACCTGAGTGGATGATTATTAACGTTCTTCCGATACCTCCTATTGCGGTTAGACCATCGATCGTTCTTGAGACTGGCATGAGGGCTGAAGATGATCTAACGCATAAGCTAGTCGATATCATCAGAGCTAATGAGAAGCTAAAAGAGGCCTTAAACTCGGGCGCGCCCGAGATTATAGTGGAGGATCTCTGGGACCTACTTCAGTATCACGTAATGACGTATATCGATAACGAGCTGCCTGGAATCCCGGTAGCTAAGAGAAGGTCTGGAATGCCCCTTAAGACCTTATCGCAAAGACTTAAAGGTAAAGAAGGTAGGTTTAGAGGCAACCTATCCGGTAAGAGGGTAGACTACTCAGCTCGAACTGTAATAAGTCCGGATCCTAACTTAGACATAAACGAGGTTGGCGTACCCTACGAAGTCGCTATGACGCTAACAGTTCCCGAGTACGTAACCCCGTGGAATATAGACAAAATGCGCGAGTATGTGCTCAACGGCCCCTATAAGTGGCCTGGAGCTAACTACGTAATAGACCCAGCTGGGCGTAGACTTGACTTAAGGTACGTTAAGGACTTGAAGGCTCTAGCTGAAAGCCTTAAACCAGGGTACATCATAGAGAGACACTTAGTGAATGGTGATATAGTTCTCTTTAATAGGCAGCCATCACTCCACAAAATGTCGATTATGGCGCACAGAGTTCGCGTTCTTCCGGGTAAGACCTTCAGGTTACACTTAGCTGTTTGCCCACCGTATAACGCGGACTTCGATGGCGACGAGATGAATCTCCATGTTCCGCAAACGGTTGAAGCGAGAGCTGAGGCAGAAGAACTTCTGCTAGTAGAAGAACACATACTCACTCCAAGATATGGAGGACCGATAATCGGTGGAATTCAAGATTACATAAGCGGAGGGTATCTTTTAACTCTCAAGTCAACACTGTTGACTAAGGACCAAGTTTCCGACCTTTTAGCTACAATCGACTACTCAGGCGAGATACCAGAACCAGCAATTATGTCACCAGTCGAGGCCTGGACCGGTAAGCAGATCTTCAGTCTCCTAATCCCGGAGGACTTCAACTTTATAGGTGAAACCAGACTCTCTTCAGGAAACTTGAAGTGCACCTCGGAGGAGTGCTTCTGGGATACTTTACTAATAGTAAAGAAAGGTAAGGTTCTCGCTGGGGTAATAGATAAAACTGTGATTGGATCGCAGCAACCGAAGTCTCTAATGCACTACTTGATCTCTGAAAAAGGCGTTAGGTTTGGTGCTGACTTCATGAACAAGGCCTTCAAGTTATTCTTAAGGTACATCGAGATGGTCGGCTTTACTATGACTTTAGATGACATCAAACCCGACGAGAAGGCTCTAGAGGAAGCTGAAAAAGTGATTAAGGACTCGTATAGCGAAGTTCATAAACTAATAGAGATGTTTAGAACCGGACAACTGGAGCCAGTCCCAGGCAGAACGCTGAGCGAGACTCTAGAAATAAGAATACTAGATGTACTAGCTAGAGCCCGTGATGATGCCGGCTCGGCCTCTATACGGTACATGAGCTTAATGAATCCAACCTATATAATGGCTCGAACTGGTGCTAGAGGTGGTAACTTAAACATAACACAAATGTCGGTAGTATTAGGGCAGCAGTCTGTCAGAGGTGAGAGAATATGGCGTGGGTTTAGAGGTAGAGTTCTTCCCCACTTTAAATACGGGGATCTGTCTCCTGAAGCAAGAGGGTTCGTTCAGAGCTCATTCTATAAAGGTTTATCGCCACTAGAGGTATTCTTCCACTCAGCTGGTGGAAGAGAAGGCTTAGTCGACACAGCAGTTAGAACCTCCCAGAGTGGTTACATGCAGAGGAGATTGATAAACGCTCTACAGGACCTCTATGTCGAATATGATATGTCTGTTAGAAGTTCTTATGGAGAGCTCGTTCAGTTTAGATACGGTGAAGACTCAGTAAACCCGAAGAAAACAGCTTTTGGTAAAGCGGTAGATATAGAGAGAATTATCGTAAAGAATATAGGGTGGAGGATGAGCCTATGAGTAAGAGCTCTAGGAGAGGTAGGAAAACTAAAGCCGCAGAACAGCCCCCTAAGGAAGTCGAACCAGGTACTTTAGAGGAAGTACGTAAGGCTGTTGCGGAACCTGGTGAACTAGTAACTAAGTTGATAGAAGAATACGGACTTCATCAGAAGTTACCCCCGGTTTTAGTTAGTGCTATCAGATCGATAATCCTCAGTAAGTATGGCGCGAGACCGGATGAGAGTAAGATAAGACAAGAGTTCGAACTACTTGTAAACCTATCTTATAGAGTATACACTAGTGTAGAACCAATACGTAACACTGTTCCCCAAGCCATAGTAGATGAAGTACTCTCTAAGCTGGTAGAGGTCGCTCACAAGTACTCTCTAACAGATGAAGAATTAGCTAAAATAAGAGAAGACGTAGTGCAGTCTTACTTGCGAGCACTAATTGAACCCGGTGAACCTGTGGGAACTGTAGCAGCGCAATCCATTGGTGAGCCTAGTACTCAAATGACTTTAAGGACTTTTCACTTTGCTGGCGTTAGAGAGCTTAACGTTACTCTAGGGTTGCCTAGGTTGATAGAGCTTGTAGACGCTAAGCGGAAGCCTGAGACCCCGATAATGGAGATCTACCTTAGGGATGAGTACAAACACGACCTAAATACAGCTCTTGAAATAGCGAGAAAGCTGGAGTACACCAACCTGGAGGCTATTACTGAGTCAGCGGAAGTAGACTTAATAACTGAGAGCATAATAGTGCGGCTAGATAAGGACATGCTCGAAGACAAAGGTCTGAGAGTTGATGATGTAGTAGAAGCTCTCTCTAAGGGGAAAGTTCTAGCAGGTAGAGTGAGAGTAGATGAAGAAGATCCTCTAACTCTAGTTATCGAGGTTCCTAAGCCGTACGCACACATCTCTAAAATACTTAAGTTCAGGGAAAGACTACTTAAGACGAAAATTAAGGGAGTTAAAGGGATCAAGAAGGTCATACTGCAGAGGAGATATAATCCGTCTACTGGTAAGCACGAGTACGTTTTGTTAACTGAGGGATCTAATCTAGCAGAAGTTCTAGGAATACCCCAGGTAGACCATAGGAGAACTAAGACTAACGATATACACGAAATAGAGAGAGTGTTAGGTATAGAAGCTGCGAGACAGGCTCTGATAAATGAGATGATGAACACTCTACGGGAGCAGGGTCTTGAGGTAGACGTGCGACACGTAATGCTCGTAGCAGACCTCATGACTTGGTCGGGTGTCGTTAGGCAGATCGGGAGACACGGTGTCGTAGGTGAGAAAAAGAGTGTTCTAGCTAGAGCTGCTTTTGAGATCACCACGAAGCAGCTTTTTGATGCGAGTGCTTCAGGAGAGTTCGATAGTCTGCGGGGAGTAGCTGAAAACATCATCATAGGTCAGCTGATTCCCTTTGGAACTAGCATAGTGGAGCTTAAAACTAGTCCACAACAATTAGCTAGGGGTGGAGATACTCAGTGAGCGAGCTAACTAGACCAGAGCTGGAGAGAGAGATAAAGAACGTGATTAGAACAGGTAAATACATACTAGGAAGCAGGAGGAGCCTGAAGGCGGTATTGACCGGTAAAGCTAAGGCAATAGTTGTTGCCAGCAAGATTCTACCAACTATCGAGGCAGACGTACTCCACTACGCAACCCTCGGTGGGATACCCGTTATAAGGTATCCAGGCACAAGCTACGATCTAGGCTTAGTATGCGGAAAACAGTTTCCGGTCTCGGTGATGGCTATCCTAGATTTCGGGGAGTCTAGATTCGCGGAGGTGATAGGTTCTGTCTGAAATAAAGCTGAGTAACGAGGAGCTAAGGTATATGGCTTTATTTAGCGACGTTACCGGTGTTGACGTAAAGGACTGCATAATAGATTCCGATAGTGGTGCTATAGTGTTCATCGTTCCACCAGGTAAAGCCGGTCTAGCTATTGGAAATAGAGGGTCGAACGTTAAGAGGCTGTCCAAAATACTTGGTAAGCGGATAGAAGTAGTTGAGTGGGCAGATAACCTAGAGGACTTTGTTAAGAACTTGTTCTTGCCCGCGAGAGTTCTTGGAACAAGCTTGATGAAGCTCAAAGACGGTAAGAGAGTTCTATACGTTAGAGTAAACCCAGAGGATAAAGGTCTTGCTATAGGTAAAGGAGGTAAAAACGTAAATAAAGCTAAGACCATACTTAAAAGATACTTCGATATTGATGTAGTTTCGATTATTTAGGCTTATAAGGTAATAATGCTTTGACAACTTGAGGTGTGGACTGTGCCAGGCTCGAAAGCACCTAAGGGTCTATACGCTGCTAGAAAACTGAGGTTAAAGAGGTTAAAGTTTAGGTGGTCGCAAAGAGAGTTCAGAGTGAGAATGATGAAGCTTAAGGAGAAATATGACCCGCTTGAGGGAGCACCCATGGCTAGAGGTATCGTTATAGAGAAGGTGGGAATAGAGTCTAGACAGCCTAACTCAGCTTTAAGAAAGTGTGTTAGAGTACAGCTAGTTAAGAACGGAAAGGTTGTAACAGCCTTTGTTCCATGGGATGGTGGGATAACCTTCATAGACGAGCACGATGAAGTCATTATAGAGGGTATAGGCGGCACTAGGGGAAGGTCGATGGGTGACCTACCTGGAGTTAGGTATAGAGTAGTTGCTGTAAATGGGGTATCACTAAAGGAGTTATTGAAGGGTAAAAAGCAGAAGCCGATGAGGTAGAGTAAAGGAAAGAGAAGCTTTGAGGATCGTAGTCACTCACACAGATCTAGACGGCATAGCGTCAGCAGCTATTATAACTCGCAGCCTAAGTAAAGTCGATAAGTACGTGTTCACTCAGCCTCACACTCTACATAGCGTTCTCTCTAGAATAAAGTGTCTTGAAGATTGCGATATATACATATGTGACCTCAGTCCAAATCATAGTAACATTAGCTCTATCTTGAGTACTGTCAGGAAGTTAGTCGAAAACGGTACTAAGATCTGGTGGTTTGACCACCACGTCTGGGAACCTTCGTGGGTTGAAAGCGTTCTTAGCGCAGGTGTTAGACTCAGTCAAGATACATCTACCTGTTCGGCAGGAATAGTATACAGGCATCTCGGGTTTGGAGATAGCATATCAGAGCACATAGCTAGAGCAGCGTGTTCTTTAGACCTCTGGGTCTTTGACGACTGGTTGGGGAACTTCCTAGCTAGATATGTTGGCTACAGCAAAAGCGAGGATTGGAGGAAGAAGGTTGCTATTAAGCTATCTAAGGGCGTAATGCTCGACGAAGAGGTGTTGAAGGCCGTTGAGGAGAGTATGGACCGAGAGCTCAAGATCTTATCTGAAGCTATCAGAAAGGGTGGTGTGAGTGATATCTGCGGAATTAGGGTTGTCTACTACTATAAGTCTGTAAAAGACCACATTACTTCTTACGTAGCAACACTATTGATGTCGAGGTTCAACGCCGATATGGCCGTTATATGTAGAAGAGGATCCGTCAGCTTAAGAAGTCGGGGAAAAGTTGACGTTAGGGAGATCGCGAAAAAACTGGGAGGTGGAGGACACCCGAATGCCGCCGGTTTTTCTCTACGCCCACCATGGCCGTACAGGGTCCTTCTATTGATAAATATATCGAGACCTTACGTTAAATGGTGTATGTCTAGGATTAAGACAGTACTATGCGAGAAGTAATTACTCACTGTGGCGACAGCATTTCCACCATGAGTCGTAAAATAGCCTCAAGTTACCGTGGACTAACTTACCGGCTTTATTAGGTGTATTTTACCGTCTTCAGCACTAATAGTTAGCAGACAATCCCTTCTTACATAGCAGAACGCCACGAGAGCTGACACTATTGCGTCACGGATATCCTTGCTTAGCACCTTCCACCTATATATACCTAGATTTAACCCAAGTCTTTCTGCTAGTGTGAAACAGTCACTAATTCCAGAGCTTATTAAGGCACTTCGAGGATGGGTCTCTATGACCTCAACCCCCTCCCTCGATAGTCTCTCGTATAGAGTCCAACCTCGCAGGGTAAGCTTCTTCATGTACCCAAAGTTGGGTGGCAGTACTCTAAAGCCTCTTCTTATAGCTTCTCTATCTATACGCCTAAACACAGGATCTCTAATTAAGGGAGAATCTACGCTAACCAGCCTCACCTGGTCTGCTAATACGTTATTTACTATCTCGTCATCACTATAGAGACAAACTGCTTTAACTAAAGTCAAGGTATCTAAGTCTACAACAGCGTATCCACTACAATTATGGCTTTCGGCTGCTAAGTCAAGCCCAGAAACCTTCATATGTCAACGCCTTCACTCGAATTCCTAGTTGGCGTACTAACAGACACATAAGTGTCCAGCTCTTATGTAGGCTTACTGTAAATATATTTCGGTGTGCCGCAATTCACCCTATCTTTATCTATATTAAGCTGGAGGATTAAGTGAGAAGAGGATGTATTAGACAAACGCAATTGAGAACAGTAAGTGAGGATTTCGAGAAGAGGGCTCTAATAGGCTTGCAGAAGTAGTTACGTAAACGGGGGGCTAGCTCTTGTGTTGGTTCACGTGTTGGTTTGTATGGGTTAACGTCATTGCCTTACTTAGCCTCCACGTTCTACTCTGGGATTGAGCGCTAAACCAATTTAAAACTTATCATTAAAAAGAAACGTGATAACATCAGCGATCGATACAACATAGCTACCGAGGGTTCGCACCTTCCGAGTAAAGCCTCATGACTTTTAAGGTTTTAAGTTCGAAGCTTGGCCTCTAGTATGTCAGTAGATTACGTCACTTTCGTTCATCACTTTCCCAAATAAAGCTCGGAACTTCTTGAACATTTATTATAGGAACGTTTATTACTCCTGCTTTAAATCCCTTACTTAACTCTATGTGTTCACCGGTTTCACCGGATTTCACTACGGCGTAGTTTCTATCCATCGGCATTTTACAGCCATCGTCGGACCAGTAGTATATGAGTGGAATTCCGTAATACCTGTAGAAGTCCTTGAATACCGCCATAATTCCGTAAACACACACATCTCCTCTTGTAACAAGCCTCAGTATGTAGGTAGGTTGACCCATCATTATACCTGAAGCAGCTAGTCTTACAAGATCGGCGAAGTCCTTCACCCTAATCTTTACGACCTTACTCTCCAATCCCTCCAATCTAAACCCCATAGTTAGGGTAGCATAAGCTTAAAAAGAGGTTATCTACGTAGAGCGTCTCCTACTGTACAACACGTAGCAACACACGTGTTCCCTAAACCATCATTGGTATCCCAGCACTCTTAGACCTCAAAGTAATGCTTTCCAAGATATCCTCTCCATCGTGATTATTGTTACTGAAGGTAGATACTCCGCAGTTGTAGTTCCTTTTCTCTATCTCTGCCTATAATCCATTAGTACCTGAGGTAACCCCTAGGAAGTACTTCTATACAAGCTCTTTCTTAACTGACTTCTAACACTCTCCATGTACTATTATCCGCAGTACCTCGAGCAACCATTTCGAGTTTCATAAAGGTTCATAAGGTATGATGTAAGCTGCTTTATCGTGGGTCGAGCCCGCCCACGATGTGAGTGCGTGGTGAAGACCCGAGTGGGTAGGCGTTCAAAACCAGGATGTGGAGGTTTCCCCACGGTCGTGAACCAGATCTGAATGAGGGAGAGCTGTGGGTCGGGGCTACCCCGAGCGAGGGAGACCGACGATGTGGGTACTGATGAAAGGTTCTTCGAGGTCTGTGAAGCCAAGGGTCGACAGCAAACAACATCAACCGACCCGAAACTCGAACCCCTTAGTGTTTCTCTTTAGTTACTAGTCTTTAGTTATAGATTTCCTTCTCCACTCTAATCACATTCTCTCTTGGTACTCCATCGTACGTGCAGTGTGGATATATTATGATTATATTAAACGTTGTTCTACTCAAAGGTCTGTTCACGAGATTCCCACTCTCTTCTTCCGTTTTGCGTGCTCTGATACAGTTGATCTTTAAAATGATTTTACAACAACTGCCTACAAACCGAGTTCGAGGGCAAGGGTTTAACTGGCATATTTGCTGGACTTACTAAGGAATGAAGTACTGAAAAATGGAGAGCTTTCAGAGAAGCGGTGAGTGTGTATTTTATGGTTAAATATGTGTGTTTAGGTTCTATAGCCTCTCTGAAGACTCTCTCGAAGTAATGAATGATACCGGGCTAGGTAGAACTGGAGATTGAAATAAGATTACTCAGATTACTGTGAACAGGGTTTAGGTGGCTGCCCGCGCCCATCAGCGTGGTTGCTTTAGTTATTTCGGTTGCTTTAGGTTTTTCTGGGCGCAGGTTCACCCCACCTGACCATCTCCATCCCCCCGCCTACGGCTCCAGAGGGTCGCTATGTTCCCCGGAGCCATCGGTGAAGAGTAGTTCACAGAGCATTGTCCCCCGCCAACGGCTCACTAGCTCATCGACTCCTAGCTACTAAAACACGTGGTTGTTTATACACCTTTATGTCAGCTCCCAAAACCCACAGAGGTAACCAGAATAACCGAGAAAAATAAGTAAACTAAATAACCTGCGGACATTCCACTTCATAAAGCTACTCCCTAGAGCCCTCAGAAGTTTGTCTTTGATGGCCGATGTGACCGCATATGGTGTTGTAGCTTATGCGGATGTACTTTAATATAACTGCTTAAGCAGGGTACATGTAGAGATGTGCGAGAGGGGCTAACTTCATGCTCGTTCATGAGGACGAGCTCAACGAAAGAGTAGCTAGAGTTTTAAACGAAGGCTTCGGTCTTAACTGTAGATCTGAGAGACCTAGGTGTAGATCCTCCGGGGTGAGCATAAAGTGTTATTATTGTGGTTTTAGGGTGGTTATTGAAGCTTCTTATAGCAGTAGTGACGCTGAGAGTAATGCTAGGAAAAGAATTGAGGAGGGATTAGCTGATATAGCCATAGCCCTTCACTACACTAGGCAGTATTTAGACGTTGAGAGGCAAGAGATCGATGAGTTATTAAAGAACTCAGATTTTGATGCAAAAGTACTAGTACCCAGGGACTTCAAGGGTCTCGAGGGGTATGTTGCCAGTAAGACTAGAGCCGCGATCTCTAGGGATGGGTGGTTTAAGAATGTTAAACTCGAAACAGTAATGGATATTATAAGGCATGCTGCTCGGTACATGCTAGAGGAGGTTGAAGTCTGGGAAGAAGTAGAGAGGATCAGGCAGTTGATATACGATTTCATCAATGTAGCCAGTAAAATAAGCAACAGTAACCAGCTGCGTGAAAGAATAGCGAATATTCTCTATAGGATCTACGGCTTCAGTGTTGCTGAAATAAGAGATGCCGAAGTCATTTTCGGTCAGGCAGCTTTAGCAGTTTTACTCTCAACAGTGTTCTACGAGCGCTTAAGGCACATCTACAGACTTCCTTCCGTGAAGAGTTACACGAAGTCTAAGGACCCCATCCACGGGCTTAGGAGCGCTATGGAGAGTATGCTTAAGATCAGTTATGAGCCAGCCCTAAAGCTGGCAATAGAGATACTGAACGAGATTCCCCCCGCTCTGAAAACTGAAGTTGAAAAATTAGTCGATGTAGCGCTTCGAATATCAGAGATGAGACACCTCTTGGCTAGAGATTTCGCTGGGAGGATCTATCACAAGATCACGGGAGATATCGCTGTGAGAAAAGGTTTCGCCACGTTCTATACGGAGGTTCCGTCAGCATACATGCTCACAGCTCTAGCTCTAAGAGTTGCTCTTAACTTGGACTACCCCACCGAGCTCTCAAGAGAGGAGGCTAAAAAGATTCTGGAGCGCGTGGCAAGGTTGAAGATAGCTGATTTCGCGTGTGGTAGTGGAACCCTACTTTCAGCATCGTTGTACAACGCCTCAAGGATCGCTAGAGTCCTCTGCTTTTTTCATGAGTTAGAGTGTCCAGATATCGAGAAAAAACTCGTCGAAGAAGGTGTCTACGGTCTAGATGCGCTTAGATACGCAACCCAGATAACCACCATAAATCTCGCGCTTATGTCTCCCACATCCGTAACTAGAGAGAACATAGTCACGGTCTACCTAGGCTACATCCCGCAGAGGGGGGTCTGGCTCGGTTCACTGGAGCTTCTCGAGAACAGTAAAAAGGTCGTGAGCCTATCGCAGTACATAGAGAAGGATGTGCTCGGAGTTATTGGAAGGGTGTCAGTGACTGAAATTACCGGCAAGAAGATAGAGATACCAGATTCGTACGATGTTATAGTAATGAATCCTCCGTTCACTAGGGCCACGGGGAGAGTGGGTGAGGAGTACAAAGAAGGTAAAAGAGGGCTCTTCGGGTTTATAGCAGACGAAAATGTCAGGAGAAACTTCCTTAGAAGATACGATGAACTGCGTAAAAGAGTTCGCTCGAAACTCATCTCCGTAGCAGAAGAGTTGTTCTCAAGAGAGCATGAGTATCTGAAGTCTCTAAGTTGCCTGAGCAGTATTGACCAGGCTAAGAAGATGGAACTCGACCAGTATTACAGCATCGGGCAAGCTGGGGAAGGGCTCTTGTTTCTCTACCTAGCCTACAGACATATCAAACCGGGTGGGGTAATAGCTTTTGTTCTTCCGAGAAATCTCCTCTCGGGAATATCCTGGTTTCTCGCTAGAGCGCTGCTCGCAGACAAGTTCCACTTGAAGTACGTAGTTGTCAGTAGTGACTTCGAGAAAGGTTATAACTTCTCTGAGGGCACGAGCCTAAGCGAGTGTTTAGTTATTGCTAGGAGGGTTGATAGCCATAGTCCGGAAGAAGTAACGAAGTTCATAAACCTACTAAAAAAGCCGAGCTCCGCTCTAGAAGCCACACTCTTATCGGAGGAGTTAATCCGAAGTAGCGGGGACTTGGTAGAGTTACCTTGCGGTACATCATGCCTTGTTCTAAGGGTTAGTAGAAGCGAGCTCTTAGAAAACCTCGATAATTGGAACAGGCTGGTCTTCTTACCCGAGAGTGAAGTTGTGAGCTTTGGTTTGAATACCTTAAAAGGAGATCTCAGCGTTCTAGGTATAAGAGTTCCGGTAGTTAGATTGATGGAGCTTGTAGAGAGCATGGGCGTGCATTCACCTATGTTTCATGAACACTTCAGTTACGCAAGTGCTGCGACACCCTACCCCATAGTGTACGGTGGTAGAGAGGAAGTTAGGTCGGTGATGCGCGTGAAGCCGAACGCTTACGCAACTTGTAAGACCGACAAAGCAGCCGAAATCTACAAAAAATTTTCTGGGAGGCTGTTGCTCCCGGATAGGATATGGCTAGATACAACCCACATTACAGCACTATTCTCGGATATTCCTGTACTATCCAACGTATTCTATGCTGTAAGACTAAAGAACTTGGGGGTCGATGCCGAGAAGGCTCTCGTGTTATGGTTCAACACGACGTGGGGGTTGCTCTCCATTATCGCAAATAGAGAGGAGACGAGGGGGAGGTGGATGAGGCTGAAAATGGCCCACTGGAGGCTTTTACCAGTACTAGATGTGAGTAGATTGAGTGAGAGTACTCTCATGAGGCTCTCGAGTAAATTCGATGAACTATCCAGCGTCAACCTTCGAAGAATACCGGAGCAGTACAGTGAAAACTCAGCACACGTCGACCCTATGAGACTCAAGGTAGACTTAGAGTTTCTTAAGGCCTTAGACCTCAGTTTAGATGAAGATAAAGCCAAGCAACTGCTGTTTGAGATCTATAGGAGAATAGCTATAGCATTTAAGCGGTGGATAGACTAAAAGCTTTGGAGTGAAGAAAATAGTTAGTCTCCAACAGTACTGCCTTATGAGTCAAACTACAATACTATTTATAAAAGCTTATAAGAGCGTTATGTATCGCCTGCTACTAAGTGAGGACACTACAGCTCTAGTCTTTTCACTATACTACTAGTTACTTTACTTACTACAGCTATATACGCACAACACCCTCTAACTATAGATATAGAGTTCAAACGTCTTTAGTCACAGGACCCGGAGTTTAGAAGGTGCTGAGCTAAACTAACTATAATATCGGTGAGTATAGTGATCACCGAAAATATCATACACACGAGGTATCTTAGTAATAGCTATGCTTATACCTGCTCTCGTTAGTAAATCAACAAGCATCGGCTATTTAATCTCGGCTCTTTCATTTCAATCCTAGGAAACCCATAGTTCCAGGTGATATTGCTCTATACGACCACGTTTACCTACTATAGCGTTTCGACATATTATGTAATTGAGTCGTAATAACCTTAGATGCGATTTTCGGTTGTAAACTTGAAACTTTCCTGAATCTTTCTCTATTCTCACTGATTCCGCAAGTATCTACGATTCGTTTTAATTTGCGGTAATGCTATTCTTCGATTACTCTCCAAGTTCACTTGCTTATAAGGTTTTCCTAGATACTAAGGTTGGTCATATATGAAGAGAGCTCAGCAATTAGTGCCAACGGTTGTTGTTCTGGAGACTGTAGCTAGAGCAGGCGGTACGATGGCTGGCGACGCCCTCTTTATGGAACTTAGAAAAGCTAGCGATATCTCATTTAGTGAGTTCCTTAGGTTGTTAATGGTTTTAGAGTTGAGGGGATTAATTAGAGTAACAACTACTACGGAAGAAAAGTTTTTTGTACACATAACTGAAAAAGCTTTAAAAATCTTGACAACAAAAGAAGAGCCTAAAAGTGACTAGCTTTAGCAGAGAGAAGTACAGTTTAGAGCTTTAGTGTGAGGTAGTCCGCACTTAGTACTACAACCTGCTGACTACATGTCTACGCACATTTAAACGACGAGATCTATAAAAGTCTTCGTAAGCTTAATGCATGGATGCTACATAGTGGTTAAAGTCGTCGTAGATAGCATGCTAGGTAATTTAGCTCGCTGGCTGAGAGTGCTAGGTTACGATACTGAGTACTCCAGAAAAATGCAAGATGGAGATATCCTCAGTTTAGCTATACGTGATAGTAGGATCATAATCACTAGAGACTTGGGGTTGCACAGGAGAGCGATTAAAAAGAACCTGATGTCTGTATACATTCCTCCAGAGCTAACGGAAATAGCTGACATGCTTACATTAATAGCAGAAAAACTAGGTTTAAGCATAGATTTTGATAAGGGCAATACTAGATGCCCTCTCTGCAACAATAGACTCTCAATAGTGCCTAAGGCTCAAATAGCTTCTCTTGTACCACCAGAAGTCCTAAACAAGTACGATACGTTCTGGTACTGTAGTAAGTGCCGCAAAGTGTACTGGCAAGGAAATCACTGGAAGACCATAAGCGACACGCTCGAGATCGTGAAGAGTAGGCTAAATAGAAAAACCGGGGGACCGTCTTCTGCCGAATCCAGGGTTTAATCAATCAAGCGGGATAACTGGATTATATGTGAACTCCCAATTGCGTGACTAAGAATTCGCAGATTTAGAACGAATTCTCACACCATCTCCTATAACCCAGAATGCCCCCTCTTCCCTCACCTCGATCTTCCAGATTGCTGCCTCGCTTTTCACTCTCTCGACTACCTCCTGTAGTGCCTCAATAGCGCCTTTTCTTCCTCGACTAACGACTCCTACAGCAAAGACTACGTCTCCCGGTTTAAACGTACCTATGCTATGGTGTACAGCAACATACTTCACACCATCGATTTTCGAGGCCTCTAAAGCAATTTTTTCAAGAGCTTTCTCTGTATAGTCTTTATGGTGCTCATACTTGAGCTCTTTAACTTTACTACCATCCACCTCACCTTTAACTATGCCAAAGTATAGTGCTACAGCACCGTTTTCTGGAGTTAGTTTACTTAAGAGATCACGTAAGAAGGCCTCGGTGTTCACGGTTCGTTCGAATAGAATGCGGGCTTCAGCAGACTTTTCACCACCCGCAGAAAGAGGGATTAGATCTACGGTAGGGTCTAGACATAAGTCAAGTTCGTTGTCTAACTCTTTGATCATGTTTCCCCTGTGTATTAATAGAACGAGTCCTCTAGAAACAAGTTCGTATAGCTCCGGGTGCTTATGGGACACTGTTTCTAGAATCCCTCTAGCAGTTACGCGACAAGAATCAAAGGCTAGCTCCTCGCTACTCTCCCCAACTATTTCTCTTAGTATTGCGAAATATCTCGCTACTACCTTCATGGAAGTCCTACTGTAAAGATTCTAACAAACTAAAAAGCTAAATAACGGTTCAGTGAGAATACTTCACCACAAGGTTTGCTAAGTATCCGACTAAAGTATCTCGACTTCCACCTTAATCTAAGATAGAGAGTTCGCTTAGTACTATAAAGAGATCGTGTATACTTTCGCAGGTGTTGACCTATGTCGAGGTTGAACTGTTCTATCTCTATGGTGGCGCAGACTTAGTCCAGGAGTGTTTAGTGTTTCGCGTGATATATTTCAAGCAGAAGGTTGAGTATAGCTAAAGATGCCACTAGTGCTTCGTACGTCCTGACAGTTAAAGTTCCTTGATTTGGAATAAAGTTTAATATGAGATCCGTCTTTACATTTTTCCCAGCAAGTTCGTCAAAGTCCTTCTTTGGATTACCGAACAGCAGGCATATTGATCTGGCACTACCTATCCTATTGAGGATTTCTCTATCCTCGAGGATATTGAGGACGTTAACGCCTGTTTTGCTAGTGTTTATAACTAAGTCGTAGTGCTTGAGAAAGTCGGTAAGACTATCACTATCCGCCAGGTTTACAACTCTGTAACCAGCGTAAATAGGGGGGTCAATAACTTCTCGACATAATAGTGGCTCCGTGCTTTCTAGTTTGACTAGCTTTATGTCGCCAGGTCTAGCGTAGTATACGTCGAGTAGCCTACAAGGCTTCTCCCAACCTATATCTACTAGACCATGTTCGCTAAGCACTAACCCGAACCTGATGTCTCCAGCGACTATCTGTCTACCTTCTGGGTTATGAGGATAGATAGTCAGTGGAGGCAATATTCCAGCAAACCGAAGGTCTTCACTTAGTGCCTCAGTTTTGATACGTAGGTAGGGTGGTACAAGCATGTATCTCGATATCTTTATAAAGAGATTGTAGTCTTCTATAGTGGAATCTGGGTCTTTAAATATGGCAAGAGTTGAAACCCTGAACACAGCTAGGGCTCTAACATAGTCTCCAACCATTCTTGTTTTTAGTCTCAGGTCTTTATATAGAGCAATGTTTGATGAAGGTATCACTACAGCTACAGAATGTGGTCCTCTCGGGGGAGGCCATCTAGACACTAGTATCCCGATTACTTACCCTTTTTCTCTTTCTCTTTAGTAGATTGCTTCCTACTTTCGCCCCTAGCTTTTTCGGCTTCTTTAGAGCCTCCACTCTCACCTATTCCCATGAAGAGAGTAGTCTTCTGCCTACCACCCATTTCACGCACCGAGAGTTGTGTATTCCGTAGTTTTTAAGTGTTATAGCTGATCAGCGAGTGGATGATGTGGAAGCCGAGTACCGAGCTGTGAGGTATCTCCCGAAGCCTGACCTTCTGTCTTAACTACTGGCTATATGTCGGAAGCTGTAGGGAGTACATAATCAAAAAGCTTTAAAGTTGAATACTGGTAGTGAAGTAGGTAAGGCGGTAGCGGTGGCACGAAGAAAGCACTCAGCTCCACGTAGGGGTAGTTTAGGGGTAAGACCACGAAAGAGAGCGCAGAGAATACTCCCAAGAGTAAGATCGTGGCCTGAAGTAGACCTAGCTAGCCCAAAGCCACTAGCTTTTGTAGGCTATAAAGCTGGAATGACTCACCTAGTTATAGTAGATAACAGACCGGGTTCTATGACGTACGGTCAAGAGATCACAGTTCCAGCTACAGTAATAGAAGCTCCCCCAATGGTTTCGATAGGTGCGAGATTCTATACTTATGGAAGCATGGGTGGTCTTAAGACACTAACTGAGGTGTGGGCAGAGCCGCCGAGAGAGTTAGAGCTGTGGCGCAAAATATCGACACTGTCCGTGGACCCGCAGAAGAACGAGCAGAGAGCCAAGATGGTTCTAAGCCACGTAGACAAAGTAGTCGACATAGCGATAATAGCAGTAACCCAGCCCAAGTTAACCGGAGGCTTGAGTAAGAAAGTTCCAGACATCTTAGAGGTTAAAGTTGGAGGTGGAAGCATTTACGATAGAGTAAACTACGTGCTATCAGCTCTTGGGAAACCATTCGATGTTTCCAGCGTCTTCTCTGCTGGTCAATTTGTTGATGTAATAGGTGTTACTAAGGGTAAGGGCTTTCAGGGAGTTATTAAGAGGTTCGGTGTTAGAGAACTTCCTAAATGGCATAAGCACAGGAAAGGAAGCAGAAGAATCGGGGCCCGTTCTCCCGCTATGGGCTCCCTCAGTACGGTGCCACAAGCCGGTCAGATGGGTTTTCATAGAAGAACGGACTTTAACAAATGGATACTCGACATAGGTAATAACGGACACGAGATCACGCCATCCGGAGGCTTTCCCCACTACGGGGTAATTAGGTCTACCTATGTCCTGCTTCTAGGCAGCGTTTTTGGTCCACCAAAGAGGCCTATAGTACTTCGATGGCCTATAAGACCACCAGCAAAAGCTATATTAGAGCCTCCTAAAATTGTATACGTTAGCTTGGAAAGCAAGCAGTAGGGTGCGGTGAGCATGAGGACAATAGTGTTACCAGTTGAAGTAGCGCTGAAGAAGGTACCGCTTTACGGTCTCGATGGAAATGTCGTGAAGGAAATAGAGCTGCCACCAGTCTTTTCTGTCCCAGTTAGGAAAGACGTAATAAGGAGGGCGTTTCTATCGGCTTTAACAGCGCGTGTACAGCCTAAAGGTAGAGACGAGCTAGCAGGTAAGAGAAGGGTCGGTGAATCGTGGGGAATAAACTACTCAGTAGCCAGAGTTCCTAGACTCGATAACGGCAGAGCAGTATTCGCTCCCCAAGTCAAAGGTGGTCGACTAGCTTTTCCACCTACTACAGCTAAGGTAATACACGAGAGAATAAATAAAAAAGAGAAGTTGCTCGCTCTAGCGTCAGCACTAGCTGCTACCTCCAACATTGAGCTCGTTAGGCTGAGGGGCCACAAGTTCTCAGCACCCGTTCTGCCGGTAGTTGTTATAGACGATCTAGAGAACATAGATAGGACATCGGCATTAAAGAAGGTTCTACAGACTCTCAAGGTATGGGATGACGTTGTTAGAGCTCGCAGAGGAACAAAGATTAGGGCTGGCAAAGGCAAGATGAGAGGGAGAAGATATGATGAGCCGAGGTCTTTACTAATAGTTGTCTCGAATGGAAAGAGTCCCGTTGTTAGAGCAGGCAGAGCCTTACCAGGTGTCGAAGTGGTCTCTGTGGAACTGCTTAGTGTTATGCACCTAGCCCCTGGGGGCCACCCCGGCAGGCTCATGGTAATTACAGCTAGTGCTCTCAGTAAGCTAGGAGAGAAGTTCGAGGTGATAACACTGTGAGCGAGCTACATAGCGTGATTAAAGCAGCAGTCTCAAGCGAGAAGGCAATAGCTTATATGGAGAGATACAATACGCTCATCTTCATAGTTGACTTAAAGGCAACTAAGCACGACGTCAAGAGAGCGGTTGAGGAACTATTTGGTGTTAAAGTACTGAAAGTTCGAACTGTGATTACGCCTAAAGGAGAGAAGAAGGCTTACGTTAGGCTAACTCAAGAATATAAGGCATCAGACGTAGCCACTAAGTTAGGTATGGTGTAGCGGGTGGTCTAAGTGGGTAAGAGGATACTGTCGCAGAGAGCTGGTAGAGGGACTTCGGTATTCAGGAGCCCGTCCCATCTAAGGGTAGCACCAGCGAGGTACCCTACTCTTACTGAGAGCACTAAGAGGGGAGTTGTAGTAGAGCTAGTTCACGACCCTGGGCGTTGGGTACCTTTAGCACGAGTAGTACTGGAAGACGGGTCGGAGTTTTACACTCCAGCAGCTGAAGGCGTTTACGTGGGACAAGTGGTCTACATAGGACCTCAGTCTCCGATAGCTGTTGGAAACATCCTTCCACTAAACAAAATACCCGAGGGCACGAAGGTCTTTAACATAGAGCTAAGGCCGGGTGACGGTGGTAAACTCGCTAGGCAAGCCGGAAGCTACTCCGTAGTGCTGGGTAAGTCGGGAAGCTATGTAATAGTGCTTTTACCGAGTGGTGAGCAGAGGACACTCTTGGGAAGCTGTAGAGCTACTATAGGTGTTCCAGCGGGTGCTGGTAGGCCGGAAAAACCGCTACTAAAAGCTGGGCTATCGTACCACAAGTGGAAAGTTAAAGCAAGAAAATGGCCGAGGGTTAGGGGAGTAGTGATGAACGCAGTATCTCATCCACACGGTGGTGGCTCTCACCAGAGCGTTTCGAGGTCTTCGACAGTATCCAGAAACGCACCACCAGGGCGTAAGGTAGGTCACATAGCTGCTAAAAGAACGGGAAGGACAAAGAGGTAGCTTATTAAGCTGATAGCCAAGGTGTAGGGGGGATAGACCACGCCTGATGCAAGGATTGAGTTACCGCCCGAGTGGACTAAGTTCAGGTATAGGGGTAAGTCGCTAGAGGAGCTTATGAACATGCCTATGGACGAGCTAGTGAAACTCCTGCCTGCTAGAGCTAGAAGAAGCCTCTTGAGAATGTCAGACCCGGAGATAAGAGTTAAGATGGTTGAATACGGTATGCTGAAGTCTGAGAGGGATGAGCCAGAGAGACTAAAGCTACTGAGGAAGGTTCTTAAAGCTAGAGAGATGCTAGCTCGCGGGAAAAACGTAGTGGTAAAAACTCATGTAAGAGACGCAATAGTACTCCCCGTGATGGTGGGGTTAACTATAGCTGTATATAACGGCAAGGAGTATGTTCCAGTAAAGATCACGCCAGAGATGATAGGACACTACTTAGGAGAGTTTGCTATAACAACAAAGAAAGTAGAGCACGGTGAGCCAGGTCTTAAAGCGACTAGGTCCACACTGTTTGTGGCAATGAAGTAATATTGATTACGGTACCTCCCACAGTTTGGGAACGTACTTCAATTCTCAATACAGGTTTCTGAACAACATCAGACTGTCTTTATCCTTTATTAATCATACTCAGAAGTCCTGAAAGGGAGTGCTTCGAGTAGTAATGGTAAAGTATCGGCTGATACAAGTAGTAGTAAGGAAACAGGCTTAGAGTGCTTAAGCAAGTTCTTTAAAGGTCTTATACCCTTAGAGACTCTCAAGACGATCTTAATAGAAGCTGAGGAGTATGTTGCTAACACTATAAGAATGAGGTTTGATTTTAGTTGTAGTAAGAATCTGTTAAGAGATGCTGCGGTATCGATACTCTATACTCCACCAAGCGTCAACATGATTGTCGTTGAGTTGTTTCTGTCGTCTCAGGTCAACGCACGTGACTTCATAACACGGATCTATCAATCCCTTATTTCAAAATCCTGTTACGTTGAGGCATCCACAGAGGGTATCTACGTAGCTAGGAAAGTTAGTTGCTTCAAAGTTCTAGAGGCGGAGTTCGTGGGAATAGTCAGTAGCATTCTAAGTGAAGTTGGTGAGAACTGTGTTATGAGCTTCTCAGGTTCTTACGAACTCCTTTGGAATACGGATGCCTTGTGATAAAGTATGGTGCTTAGAGTTATTAGCACCAGAGGCACCTAGTATACTGGTGAAGGCCGTGTTCGAAGAAGCTGCGTATAGGGGACCTCCTCCCAAGGTATCCATAAAGAGAATAGATGAGTATACATGGGAGATCCCCAGGGACTACAAGAACTGCATGAAAGTTCCCGCAGTTATATTCGCTGATGACTACCTCATTAGCAAGATGAGAGAGGATCTGACTCTAGTTCAAGCAGCAAATGTTGCTTGCTTAAACGGAATAGTTTCAGCGTCCTACGTCATGCCGGACGGTCATCAGGGGTATGGCTTTCCGATAGGTGGAGTGGCTGGAATGGATTACGAGGAAGGAGTTATATCTCCTGGTGGAGTAGGTTATGACATCAACTGCGGAGTCAGGTTGCTGAGGACTAACTTGAGCATAGACGATGTTAGACCAAAGCTAAAGGAGCTTATTGACACCATATTTCACAATGTTCCATCCGGTGTTGGAAGTACTGGAAAGGTTAAACTCACTTTATCTGAGTTAGATAGAGTTTTGCACGACGGTGTGGAGTGGGCTATAGGCAAAGGGTTCGGATGGCCCGAAGACCCCGAGTACATAGAGGAAAGAGGCGCTATGCGTGGAGCAGATCCGAGTAAGGTTAGTAAAGTAGCTAAAGAGCGTGGAGCTCCTCAGTTAGGTACTTTGGGAGCTGGAAATCACTTCCTCGAGGTTCAAGTGGTAGACAAGATCTACGATACTGATGTAGCCAAGGTGCTTGGGATAGAGCATGAGGGGCAGATCATGGTGATGATTCATACAGGTTCTCGCGGACTAGGACACCAAGTGGCCAGTGACTACTTGGTAATAATGGAGCGAGCCATGAGGAAGTACGGTATAACACCTCCGGACAGAGAGCTTGCTTCAGTACCCATAAAGACTAAGGAAGGAGAAGACTACTTTGCTGCTATGGCAGCAGCAGCCAACTACGCGTGGACTAATAGGCAGCTTATAACTCATTGGGTTAGGGAGTCTTTTGGAAAGGTGTTCAACGTAGATCCAGATAAGCTAGGTCTCCAAATAATTTACGATGTAGCACACAATATAGCTAAAATTGAGGAGCACGTTGTAGATGGAAAACGCTTGAAACTAGTTGTTCACAGAAAAGGAGCCACTAGAGCCTTTCCACCGGGTCATCCGGATATACCCAGAGCGCACCAATCCATAGGTCAGGTAGTGTTAATACCCGGCTCTATGGGGACTTCAAGTTACGTTATGGTGGGTATACCAGAGGGTAGTAGAACTTTCTACTCGGCAGCTCACGGTGCTGGAAGATGGATGTCGAGAGAAGCAGCTATTAGGACTTACAGACCTCAGAGCGTTACTCAAGAGCTTAGTTCGAGGGGGATTTATATAAGAGCAGCAACATCGAGGGTCGTGTCTGAAGAGGCTCCTGGAGCATATAAGGACGTCGATAGAGTGGCCATAGTTAGCCACAAGGTAAAGATAGCTAAGCTGGTAGCGCGCTTGAGACCCATCGGTGTGGCAAAAGGTTGAAAAAAGTCAGGGTTTTATATAGGAGTGGCAGGTTTTTAGTGCCAGCTACCATATTACTAAACGAGAATGGTGTTGCTGAGGTATTTCTTGATTTGCGGGTTTTGGAATCGTACAAAACTAAAGGTTCACTATCACCACGAGAAGTTAGCAGTGTTGTACCAAGGCATGCGAAGCTTATTTTTAGCGAAGGACGATGCCGGTTCTCCGTAAGAAAGAGTAGGAGAAAAATAGAGGTGCTAGACAAAAATGAGGGAAGGTTACTCAAGTACATGGGGATAAACCCCAGTGAGGCTATAAAAGGCGGGGATGGATTTTACTGCGAGATCTACGTGATCAAGATAAGAAGTGGTGTCTCCGACTATACCTTAATAGCTAACAGGAGGTCTACCGCTGTTTTAGAAAACTATCTTGACAAATACTGTAAACGGGAAAGCGATTCCTAAAGGCATGCGGCTTAGTATTCTCTAAAGCTATAGAACATCTCTTACATCCTTCTAAGGTTTTGTGTGATAATACCCGATGTCAGCATATGTGTTGAGATAACGCACTACTAATAGAAAGTACTTCTTTATACATACCAGAAGCTTATAAGGCTTAGTCCAAACACTAAGGTTTGGTCTGGAGTATGCCGGTATGGAGCTACTCGCTAAAGTTGCGGGATGAGTCGCGAGTAGCGAAGGCTATGATCTGGGACGCACCTATATCTAGGAAGGAAGCTTACGAGATACTTAAGATATTAAGAGGTAAGAAACTCAGTGAAGCCAAGAAGTTCCTCGAGGATGTAATTGCTATGAAGAAGGCTGTACCTTACGCTAGATACAAGCTTTCAATAGCGCATAAACCCGGTCTTTCGGATAGTTTTCCCAAGTGGAGTTCACCTATTGGGAGGTACCCTGTGAAAGCGGCGAAGTATATTCTTAGGCTTCTAAACAATTTAGAGAATAACGCGGAATCAAAGGGGTTGGATCTGGAGAGATTAGTAATTATACACGCAGCAGCGCATAGAGGTCCTTACTTAAAGAGGTGGATGCCGAGAGCCTTCGGAAGAGCTACACCTAAATTCAGGTCTCTGACTCACGTTGAAGTCATGGTAAAAGAGGTGTAAGCTATGGTAGACATAAAGAAGTACTTTCTCGAAATGAACGTCACTAGATTGAAGATCGATGAGTATCTTGCTAAAACTCTCTCTAAAGCCGGGTACGCCGGTGTCGACCTCTTTAGAACTCCTCTCGGTGATAGAGTAATTATATATGCGGATAGGCCTGCCATGGTCATAGGTAGAAGGGGTCAGCAAATAAAGAAATTAGCCGACCTTCTTTCTAAGTACTTCAAGTTAGAAAATCCTCAGATCACTGTAACTGGTCTCGAGGTTCCAGAGCTTAGTGCTAGAGTTATGGCGTCCAGGATAGCATTAGCCCTCGAGAAGGGCTATCACTTTAGGCGTGCGGCGTTTGTCGCCCTCAGGAGGATTATGGCTGCTGGAGCCGTTGGCTGTGAGATAGTGATTAGTGGCAAGTTGACCTCCGAGAGAGCGAGGTATGAAAAGGTCAGGGCCGGGAAAGTATACAAGACCGGAGGAAGC
>Ga0105162_1000167_pt1 | contig 43635 bp, 44 predicted proteins | sample JNZ201metaG_FD_81532 | JGI IMG/M metagenome (GOLD analysis project Ga0105162, IMG submission 81532) | Hot spring microbial communities from Jinze hot spring, China to study Microbial Dark Matter (Phase II) - JNZ 20120812A | ecosystem: Environmental > Aquatic > Thermal springs > Hot (42-90C) >...
CCTCAACATCCATTCAAACCATAATCAAAAAATTAAATAAATATATTATGGAGAGCTACTAAAAGCTGTTTGATCTCAATAGTTCCTAAGGCAAGACTATAGTCTTAGGATACTGGTTGCCAGTAGCCGTTGCAATAGTTATTTCTAAGGTGATTCCAGGAGCTGGACTGTAAGTACCAATTTTTATATATGAAGGAAGATCAATTAGGAACTTCATTGATTCGCCAGGATCTAATGGAACTCCAACAGTCGAATTAAAATCAGCATTATTGCATGTTATGGTCACGCTCCCATTACTTATCTCCTCAAAGGGGATTCCGTTGAAGAAGAAGTTTGATATTGTTGCTACCGCTGACCCTGTGTTCTTCACAATAATTGTTATATTCCAGCCACCACCTCCGGAAACTGCATATGCTGCTGTGTATTCTAGTTTTTCGTATCTTGTGAATGTTGTTGCCAGCCCCATCATCCAGTATGCAACCGCTATTGACATGACAATTGCCACTGCAACGATGATTATTGTCGCTATAACGGGGCTTATAGCCCTCCTATCGCTCCTAATATTCCTAACCAAACTATTAATTCACCCTTTTAAACTAACTCCAAAAAAAGGTATAATGTTCATTTATTTAAGCTTTGCTATTATGCTAAAATCATATTGACAATCCAGTCTAATAATATAGACCACATACAATCATTACGCAGACATATTTAATGCCATGATTAGATGAGGAAACTATGAGCTGGGTTGCTTCTCCCGCGCGCTCTCCTCAATCATCCTCATTACACAGTCTTTAACTTTAGCCGCAATCTCCTGAAGATCCTTACCCTCAACAACCTTCATATTATATGCCTCCGCCAAGTCTCTGCTGCCCTCATCAATGCCGCTCGGCGTCACCATAATCTTATGCAGGATGCCAACGTCGGTAGCTTTAGCCCAGAGGGCCATGACGTCCGCCGCCGAGGCAGCCTTATCGGAGAGATAAAGTGAGCCAACAATGATTGGTGGGGCATCATCACTATGCCACACGGCGAAGGAGAAATCGTGCTTAATACCAGACCTACCATAGAGGGTTACAGGAGCCTTAACAGTGAGACCTACGTCCCTAATAGGCTTAAGAATAACCTCAATATCAAAGGTGAGGCGCTCAATCAAAACCCTCTTCTCAGGATTAACCTTAAATGCCATAACACTATAAACCACAAGATCGTTCTCGCCGAAAACATGCCCACTGCTACACAGGTACTCAACCTTTGGATCCGAGAAGGCACTTTTACAGCTCAAGCACCTATAGAGGGAACTGAAGACTCTATAGTCTACACCAAGCTGCCCAAGAGGCTTCCTGCAATTCAGGCAGAGTAAGCCCTCTCCACTCCTAAACTTATCCTCAAAATCTATGTGCCCACAAGCTAGGTGCTCAATCATCCTACCCCTAACGAGCCTAGAGGAGCCGCATGAGGGGCATTGATACCTAATCATAAGCCTATGAGACTGGCAGTGGGGGCAAATAGCAATATTATCCACAACCTCAGAGCTTAGTACGCCAGCCTCGCATAGAAGGTGAAGAGATTCCCTAATATCCTTCGCGGAGCCAACCGTATTATTAAAAGCAGGGTATCTAACAGCATCTCTGAACTCAACTTTAGGTTCTATAACATCAATATCCATACCTTTTAAAGCCCTAAGTACCCTCTGAACCTTCTCACTTCCCAGCAAACTCAACATATCAGACAAGGGAAGGACACCAACAAAAAACGTTAGAACACAAAATACTATATAAGCATTACTAATTGAAGTAAAAACATCCTCGCCCAGCAGCAACATGGGTCCCCACCCATAGGCACAACCTTATTCCTGCAACCAAAAGTTACACTAAAGGTTATAGGCAAGGATTTAGTGACCATATAAGGAGATAGCTGAACTGGTGGCTTATATGAGAGCCGTTGCCATCATCATGCTTTTATTGGCCATTAGCCTCGCCCAGCAAGGACCTTACAACGTGGAGAAGTGCCTTCTAACCGTCTATAGGGACGGTGTAGTCCACATATACCTCAAGACAACAGTTGACGAGCTTGAGCCGTACACGGTGCTCCCGTTACTATCAAGCCCCGACAAAATAGACAATGTACTTGTCCTAGACGAAAATAATGAGACGCTAGTCTATGATTACGGCGAGAATAATACCATTATCATATATACTCTCGGTGCAAAGCAGGTTAAAATAGAATACGATACTAGCAGCTTAACATCAATGGAGTACGGCCTATGGAAACTTAAAATCACAGCACCCTTCAGCCTAATCATTAGGCTCCCAGAAGACGCAACAATAATTTACATCAACGCACCCCCAACAGAGATAAGACCCATAGATAAACGGATCGAGTTAACCCTTAATCCAGGAGACTGGGAAATAAGCTATGAGATACCGATAACCCTGCCAACACCAAGCCAGCCACCAGCGATACCAGATTACTTGAAATATTACATTATCACCGGGGTATGTGTTGCGTGCATATCCATCATATCAGTAATATACATTAAGAAGAGAAGGATTCTAGGGAGCCTCAGCAACGAGGAGATGGAGGTCTTAAAGTTCATCAGGGAGAGAGGTGGGAGAGCCCTAGAGGCTGAGCTTAGGGAAAGGTTCCCGCATATACCTAGGACGAGCATGTGGCGACTAATAAGGCGCTTAGAGAAGAGGAGTATAGTCCAGGTTAGGAAGGTCGGGCTACAAAATGTCGTAGAACTAAAATAAGCTGGCCTACCAACGGTAGGAGAAAGTGGACTACCAGTACTTGAACAGGAGGCTATCCATGTACTCGTTCAAAGACCTAACAATAATGTCATTGTTACTTCTTATATACTTCAGAACCTTAACTATGGCCGAGGTCAGCTCAAGGGTTGTAACCACCGGAATATTATACTCAACGGCCAGCCTTCGGATCACATACTCATCTTTAGCAACCTCCGACGGAACACCATTTGGATTTCCAGCAGGAATATTAATGACAAGATCTATCTTGCGCTGAACAATATGGTCAACTATGTTCGGCTTCTTAGAGGGTTCACTAACCTTATAGAGGACAGTTACATTCTTTAACCCGGCTTCATGGAGGGCATCCGCGGTATGCTCAGTTGCATATATCTTGAAGCCGATCTCACTTAGGCTTCTGGCCAAAGGAACCATCTTGTGTTTCATCTCCCGCCCACCGACGGTTATTAAGACCGAACCATCTTCCTCTGGGAACACGAACTCAACGGACTCAAGGGCCTTCATCAGCGCATCCGCAAAGTTCTCGCCTATACACGCAGCCTCGCCAGTGCTAACCATCTCGACACCGAGTACTGGGTCAGCGCCCGTCAAGCGCATGAAGCTAAACTGCGGAACCTTAACTGCCACGTACGGTATAGGCGGCAGCTCAAGTATGCCAATCTCTTTAAGGCTCTTGCCGAGAAAGACCTCCGTAGCGATGTCTATGAGGTGCACGCCCCTACTCTTACTAACATATGGGAGGGATCTGGATGCCCTAAGATTGCACTCGATCACCATAACCTCGTTGCCCTTAACTAGGAACTGTATGTTAAATGGCCCCCTTATACACAACGCCCTAGCTATCTCGTAGGCGTAGTCCTCAATCTTCTTGATCACGCCGCTACTCAGAGACAATGGAGGTATACACATAACCGCGTCTCCACTATGGACCCCAGCCTGCTCAACATGCTCTATAACCGCGCCTATCAAAACATCTTCCCCATCAGATACGCCGTCGACCTCAACTTCCTTGGCACCCTCAATGAACTTCGATATTACAACCGGGTGCTCCTTAGAGACCCTCGCCGCCAGCTCAAGGTAATCTCTAAGCTCCTCCCTGCTATATGCAACCCTCATAGCTTCCCCAGAGAGGACGTAGCTCGGTCTAACCAGGACTGGATAGCCTATCTCCTCAGCAAACTTCTCCGCCCCCTCGATGGTTGTAAGCCTACTCCACTTGGGCTGTGAGATGCCGAGCTTGTCTAACAATGCGCTAAATTTGGATCTATCCTCAGCGGCATCTATACTCTCACTTGAGGTTCCAAGGATCCTAACCCCTGCCCTAGAGAGATTTAAAGCCAAGTTATTGGGTATCTGCCCACCCACGCTCACTATGACGCCGAGCGGATTCTCCTTCTCATATATGTCCAGAACCCTCTCGAGGGTTATCTCCTCAAAATATAGCTTATCTGATATATCGTAGTCAGTTGAGACCGTTTCTGGGTTATAATTTATTACTATCGCCTCATCTATGCCATACTTCTTGAGGGCCCAGACGGTGTTAACGCAGCTCCAGTCGAATTCAACGCTCGAACCTATCCTAAAGACGCCAGCGCCCAAAACTATAACCTTCTTCTTCCCAGTATCAAAGGGTATATCGTCTTCATCACCATTGTAGGTCACATAAAGGTAATTTGTCTTAGCGGGCCACTCGGCTGCAAGAGTGTCTATCTGCTTAACAACCGGTATTATTCCATGGAGTTTTCTGAAGCGCCTAACCTCATCTTCACTTATGCCAAGGTACTTAGCGAGCTGCGCATCTGAAAAGCCTAGGCGCTTAGCCTCCCTAATAACCTCAACGGCAGAACCATCGCCAAGCTTAAGCCTTCTAAGTTTCTTCTCCATCTCAATGATATTCCTTATTTTGTAAAGGAACCATGGGTCTATGCCGCTTAGACGGTAAATCTCTCTTACTGGCACGCCCATTTTTATAGCCTTAACTATCTTGAAAAGGCGCTCATCGGTTGGATTTCTCAAACAATCTTTTATATCTTCTATTGGCTCAGGCTCATCCTCATCGTCATTGCCGACTAAGCCTATCTTGCCTATATCAAGCATCCTAACAGCCTTCTGAAGAGCCTCCTCAAACGTCCTCCCAATCGCCATAATTTCACCAACAGACTTCATCTGCGTGCCTATATGGCGATCAGCATTCCTAAACTTCTTTAAGTCCCAACGCGGAATCTTCACCACAACATAATCTAGGGCTGGCTCAAAGCATGCTGTAGTTATCCCAGTAACTTTGTTAATAAGCTCTGGAAGTGTATAGCCTATTGCCAGCTTAGCCGCTATATAAGCTAACGGGTAGCCAGTGGCCTTACTGGCCAAGGCTGAGCTCCTCGACATCCTCGGGTTAACTTCTATAGCCCTATACTCCTCAGATCTCGGGTGGAGGGCCCATTGGATATTACACTCTCCGACAACACTGAGAGCCCGCACAGCCCTTATAGAGGCTGAGCGCAGGAGGTGGTACTCACGGTTAGTCAGCGTTTGAGAGGGTGCAATGACTATTGAGTCTCCAGTGTGAACACCCATCGGGTCAAAGTTCTCCATGTTACAAACAGTTATACAGTTATCCTTATAATCCCTCATAACCTCGTATTCAACTTCCTTCCAATGCCCAATCCACTCCTCAATCAAAACCTGCCTTATGAGACTATGCACCAGGGCCCTACTTACAATCTCCCTCAGCTCACGCTTGTTATACGCCACGCCGGAGCCCTTGCCACCTAAAGTATAGGCGACCCTAATCATCACAGGGTAACCTATCTCCTCGGCTACCTCCAGCGCCCCCTCAACGGATGTAGCGGACCCACTTTTGGGCACAGGCACGCCCGCATCCATCATCGTCCGTCTAAACAGTTCCCTATTCGATGCTCTCTCGATAGTCTCTACTGATGTGCCAAGAACCTTAACGCCATACTTGTCCAGAACACCCATCTTGGACAGCTGAACGCCACAGTTGAGAGCCGTTTGGCCACCGAATCCTAGCAATATGCCATCCGGCCTCTCCCTCTCAATAACCCTCGCAACGTACCTTGGCGTAACCGGAAGCAAGTAAACCCTGCCAGCTAGCCTAGGATCTGTCTGTATCGTTGCTATATTCGGGTTGACTAAGATCGTCTTTATGCCCTCCTCCCTAAGCGCCTTAAGACACTGGCTTCCCGAGTAGTCAAACTCCGCAGCCTCGCCTATCTTTATTGCGCCGCTCCCAAGCACAAGAACCTTTCTAACCCACTCAAACCTAGACAAGTCTTAGCTGGCCCTCCAGACGCTCTTAATGAATTCATCGAAGAGGAATTCTGTATCGTATGGCCCGGGCGAAGCCTCAGGGTGCCATTGCACGGCAAATGAGGGGCCATCTCTAAACTTTATGCCTTCAACAGTCCTGTCGTTGGCATTTATGAACCAGCACTCTAGGCCTGTCCCCTCAAGGGACTCTGCCCTAACCGCGTACCCGTGGTTCTGGATCGTTATGTAGCATAGACCTGTCTTTAGGTCTAGCGCTGGCTGGTTCTGGGACCTATGCCCATACCTGAGCTTATATGTATCCCCGCCCATGGCCAGCGCCATAATTTGGTTCCCAAGGCATATGCCCATCATGGGCAGCCCTTCCCCGATCAGGGCTCTAACTGTCTCAATAGTTCCCCCGCACATTTTCGGGTCCCCAGGACCATTACTTATTAGGACCCCGCCTGGCTTGAGCTCAAGGATTTCCTTCGCTTGGAAATTATATGGGACTCTTACCACGTCCACGCTACGCTTGAGTAAGCACCTTAATATCCCAGCCTTAATGCCGCAGTCTATCACGACCACCCTAACCCTTCCACCACACTCATAGTATCCCGGTTCCTTAACCGAGACCTCTCCAACCAAGTTAGTTTTGTTTGGGTCTGGGACCCTCTTGACCTCCTCAAGAAGCCTATCTATATTTGGCTCCTCGCCCTCCCTGCAGACCTCAAGTATCCCGAGCATAACGCCCCTCTCTCTAAGCTTCTTTGTCAGACACCTAGTGTCAATTCCATATATTCCAGGGACACCCTCCTCCCTAAGCCACTCATCCAGAGTCTTCCTCGAAGCCCAGTGATGCGGTCTTAAGCATAGCTCTTGGATAACTAGGCCCCTAACCTTAATTCCGGTTGACTCAAAACTGATCGGTATGCCAAACTTGTCATAATCATATTCTGGGACACCGTAATTTCCAACTAGCGGATATGTTAGAACGAGGATCTGGCCGAGGTAAGATGGATCTGTAAGGGACTCCGGGTAACCAACCATGCCAGTTGAGAATACAACCTCGCCGGAAACCTTCTTTACGGCCCCAAAACCTCTGCCGATGAAGAAGGACCCGTCCTCGAGAACTAGGGCCGCCTTACCTGCCCTCACATGGCGCGAGCCCATTATCTTGGAAAAACCCTCCTTAAAACTTGAGGAAGCAATATTTAAACGTTACTATCATGTTTGTACACCCCGGTTGATGCGGAAGCATATAGCCTCACTATTGAGCTAAGCTTACTCTTCGAGCTGGTAATCCGCTTCCTTAGGCTGGCCACCTCCTCCTTAAAACTGTCCAGTGAGTGTATCCTTTCAGAGAGCATCCTCTTAACCTCACTGCTAGAGGGGCCGCCTTTAACCCCGTGGGATTCGAGGAAGCCCTCTAAGCTTATAATCCGGCGTAAATCTTCCTCCCTGACATTGATTGGTTTCTTAAAAAGGTGAGACGAAACCTCCGCGAAGAGGGACGGTGTAACATCGCTTAACGTTTTCCCAGAATTTATCAACACCTTCACTAGGTAGCCTACAATCTTATGCGCAACCCTGAAGGGAAGATTATATTCTCTTACGAGCATGTTAGCAATTTCCGTGGCGGCCATAAAGCCCAGAAAGGGTCTGTTAAAAACTTCAACCTTAACCCTTACACCTCTGATTAGATCTGAGAGAAGCTTAAGGGACTCGCGGGCGATATCACAGGCGTCCCAGAGCTTTGGGGTTGCCTCTTGAAAGTCCAGGTTGTAGGTTGATGGGAGCCCCTTTAATATCATTGACGCTGCCATGAAATCGCTTATAATGAGACTCATCCTAGCCCTCATAACTTCTAGGACATCTGGGTTCTTCTTTTGCGGCATTATGCTGCTCGTTGATGTGAACTCTTCTGGGAGGTCTATTAGGTTGAACTCCATAGAGGACCATAATATTAGATCCTCAATGAAGTGGCTTAGATTAACCGCCATAATGGATAGTGCCGCTAAAACCTCTAGAAGGAAATCCCTTGATCTAACTGCATCAATGGAATTCTCAACCAGCCCATTGAAGCCGAGCAGCTCTGCAACCCTCTCGCGGCTTATTGGGAAGCTTGTTGTCGCAAGGGCCCCGGCGCCCATTGGGCATAGGTTAGCACGTCTATAGGCGTCCAGAAGCCTCTCTATGTCTCTCTGTAAGGCATCAAACTGCGCCAGCAGGTAATGGGCGAATGTTGTTGGCTGGGCTGGCTGGAGGTGAGTGTAACCTGGGATTATTACGTCAATATTTTTCTCAGCAACCTCAAGTAATGACTCTTGGAGAGCTAGCGCCGCATCTAGTATGCCGAGGATTTCATCTCGCAACGCCATTCTTATGGCCGTTGCCACCTGATCATTTCTACTTTTGGCAATGTTAATGTTTCCGCCGACATCCATTCCAGCCCTCCTTATAACCTCCTCCTCGACAATGACGTGAACATCCTCGACGTCAGACCTTAAGGGGAAGCTCTCGTCCAACTCCAGAAGCACATTCAGAATTCTTAAGCCATCATCCTTAGGGATTATCCCCCCTTCAATGAGCATTATTATATGAGCCTTGTTCACATCCAAGACATATTTAAGTATCTTCACATCAGACTTCACTGACGAGACAAATTTTAGGGCATCTTCCTTTAGACCCGCTACTCTACCGCCCTTAAGAACCCCAGACAATACTTAAGTCCTCCGAGCCCTCCTAAGAGCTCTCGCAACCCTAGTTGCCAACCCCCATAGCTCTATGAAGCCGCTCGCGGCGCTCTGGTCAAACGTTGAATCAATGCTGTATGTGGCTAAGCTCATATCATAGAGCGAGTAGGGTGACAATCTGCCAACAACTTGGGCGTAGCCCTTATACAGTTTGACCTTAACCTCACCGACAACCCTCTCTTGGGTCTTATCAATAAAAACGTCTAAGTCCTCCCTCAGCGGATCCATCCATAACCCAGCATATACAAGGTAAGCCCATTCTAAATCAACATGCTGCTTAAAGAGGACTTCGTGCCTAGTAAAAACGAGTTTCTCAAGATCCCTGTGAGCCTCTATTATCACGGTTGCAGCCGGGCACTCATAGACCTCGCGGGACTTTATCCCAACAAGGCGATCCTCCATGTGATCTATTCTCCCAATACCATGCTTCCCAGCAATTTTGTTAAGTGTTTCGATCAGCTCAACTGGGTTCATGAGTACGCCGTTAAGGGACTTTGGGACGCCTTCCTCGAAGCCAATTGTCACATATTCAGGCTCTTCAGGAGCCTTCTCCGGGGGAACTGTCCATTCGAATGCGTCTTCCGGGGGCTCTCTCTCCGGGTAATCAAGCACACCGCATTCTATTGAGCGGCCCCAGAGGTTCTGGTCTATGCTATAGGGTTTATCCTTATCCACCGGGATTGGTATGCCGTGTTTTTTGGCATATTCTATCTCAGCGTCACGTGTCATCCCCCACTCCCTAATGGGCGCTATAATCTTGAGCTTCGGGTTTAACGCCTTAACCGAAATTTCTATTCTGACCTGGTCATTGCCTTTTCCGGTACACCCGTGTGCAACAGCATCAGCGCCTTCCAGCTCGGCGACCTCAACAAGCTTGGAAGCTATGAGTGGTCTGGAGAGAGCAGTACTGACGGGATACTTCCCCTCATAAAGCGCGTTCGCCCTAATCGCCGGAAAAACATAGTTTTTAACGAACTCTTCCTTAGTGTCTATAGAATGATGCCTTAACACGCCAAGCTTATAGGCCTTCTCTTCAATAGCTTTCAAATTCTCCTTTTGTCCAACGTCAAGCGTAACGGTTATGACATCAGCGTCATATTTCTCCTGAAGCCATTTTATCATCACAGATGTATCGAGCCCGCCGGAATAGGCCAAGACTATTTTCTTTCTCATTTATCCAGCACCTGCTTAGGTAGTTTGCTGAGGAATAAGAATATATTTACTTTTCGACTAAAGTTATGACTGAGGTTATTTAAAGTGACCAAAATTGGTCAAGCAATCATTAACGAAGATAGTTCAGGAAATTGTTGAGGATGACGTCTTAATCAAAGATGCTTTGGAGAGAGACTATGCTAACGTCAGCGCGCTAGCGCGTCTTCTAAAACTTAAAGTGGAGGGTATTACCGGGGAAAGGGTAAATCTAAGTGGAATAATAACGGCCTTAAGGAGGGCTAAGGCGAAGCTAAAACCACTAATGGGAAAACATGTAGACGTCATAGCCAACAGCGTTATAACTATCAGAACCAGCCTGGCTAAAATATCTCTCGAAAAAACCAGAAAGAACCTCGAAAGGGCAAGGGCCCTATCCATAAAGTTTCCAGAGGCTTTCTTTCAGGTACTTGAGGGAATAGAAACTCTAACCCTAATAGTGGACCAAAGGATCCATGGTGGAGTTAGGCCAAAATTTAGGGGGGACGAAATTATTGATGAGAAGTTAGACTTGGCAGCTATAATAATTCAGAGCCCAAAGGAGATAGTTGAGACGCCGGGCTGCATAGCAGAGTTCTACGGAGCATTAGCGAGAAAAGGAATAAATATAGAAGAAACCATAAGCTGCTCCACAGAGACTATAATAGTGTTAGAAACGAGGGACTCGTTAAGAGCCTACGACACACTAATGAGTTTAATAGAAGAGTTCAGAGGGAAAATAGGTGCACCAAAAATATCAAAGTTAACTTAGTTAATATCTCATTTTTAAGTTAACTCCATTATGCGAATTAGTTGATGACTTATATATTGCATTGAGAGATATTCGCGCTATACAGACACTCGCTACAGCTCGGCTTATTCATAAAGCAGTCCATACTGTTGGTCTCTGTGAAGAAGCATTTAAACATGGAATATAGACAATCGCCACACCATGGTACATTTTCAGGCATTTTCTCTCTAACTTCTCTAAAGGCTGCATACTCCTTTTTATTCCATATATTTATGATGCCCTCACGCTTTGAGTCTCCGAATATAACGGGATTTACGATTTTAGTGTGCATGTTGACATAAACTGGATGTTTATAGGCAAACTCTTGGCAAGGCGCAATTGCACCATCCGACCTAATAAACGCTGCTTTTTTATCAACGTAGGGACATCTTCTATCTTTGGCATCCGGATACAAGTTTGGAAGGCTTAAAAATACGCCATTTTCGCGGGCTATTTTCCGGCTTAACTCAAATATCTTTTCAATTTCCTCGATTATAGAGACCCTTTCTATAGATTCAAACAGAAGCGGAAGGTTAATCCAGTATCCGGCCTCCTCAGCCTCCCTCCAAAACTTATCGATAATTCTGGAGAGACTAGACTCGATTTCGGCACTATAGATGACACTAAACATTTCATAAATTGCATCTAATATGGCTCTACGCCCATACTTTAGAATCGGTTTAACTATTTCCAGTGGTTTTTTGCTTATTGTGACGTATAAGGCTTCATGAGACATTTTCTCCGTATATGGTATAATGTTGGAGACCATGATATAATCAACATCTTCTTTGGCCATCCTCTCAACTAAAGATGGAAGATCTTTAAAGTTATCTTTCATTAAAACGACCTCAATGCCCAATTTAGAATGAATTTTATAGAGTTTTTTCATCTTCGCAATAAAGTGGATATTCTCAAGAAGCATTTTTGGTTCAGATCCCTTCCTAACACGCTTAAGCTTATGGATATCAATTGTGTCTATTGAGAAGGAAATATTATCAACACCAATCTTTAGCACTCTCTCAGATAAGTTCGCGTTTAACATAGATCCATTTGTGCTTACGACGATTTCAGAGTCCTTCGGCAGGATTTCTCTTGCAATTTTGAGCATCTTGATGAAATTTGGGTTAATGAATGGCTCACCGAACCCATAAAGTATAATCTTTCTTAGATATTGAGAAATGGACCTGAGAACCCTTCTATATAGATCCAAGCTCAAGTCCACGAGGTTAGCACCCCAAAAATGTCTTATGCACATATAACAGTTAAAGTTACATCTATTCGTAACTTCTATCTGTAGGGCTTCTGGGTAATCCTTATCCATAAGCGCGCCCTTTAGGTGATGTTTAGCCGCCAGCTAATGGCGGGAAAATGGCTACTACATCCTGGTCTTTTAGCACGATGTTTCCTTTTAGATCCTTAATGTTTCTGCCGTTAATCATGAGGGTGATATCCTCTCTAATTTTCCCAAGTTCCTCGTCATAAATGTCCCTAAGGAACTCTTTGCCAAGAACCTCTGACGCGCTCTCAATTAAACTCTTTATAGAACCATTACAATTAACCACAAGTTCCTTAGTATGATACTTATCCCTAAGGGTAGCAAAAAGCAATATTTTGACTGATACGCTAGGCATTTCCACATCACTAGGTTATTACTAGTTGAAAACAAAAATAAAAGAATATAGAGGGAAAATGCCTGTTCTAAAATTCGATTTCGAGTTCTTTTAGTTTCTCAGCCGTCGGCGCCCCGTTAACCCAGCCTCTAAGCCTATAATATTCTTCCTTAATATCTTCTAGTTTAATCACATGCCCCTTAGCCGGTCCTTCAGGCATTGGTTCCTCAAGCAAGCGCTTAGGTAGGGTATCATCTTTGCCATCAAAACCGAGCTTATTTATTATAATCCTCTCCAAATTATATATTCTCTCACCGATCCTTAGGATATCATCCTCAGATAAAGACCAGCCTGTAACGGCTGAAAGTAGCTCAGCATAGTCTTTTACCCCTAGGGCGAAAGTTGCGAATAAGCAATTAACTGTTGAGTTGACGACGCATGTAAAGTCCTGGAAGAGTTTAACCCATTTAGCCTTACCTTCCAGCTTCAGGGGATCCGTTTTCTCCGGGATCCCTAAAATCTCCGATGAAATAGTATATCCAGATACATGGCACCCTCCCCTATTCGCCGTAGCATAATCCAAGCCTATACCTTTTATAGCTCTAGGATCGTAGGCTGGCATCTCAAGCCCTTTAACACTCATCGAAAGCTCCGGGTGGCCATAGATTTCACATAACTTTTTTGAGCCAAGGGCCAAATACTTGCCGAACCCAGCCTTATACGCTGTCCGCCAAGTAGCCTCAACAAGGGCGGTAGAGTTTCCAAATCTTAAATCTAGGCCCTGAAGATCCTCCTTAGGTATATAGCCCCTTTCATTCAATTCCATTGCGGCCGCTATTGTTGAGCCTAAGCTAATGGGATCCATTCCAAACTCATCACAGTAATGGTTAGCCTTAACTATCGCATCCAGGTCACTAACACCCGTTGCGCTTCCCAGCGCCCATATTGACTCATATTCTGGGCCCTCCGTTTCAAGAATTTGGAAGGGGCCGGAGGGGACTCTCGTAACTCTTCCGCATCCTATAATGCATCCCCAGCAAGCTCTTCTATGAATTAAGTAAGTCGCGGCTAGTGTCTCACCACTTATTTTGTCAGCATCCGGGTTCACGCCACTCTGCCAATTTTTGTAGGGCAAAGCTCCGGCAGCATTTATGATGTTTATTAAGATTGATGTACCATAGGTTGGCAGCCCCTCGCCAGTAACTCGGTTCTTCCTCATAGTTTCTAGGCATCTTCTAGAAACCTCCTTAAATTTATCCGGATTCGCTATCGGAACCTCTTTCTCGCCGGAGACGACTATAGCCTTTAGCTTCTTCGAGCCCATGACTGCGCCCAACCCGGTTCTTCCAGCGGCCCTATGCTCATCGTTCATTATACATGCCATGCTGACAAGGTTCTCGCCGGCCGGCCCGATGCATGCAACACTAACATTTTTGCCACCTACCCTTCTAGCCAATATTCTACACGTATCAAAGACATTTTTACCCCAAAGATCCCTCGCGCTCCTCAACTCAACGGAGCCATCAATAATTGAGAGGTAAACCGGGCTCTCCGCCGCACCTTCAATAACAATCATATCATAACCTGAGAATTTTAAGAAGGGACCCCACTCACCGCCCGAATTAGCGCTTCCAATAGAGCCAGTCAAGGGAGACCTTAAAGCCATAACATGATATCTGCCAGAGCACGGAAAACCCTGTATGCCCGTTCCCGGACCAGTCGCAAAGATTAGTATATTTTCTGGCCCCAGAGGGTTTATGTCCGCTGGCAAAATACCTTTTGATTCATACTCCTTTAAATATCTATGGAGTAGGTAGACCGTATAGCCCTTCCCGCCAAGATACTTCTTGGCAATGTCCTCTAAAACCAGCTCAGACTTTAATGACCCGGCAGATAAATCAACCTTTAAAATTTTCCCCATATATCCGCCTGGCATTCTAGAAACACCCAAAAATAATTTTTCTTCAACAACGGCATATATAGTTTAGGGTTAAATTCTTTAAAGGATAAAACTGGGAATGTATTTTGACGATCCATAAAATTAGAACTCGCTGAAAAAGCAATATCAGGGTAGATGGGGGATGATGGTTATGCCCTTTCATTTAGCATATTTACTGCAAGAGAAAGTGCCCTTTCAATATTGTTCTTAAGCTTCATGTTATATAGCGCTGCCGCGGGATGGTAAGAGGGAACTAAATAAGTTTTCTCCCCCCAAAACCTGGTTTCAAGCGTTTTCCCTTGAACTTCGCTTAAAGTCATGAATTTTATGCCAGCCTTTGAAAAAATGTATGCTGTTGAGTGCCTACCAAACGAGACTATTATTTTAGGTCTTATTAAATCCAGCTGCCTATTAAGGTAAGGGTCGCAAGCTTTAACTTCTTCTGAACGTGGATCTCTGTTTCCTGGCGGTCTGCACTTAACCACATTAGGTATATAAACGCTTTCTCTTATGAGACCGACCTTCCTAAGAAGCTCGTTAAGTAGCCTTCCAGCGGAGCCTACAAAGGGCTTGCCCTTAATATCCTCCCAGTAGCCTGGGGCCTCACCGACGAAAATGATGTTGGCGTTTATATCGCCGTCGCCTACAACGGGCATTTCTTACATTTGCTTACTTCCTCAGATAATTGCCTAAAAGCCTCTAGTTTTAATTGATAATCTGAGACCATTTTTAGTAAGCCCTCCCGCTTTCATACATGTGGTCCAGATATTATAGCTTAGAGCGCCTAAATTAATAGCCATGCTGGCTATACTTCTATAAATTGAACATTATTTTCGGTCAATTTTAGGAAAACCTTCATAGCGATTAAGGAGTAGATGAGTGCGCCCGAGGGGGCTACTATATTTGAGATTACATTTAAATTGGGAGGAGACAATGCGGCCAGAACATATATTGGTGCTAAGAGAAGAAATAGGAGTGACATTGATAACCAGCCTACGAGGAATGATGGAGCGCCTTTTCGCCTTTTCCTGAGAAATTTAACAGCCACGTAGAGGTTTACTGAGCAGCCTATTAGTGAAGTTGGAATTAAAATTGCTAATGCCGGGATGGGATTAACGCCATAGAAAACCGACATTGGTAATATTATTGCTGTGGGGATGCCGAGGGATACTGTTATGAAACTATACAATGTTGCCTTAATAATTGATCGAACATCGGCTCCAGAAGATAACGGCAACCAAAGATTCCTCGATTCCAAAATTCTCCAGTTGCCAGTAAGCATTACTGGTATTATCGCTGAATAAATGCTAAGTATAAAGAGGAGGGGGGAGGACCCAGACGCAAATGGAAAACCAACGGCGGCAAAGACAACGGAGAGAATCGCATATATCAGAATTATTGTAAAGAGACTTCCCTCACGCGCTATCCTAATAATCTCCTTTTTTATCAAAAAGGCGAGTAAGGATTTTGATTCAAGGCTCAGGGAGAGAGGTATATTCACTCTGGAGAAAAACCGAATATTACTCTCCATCTTAAATGCCTGCGTTCTTGCTGAAACGTCAAAAGGCGATATTAGCGGAATTTGGGTCGTGAATGGAAAGAAATTTCTTCTGGATGCAAAAGTAAAGAGGGTGAGTGAAATTATGAAGAAGAGTGCAAAGCCCAAGAGATCTGGGAGATAAAAGCTCCCATGTAGGATCGTATTAATTAGGATCCTCGCAAAGAGGGATGAAGGGTAGGGTAACATATTATACCTAGGCAGTGACTGCATAAAGATGCCGACGGTGGGGAACATGAGAATAAAGGCGGTAATTAGCATTAGAGCGCTAACCCACATCTTGCCATAGAACGCTTTCACCATAGAAAAGAACATTTTTAGGAAAATGATGGATATGGCAAGAAGGACTGAGGACAAGAAAATAATGGCTGCTTGAGCCAGTGAGAGACTAAGCGAGAGAATGATAAGCACGTATAGAACGGATAATGGGGATGCGAAGATGATCAGATAGGTTAAATTGGTGAGGAAGTTTGCGATTAGGAACTCACCCGGGCGTAATGGCGATGTGAAAATAATATTCTGCTCATACTCGAAAGCGGTAACCCCCCTCAGAGATAACAGAATAGAAAACGCCATTAAAGCGCTAACTACGGCAGCTAAAATATCTATGTATAGCTCCGCATTAACGCCGCCCTGTCTTATAGCATCAGTGACGGTCAATGAAATACCAATCATGCTCGGGAGAAAAACAAAAACATAAACGAGTAACAGAGCTATGCTGGCCTTAGAAGCCCTAAGGGCCCCGAAGAAGACCTTAGTTTTAAGGGCATACAAATTCAAAATCATGCTTAGCCTCATGATCTTGCCTCTTCAGTTAATTTGAGGAAAACCTCCTCGAGTGTAGCATTTTCTTCTGATCTCGACATTTTTCGAAGGCTTTCTAGACTACCAGACGCTATATTCTGCCCTTTATAAATTATTGCGACTCTGTCGCATAGTCTCTCAGCCGTATCAAGAAGATGCGTGGATATGAAGATAGCCCCACCCCTCCTAACCCTTTCAACGAATACATTTTTAATTATACGCTGCCCAGCTGGATCAATACCAACAAAAGGCTCATCTAAGATCAATATCTCTGGATCATGAATAAGAGCCGATATAATTGCTGCTTTTTGTCGCATACCCCGAGAGAGTGAGAGCAGCAAGGACCTCCGTTTCTCTTCCAATTCAAACAGCTCAATATAGTGATCTAGTCTCTCCCTAAGTTGACCCTTTGGAACATTGCGGATTCTCCCAGAGTATATAAGAAACTCCTCAATTGTCAAGTATTCTGGCAGAGAAAGATTCTCTGGGACATAGCCAATAAACTTCTTATATTCGTAGGGCTCACTGTTTATGTTGATACCCTTAACCCTAACTATACCTCTGTCCATCCTAAGAAGACCAACGATAATTTTAAGCGTTGTCGTCTTTCCGGCGCCATTTGGCCCTAGAAGCCCAAAAATCTCTCCGCCTCTAACCTCCAGATTTAAACCCCTAAGCGCTTGAAATCCATCATAGGACTTCCATACATTGATCAATTCAATAACGGGCGTCATGACTCTTCTCTAGATTCACCTCTTATAGCCAATCCTTCTTAGAAAATCTTTGCGCCACTTAACATCTTTTTCACTCTCAATCCCTTGCGGCTTAAACCCATCTATCACGCCCAGTATGCCCCTGCCCTGCTCCGTCTCCGCAACAATAACCTGCAGTGGATTAGCCGTAGCCGCATGTATCGCACATACTTCTGGAACAAGTTTTATAGCATTAAGTACATTTATTGGATAGGCGCCCCGCATAATTATTAGGAAAGAGTGGCCGCAGCCAAGCTTAAGCATGTTTTCGGCGGCGATCTTTTTAAGCTCCTCATCGGTACCTTCAACCCTAACCAGCCTCTCACCACTAGCCTCACAGAAAGCCAGGCCAAACTTTATTCCAGGAACAGAGTTAACCATAGCCTCATAGATATCTTCAACGGACTTTATGAAGTGTGATGCCCCAAGAATAATATTGCAATCCTTTGGAAACTCTATGCCCACAACCTTAATCTCCATATTAAACCGCCCCCTAAAAATACTTAGCTTATGTCAGAGCTAATCAATGTTTTGGTGTTACAGATCAGCGCACTGGCTCCCAGGACCTTGATATTGTCCTGTTAAATAGAAGTAGAGAAATATAGTCGCGAGCCCACATCTTAAGAACATTTAGGAAGCCCGTCCTTCTAAATCTTCTCATGGACTCATAGACCACTAAATCCCGAAGGAGGATTATTCTGCCAACTTTTGAGAGGCGGAAAGCTAACTCATGGTCCTCACAGCATGGAAGATCCTCGTTAAAACCGCCGATCTTCATGAAGGCATCCCGCCTAACCGCAAGAAACTCTCCTCGTAGATGCGGCTTAAGGAGAAGAAGAATGGAGAAGATAAAATTGTAGAGCTTGAAGAACACTTGCTCATGCGGAAGCGGGTCTTTAGGCATAATGTTACATGTTGTACCAACAACGTTCTCATTTCTTTTAAATGCGGAGAGAACTTTTTCAAGGAAGCTTGGTGGTAGGTCTATGTCCGCATCCACAAAAATTATTATGTCCCCGCTAGCCCTGCTGGCACCATAATTCCTCGCCCTACCTATACCCCGCTCCCTCAATACAAATACTTTCTCGGTAAACCTCCTAGCAATCTCCACAGTTCTATCAGCGCTACCACCATCAACGATAATTATCTCTAAGCTAGAGTCAATATTAACAAGTTTAGAGAGAATACTGCCAATATATTTCTCCTCTTGAAGCGTTGGAATAACTACTGAGACCGATAGCCCACTCTTTCCCCGCATCTACCATCGATTAAAAACGAATTTTAATAGACTAAAACATTTCCTATCATAAAATCTCATTATTTCTTTAATAAATTTGATGCCCTTTTAAGATATTTTATAAAATCCCAGCTATAGCATCCAGTTTTGACCCGGCTTCCTTCTTAATACTATGCGCTTTTCATAATTCCTCTTAACTCTCCCTCTTGGAAGAGGACTGGTCTTAGGCCTAGGAGGAATTTTCGGGGTTTGTGACCGCACTTTCCCAGCCTTTGAAAGGCTACCATGAGTTGGCATCTAACTTTCACCACCTAGCTATCATTTCTACTTCCCTCTTATTTATATTTTTAGAGGAAGTACCCTTAGAGCAGATGGCAATATAGCATTTAATATCTTCTTCATCATCCAGCAGAAAGAAATTAAGATGAGCCCTTCTTAAAGCATCTGAGAGGGACTTCCTCGAAAAGGTCTTTTTAAGCCCAGTTATAACAATCACCGAATCATCTTTTGCGACCCTAGCTATTTCATTGAAAGTTAATAGATAGATTGACATGTTTTGTAGCAGTGTTATTGCGAAGACTTTATCAAAGACCCCGTCCCTGAATGGCAGAAAGTCCGCATCTGCTCTAACCAGAAATACTTCATTAAGCCTAGAATTTTTAATCAACTTTTTTGCAATGTTAAGTAGCTCCCTAGCGATATCAACGCCCACGATTACGCCAATGGGATCAACTATATGCTTAAAGAGAAGCCCAGCCCCACATCCCACATCTAAAATAGTCTCAAAGGGCTTAAAGCCCAAGCAGTATAGAGCCTTTCTTAATCTTTTGGTTCTGCTCGTATCCATACAACTCATTATAGAGGGGGTGCGATCCTATCATAGTGCTGGATTACCTTACGCTTGATCCTCCACAGCCTACTGCTTGACATAATTAGATTTCAGAAGATATTTATGGAGAAGGACCTCTAAAAATTTACTGGAGAAATCCCTTGCATAGCGATCGTAGAATTGTTGTATGCGAGAACCCGGACATTGATGAGGCTGTAAATAGGCTTAATGAGGCTTTTAGCGAGAAGAGGGTGGTCATAGTTGTTGGTAGCTGTTGGGTTGACTATCGTGGTAGGGCCAGCTCTAAGCTCGAGCCCGGCGAGAGAATAGTTATAGTGAAGGAGGATGGAGCCGTCCTGGTTCATAGGTCTAAGGGGTATGAGCCAATTAATTGGCAGCCCTCCGGCTGCATTTTACAGGTCTTTAAGGAGGAAGACAACCTTGTTATTAAGGCTGTCAAGAGAACCCCGCACGAAGTCGTGACAATGTTCTTCGATAGGATACATTTCCTCTCAACCTTTAAGCTCGTTGATGAGGGTGAATTCTCACTATATGCTAGCGAGGAGGATATGCAGAGGGCAATACTAGCGGAGCCATCGCTGATCGAAGATGGCTTCAAACCAATCGATTATGAGAGGAAGGTTAAGCCGGGCTTCGTGGACGTATATGGTATTGATAGGGATGGGCGTATAGTTGTTGTGGAGATAAAGCGGAGAACCGCTGGAAAAGAAGCCGTCTTACAGCTGGCAAAATACGTTGAAACCCTGAGGAGGAGCCTAGGCAGGGAGGTAAGGGGTATACTTGCAGCCCCAGAAATCTCAAGGGATGCGCGGCAACTTCTGCTGTCTCTGGGCCTAGATTTCAGGAGAGTTGACCCAAAAAAGTGCTCTGAGCTGCTTAGGAGGAAAGAAGAGAGAAGAATTGTAGACTTCTTTTATCATCCCTAAGCATTTGAAGATGGGTTAATCTTCTGTGCAAAGGGAAGTCATTAGGTCGACTATTTTTGATGCTGCTGAAAGTATATTATCCAGCTCTCTAAAGGATACGCTGCTTAAGTGATCTTGCAAGATACTTTCTAGCCTCTTTACGGTCTTCTTTATCTCCACTAAGCATTTAAGGATGGGATCTTTTGGCGTAAGGCCCCTCTCAACGAACTCCTCAACAATATCTTCTATAAGTGAGGGCTCCCCTAAGCAACAGCATACCGCCATCTCAACTTTCCTTAGAGCATCAAATATAAGGCTGAACGCTCTACTGTCCTTCTGTGCAATCTTTATTTCATCGGTAGCCTCCCTTAAATATCTTAAAGCCCAACCCTTTCGGCATACATCCATCAACAATCACTTAGCACGTCTCCTCATCCCTATTTTAGCGATTGGGAAGATAACCCCTTACTCTGCGCCTGAGATATAACCATCAGGTGGGTTATGTAGCCAGCAATGCTATTTCTAAGCTTAATAGATGGAAAGCGTGCTAAGCTTGATAATATCTTTTTGTTTTCCTCAAAGCTTGTCGTGAATTTATCGGGATACCTTTCGATTAGCTCACGCGCTATTCTTTTGATCATCTCCGGACGCACATTTCCCAAGCATCATCATCCTTTCCAACCCGGTTCAAACCTCGTGTAAATATCACGAAGGGTTTCATAACTTTTACTTTAAAAGTCATATATAAAGATTAATAAAGACCTAAAAAGCTTAGAGAAAGACTTTTAACCGAATAAGACAATAAAATATTTGTATTTGATGAGCAAAATTTGAAAAGAGGGAAAAATTATGGGAGAGTTGGCAATAGCAGCAATGCATAGGATCTGTAAGAAAGCTGGGGCGGAGAGAGTTAGTGAGACTGCGGCGATACAGCTGGCAAAGATTCTTGAAGAGATAGGTATAAAGATCTGTAAAGAGGCAATAGACTTCGCAATGCATGCTGGTAGAAAGACTGTGAAGGCTGAAGATATAGAGATAGCCGCAAAGAAAGTTTTGAGTAGATAAGGAGAACAAGAAGCGATACTCCTTAATTCCTTTTTATACCTTTGTTAGTTTATAAAGGATGCAAGTAAGCTTATGGATATAGCGAGGAGCGAGGTTTATTTCCAGGCTCTTAATAAAGAGGATTATACGGCATAAGAAGATTTTAAAGGAAGTAGAACTATAGACGAGTGGTAGGGAGACACGGTAACCTTAAATCCCGGTCTTTAACATCAAAAACATGATATTGGATGATTGATGCAAGCAGGAGCGGAAAAAGTAGCGCTATCAAGTACTCAATGTTAGCTATTCTAAGTGTTTTCCTCGTTGAATCTTCCCTAGGTTTAGCTATTGGCAGCTTGGCGATCTTGAGCGATGGATTCCATGCGCTGTTCGACTTTATCTCGATGCTTATACTCTTCATCTCGATCCAAGCATCCTCTAAACCCCCAGACGAAGATCATATGTATGGTCATGAAAAGTTTGAATATCTAGGCGGCATGGTTGGCGGAATCACGCTGATCATCCTGGCAGCCGCCATAACCCTAGAGGCAACCTTGAGGATAATAGCTGGGGAGCCCTATATAAGAGGGGATCTAAGTTTAATAGGGTATATTGCCCTAGCCTATACTTTCTCTATAGACATAGTTAGGGTATTCATTTTAGGACCAAGAGTAAGTGAGGACACACCGGTGGTCAAAGCCGCATTCTATCACGCCTTCTCAGATTTATGCTCGACATTAATTGCGCTCCTTGGGCTCTGGTCCTCATCTTATGGGGTATTCTATGGGGACCCGCTGACATCCCTTATACTAAGCGCAGTGCTGATTTTTCTGAGCGTTAGGCTCGTTTGGAGCAACATTATGGAGCTAAGCGACATGGCACCAAAGGAAGCTGTTGAAAAGATAAGAGAACAAATTATAGAAACGTCTGGCATGTTACTTGCATACGAGAACTTAAAAATTAGAAAGGTTGGAAAAAGGTTCTTTATTAGGGCAACACTAAAATTTCCAGATTACATTGGGCTTGAGGAAGCCCATAATATTGCAACGGAGATAGAAAAGAATATTTCAAGAGTTCTTGGGGAGGCCGACGTATCCTTTCATATCGAGCCAAGTGGTACTGAAGGTGTGTCTACGAGGGAATTCATCAGGAGGATAGCGAGCGGAGTTGAGGGTGTCGTTGATGCCCACGATGTGGACATTGCGCGCCACGACGGGAGGACTTATGTTTCATTACATATTCGGGTGGACCCGAACAAACCATTGAGCAAAGCCCATGAAGTTGCCGAGAAGGTGGAGGAGGCAATCTACGTGAGCATGAAGGACGTTGAAGGCGTGTTCGTTCATATAGAGCCCTCCAACATCGAACTAAGCAGAGGAAGCATGATAAGCGACCAAGAAATGAATAGAATTATCCAGTCAATCATTGAAGAGTATGGGGGTAAAATAAAGGCGAAATACGTGGTAACTTACTTGACAGAGGGGAAACGCCAGGTGAATATTAAGTGTACCTTCGATGAGGATGTTCCAATTGAGGAGGCCCATAAAGTGGCTCTTGAGATAGAAGACGGAATTGAGAGGAAGCTTTCAGAGACGAAGGTTACAGTGCATATGGAGCCAGGAGGAGATTAGGATCCAGTGCCGCCCGCAGGGCTAGCTGAGGGGCAAAGATTGTTTAAGATGCATTCGCTACACTTTGGGTTTCTAGCCTTACATATTTTCCTCCCATGAAATATGAGAAGATTCGCAAATCTGAGCCACTTCTCCCTCGGGACAAGCTCCATTAAGTCCTTTTCAATCTCATCCGGGTCAGTCTTATCTGTTAAGCCAAGCCTCTTGGAAACCCTACTCACGTGCGTCTCAACAATTATCCCCTCAATTATGCCGAAAGCATTTGAGAGCACAACGTTTGCAGTTTTCCTTCCAACGCCAGGCAGACTCAGCAGCTCCTCCATGGTTTTTGGGACCTCACCATTATATTTCTTAAGGAGTATTCTGCATGCCTCTTTTATGTTCTTAGCCTTGGCGCGGTGGAACCTAACAGATTTTATGTCGTTTTCGAACTCCTCTAGGTTAGCGTAGGCATAATTCGCCGCGGTTCTATACTTTTTAAATAGGTTTTCGGTAACCCTGTTAACGATATCGTCATTAAATTGAGCTGCAAGCATAGCTGCCACAAGCAGCTCTAAAGGATTACTCCACTTTAAGATCAATTTTGCATCTGGGTGGACGCTCTCTAAAAGACTAATTATTTGGACAATTTTCTCTTTCAGCTCTTCTTTCCCAGGCAAGCCTCATACCCCCTCTAACCAAATATAACTCGCATCTAAGGTAACTTAAGGCTTATCAGCCAGAATTTACAGAAAATTATAACTGTAGAAAGATGAGAATGTGCGTGAATTATATTGCCATTAGACCGCATGATCGAGAAGGCTTATGAGCTTATACGCGACAGGAGGATCGAGCAGATAAGCGAGGATACATTTAATGTTGTTGGGATACATGGAACCTATACTGTTGTTAGGGGCGTTAATGGAACCGTAACGTGTAGTTGCCCCGGCTTCCTCACTAAGAGGAGATGCTCCCACTCGCTCGCAGTAATTATATTGATGCAGCCAGCATTACTGAAGAGCGTAGGGAAGGAGATAGAGAGGGAGAGAAGGAGACGGAAAAGTAAACGCTAATTAAGAGCCAGTTAATTTAAGGCTAACTATAGGAGGATAGGCAGCTATAATGAACTCAAAGAGAACATCGCTTGAAATGTATAGACTCAAGAAGATGCTGGAGACTCTAGCCTCTAAGGAGGGCAGGGGAACAGAGCTTATATCCCTTTATATCCCTCCGGGGAGGCAGATAAGTGAAGTAATATCTATGCTTAGGGAGGAGTGGGGCACGGCTGCGAACATAAAGTCAACAACGACAAGGAAGAATGTTCAGGATGCTCTTGTAAGGGTTATGCAGAGATTGAAACTCTTTAAGGAGGTTCCTGAGACCGGGCTTGTAATATTTTGCGGTGCGATACCGCAGAGCGGGCCGGGAAGCGAGAAGATGGAGACCTATGTTATCATACCACCGGAGCCAATAAACATATACCTGTACAGATGTGACTCAAGGTTCCATATAGAGCACTTGAAGGATCTAATCAAGGAGAAGGAGACCTATGGTGTCATACTTGTCGACACGAGTGAGGCGACATTCGCGACCATAAAGGGGAGGAGGATGGACATAGTTGAGGAGATAACCTCTGGGATACCTGGAAAGCACCGAGCCGGTGGGCAGTCAGCCAGGAGGTTTGAGCGTATACGTGAGATGCAAGTTAACGAATTCTTTAAGAGAGTTGGCTCCCATGCCAACGAGATCTTTCTACCGATAGAGGATTTAAAGGGCATAATTATTGGTGGGCCGGGGCCAACAAAGTATGATTTTGAGGGAGGCGATTACCTAGATTATAGGCTTAAGGCTAAGGTAATAGCCGTTGTGGACACGGCTTACACTGGGGAGCAAGGTGTGAAGGAGGTTCTTGAGAGAGCTCCGGACATAATGAGGAACGTGAGGTATGTTGAGGAGAGGCAGTTGGTTCAGAAATTCCTATATGAGGTTGGGCATGACACCGGCTTAGCGACATATGGCGAAATGGAGGTTAGAAGAACTCTTGAGTTAGGCATAGTTGATATACTTCTGTTATCTGAGGCCCTAGACACTGTTCGCGTAACCGTGAGCTGCTCCTCATGTGGTTATACATATAAAGAGACTCTGAAGAGCTCTGAGGTTTTAGGCTTAACACAATCGCTTATCGGTAAACCTTGCCCCAAATGTAACAATCAAACTCTAGAAGTAGCCGATGAGAAGGAGCTCATTGAGGAGCTTGCGGAGTTGGCTGAGAAGTCTGGTTCAAGGGTCGAGATAATTTCTCCCGAAACTGAGGAGGGCCAGATGCTGGTGAAGTCATTTGGCGGGGTAGCCGCTATCTTAAAATATAAAGCTGAGAGTTATTAGCCAGGCGTCTAGACCCAAAACGACACACTTATAATATGGCTGATAAAGAAATACTCTTTAAGATATGGGTAAGTGGTTCTAGGATGTCTGACCGCGAGCTGGAGATGATTAGGTATAAGAAGATGATGGAGCTTAGGAGACAGATTGAAAAGAAAAGGGTAGAGGGCGAGGGGCCGAAGGAGGTTAATCCACGGGAGATCCTAGACAGGTTCTTTGCTGACAGGGCGTGGGAGGTTTTTAATGCTGCAAAGCATCAATATCCCGAGGTTGCGAACTACGTTGAGAGAGTCCTTGTTAAGCTAATTCTGGAGGGGAAGATAAGGGAGAAGATAAGTGGTGAGGAGCTTTATGGAACCTTCTTACGCCTAGGCTACAGAGTTAGGCTGCCAACACGCATCAGTATTATAGAGGATGGAAAAGTTAAAAGCCTAGAACAGAAGATTAGGGAAGCTACAAATGAATAAACGCTCAGGCCCCCTTCAAGATAATTCTATGTTCCCAGAGACAAAGGGAAAACTTTTTACACAGCAACGCAGATAGCTTATTCTCTTACATAGTTTTGTAAAAGCCCTCGTTTTAGATTATTGGCGTAAGCTTCGGCATAGAATAGCCCATTGAGGTGTCCATTTCCAGTGCATATAAGTTTGTTCTAAGCTTTATGCCATGGACAAGTACAATTTCATACTTCCGCGTGATCTTCAAGTGCACATCTGCTGTTGCCCCGAGGATCTTTGTCAGCTCTGGGTATCCTGGCTTAAGCAATAGTATGCTTAAATCCCCAGTCTCCCTCATCTTTGCAACATAGCCTTTTACGGCCGAGACCGTCTCCTTCACGCCATACATGTCCGCGACCACGTCTACACCAGTAATATGGAGTATCGGCTGTCCTGTTCTCTCCCTAAGCTCCCTCTCAACCTCCAGGTACTTGGCATAGTCCTCTGAGAAGCTCTCGCCCCTAAATATTACGAGAGAGGGCTCCAGCTTGAGCTTGGGGAAGGCTTTAACGCATACTCTTAAAAGATTATTTACCTCGTCCCCAGTGAAGCCAGCCTCCTCAGCCCTAATCCTCAAAATATTATGGTCCACACCGGCCGAGGGAAGTATCATAACGCCTCTCCCCTGAGCCGTAAAATTCCATGCCGTTGGAGCCGTAACCAAATGGTATTGTAGTATTGAAACATTCTCATCTATCTCAAAGAGAACTAGTGAACCTCTTGGATAGCCTCCGCCAAGCGCCTCGTCTAAACACGATGAGCCTGTTGAGAAAAGTTCTTTAGTGTCTGGCTGGGGCTGGAACCTGCGTGGTTTCTCGACTGGCTTGGGCTTAAATGGCGGGAAGGCTTTGAAGCCATCCTTAAGCGTGAAGATCAGCCGCGCCTTCAGGGGTTGAGGTACCCCTCATCTTGAGTATCTCCATCTCCCTAAGGAGCCTCCCGCCCTCAAACTCGCTTCTCCAGCAGACTCGCCAAATGAGTAGCAAATAGTCTTTCTACAGATCCCGCGAAAGGTCTCAATGACAGAATAATTATTCTCAAACATTAACTTAAGTATTGCTCAATAAATATATTAAAACTTTGCTTATAATCGATATATATTAAGACACCGTATATTGACTTAAAATTCACCTTTTAAAAGTCTCTTATTCAAAATGATTGGAATAGGACCCTTTATCATAAATTTATATTTTAGGACTTTTCCGCATTTTATTCGCGTGAAAAGATTTTAAATATTTTGCCTAGAAAGCTATCATATTTATATTTATCATCCTTTAGGAATTATATGCGGAGCCGATGTTTGGATGGAAGGGGGTTTGAGCAGGCGCCAAGTACATTAGCCCTTCCCCGTAAAGAGGAAGCGCTGAAACCGAGCTCTAATTTTGATGGCTGGTGGTGCTCATGGGAGAGACTCTAACTTTTAAGCCTAGAATAAAGGATAAGACATGGGACCCATCAAAGGAGATAATCCTGTTCAAGAAGTGGCGGGAGGAAGGCATCTACAAGTTTGACGAGAAATCCCAAAAAGAAATTTTTAGTATTGATACGCCGCCACCATACGTTAATACACCAATCCATATAGGACAGGCCTACACTTACGTCTGGATGGATATATTCGCCCGGTATAAGCGCATGATGGGCTACAACGTACTCTTCCCAATAGGTTTAGATAAGAATGGGCTGCCAATAGAAGTCCAGGCCGAAAAAACATTTGGCATAGCCATGCATGAGACCCCAAGAGAAATATTCATAGAGAAGTGTAAGCAGCTGCTTAAGGAGAGCGGTGATGTATCCCTTGAAATATTTAAGCGGCTCGGTCTGAGCTGTAACTCATGGGATCTCGAGTACAAGGTTGGCGGGAGATACGAGACAGACGACCCCGAATACAGGCGCCTAACCCAAGAGACCTTCATAGAGCTCTGGAGGAGGGGTCTAATCTATGAGGATGAAAAGGTAACAAATTATTGTCCAGTATGCCGCACAACAATATCCGATGCTGAAGTCGAATACGAGGAAGAGGAGACCCTCCTAAACTACATAAAATTTAAGGTTCAGGAGAACAGCGAGGAAATAATTATAGCCACGACTAGGCCGGAGCTCCTATGCTCATGTCGAATAATCCTATTTAATCCAGAAGATGAGCGCTATCAAAAACTTAACGGTAAGCATGCAACCGTCCCGATATATGGGCATATAGCCCCAATAATACCGCACCCATATGCTAAGCCAGAGTTTGGAACAGGTCTAGTTATGATCTGCAGCTTTGGGGATCACAGCGATATAAGGATACTGAGGGAGCTCGACGTAAAGCCCATCTTCGCCATAAACGAGAGGGGTGAGATGAACGAGAACGCTGGTAAATATGCTGGCTTAAAGGTTGAGGAGGCTAGGAGGCAAATAATAGAGGATTTAAGGGCTCAAGGTCTCCTCGTTAAGCAAGAAAGGATAGTTCAGCGCAGGCCGATCTGCTGGAGATCGAAGAACCCAATAGAGTTTATCCCGATGAAGGAGCTTTACTTGAAGCAAGTTGAGTTTAAAGAGATGATGCTTAAGCTGGCTGACAAGATGGTATTCTTCGCCCCGGAGAGCAAGCAGATACTCGTGGACTGGATTAACTCGCTTGACATCGATTGGGTTATATCAAGGCGAAGGTACTATGGAACCGAGATACCGCTCTGGTACTGTAAAACATGCGGTTACATTTACGTGCCTGAGCCCATAAGATACTATCAGCCCTGGAGGGAGAAGCCGCCAATAGAAACGTGCCCGAGTTGCGGTGGGACAGAGTTTAAGGGTGAGGAGAGGACATTTGATACGTGGTTTGACTCCGCCACATCAGAGGTTTATATACTTGGCTACCTATGGAACAAGAAGTTCTTTCATAGAAACTTCCCATGCTCCCTAAGACCCCAGGGCAAGGAGATCGTCAGGAACTGGTTGTACTTCACGATCCTAAAGTCTTTCTTGCTTTTCGGCAGGGAACCCTTCAGAAACGTCTGGATACACATGCATGTGGTCGATGAGCATGGCAGGAAGATGAGTAAGAGCGCTGGAAACGTTATCGATCCACAGGATGTAATAAAGATGTTTGGAAGCGAAGCTTTTAGAATATGGTCAGCCTTGGAGGGAAACATCACCAAGGGTGACATAAGATGCTCTTTTGAGAGGATAAGGGGGACATCAAGGTTTCTGACGAAGCTGTGGAATATAGCCCGCTTTATATCCTCCTTCCCAGAGGTAAGCGACAACTTTGAGCTGGCCCCATTGGACAGAATGATACTCGCCAAGCTAAATGAGATTATAGTTGAATGCCGCAGAGGCTACGAGGACTTCAATGCAAATCAAGCGGCCACGGCAATAAGGCTATTCACGTGGAATATCTTTGCAGACCACTACATTGAGGCAGTGAAGTCGAGGGCATACAATAAAGACAAGGTATTCAGCGAGAAGCTACAGCGCGGCGCATGGTACACGCTACACGAGTGCCTTAGGACAATACTTAAGCTGCTGGCACCCATATGCCCATTTATAACAGAGGCAATATGGCTTGAACTCTACTCAAAGGAGAGCATACACATTCAGCGCTTCCCAGAGGAGAGGGAGGAGAGGAGAGACCCTATAGTTAACCTATTGCCAAAATTTATGGAATTTAATAATGTAATATGGCAATATAAGAAGGAGCGTAAGATCGCGTTAAACCAGGAGCTCAATGCTGTGGTTTATGCGCCAATGGATTTGAAGCCCTTTGACGATGATTTAAGGGCTATGCATGGGATTAAGGCGCTCGTTTTCGGCGAGCCCAAGGGGGTAAGCGCGGAGAAGGTCTCTGAGGGCATTTATATATTAGCCGAAGAAGCTGGTTAAGTCCCTACCCTTACCGGCCCTCCCGCCTATAGTTATTTCTTTGCCCAAGAGGACCCGCATTCCATCAAATGCAGCCCTAGTCGGCACGCCAGTCCTCTTCTCTATTAGCTCCGCCTCCTTCTCCGGCCCCTATAAATCATTTGCATGCCGAAATGCGTTATTATAACCATCTTCGGGCGCACATCCTCTACTATCTTTATGGCATCATCAATGGTCATATGCCCCTCCCACGGCTGACCGGAGGGTCTTAAAACAGAGAGTATTATTAGCCTCAGCCCACTATAGAATTTTGATACGTCGCTGAAGTATTCTGAGTCGGGCATGTACGCGAAGCTCCCGAAGTTTTTAATGTTGAAGCGGAAGCCAACAGTGTCCGGGTCTGAGTGAACTGCCTTGCAAACGGAGACCTCTAATCCATCAACCTCAAATGATGAACCAACGGTCGCCTCTACAACTCTCTCCGGCATAGCTTGATGATATCTTGAGATGGAGCTCTCGCAGATCTCGTTGCCCCTTAAAACGCTCTTGGAGGCTACGAGGACGCCCCGTTTCCTTACCGTCCCCTCACTCATGGCTTCTATCAGGGGCTCAGCGTCGTTCGCATGATCCATGTGGGAGTGTGAAACAAATATCGCCCTAATCTTCTGCGGATCTAAGCCCATCTCAAGCGAGTATATTAGGGCTCCAGGCCCGGGATCGATATGAGCATTAACCCTATCATGCTCAGAAATTAATCTAATGCCCCCAGTCCTTCTCTTCTGCGTTATCGCTGCAAAGCGTCCACCACCAGTCCCAAGAAAAATTAGCTCTATCATTGCATCCACAAACCTGCAACACTATACTTATGGGAAAGAGGGAAATAAAGGTTAATCTCTACTAAATATTGAGAAATTTATGAGGGAAAATTGAGGCGTATACTAGATGAGACTTGTTATAAGGATTGGGGGGTCAATTATAGCCTCCCCACCAAACCCGGATCTAATGCGTAGGTACGTAGATCTAATTAAGTGTTTGAGGGATAAAGGACACGAGGTTGCGGTTGTTGTGGGCGGGGGCAGACTTGCTAGGGAGTTTATTGAGCTGGCGCGCTCACTAGGATTGCCCGAGCGGGAACAGGATGAGCTAGCAATATCGGTCTCAAGGCTCTTTGCCCAAGCCCTCTCAATGATGATCGGCGGATACCAGTGGAGGGGTATCCCAGCCACTGTTGAAGAGGCTGTTAGAACTCTAAGGGATAGAGGGATCGTCATTATGGGCGGCATTAGGCCCGGCATGACAACGGATGCCGTAGCAGCATTAATAGCCTCGGAAGTTGGGGCCGATTTAATTATAAAAGCAACCGACCAAGACGGGATCTACACGAAGGATCCTAGAAAGTATCCGGATGCAAAGAAGCTGGATAAGGTAAGCTTCGAAGATCTAGAAAAAATATTAGCTGAAGGAAAGCATAGGGCTGGAATACACCAAATAATTGACCCAGAGGCGGCTCACATACTAAAGGGGAAGCGAATAAAAACCATCGTGGTTAACGGCTTTGACCCAGAAAATATTCTTCTCGCAGTAAGCGGGATAAAAGTTGGGACATTAATCCAATAAAATGTGGGGAGAAGCTCTTAACACGAATTGCCTAATTGGGTGCCTCACTTCACTTGTTAACAACCTCGGCTTCGGCAAACTTTCTACCTATCCTCGTTATTCGAACTCTGACGTGATCACCGGGCTTAGCGTTGGGTATAAATGTTACGAGGCCTTGTATTCGGGCCACGCCATCTCCCCTCTTACTGACCTCGCGAACCTCAACATCATACTCTTTTCCCAACTCAACTGGCTTAGGGGGGAAACGCCTACCACGGACCCCTTGAAATCTCCTTCCCGCACCCCTTTCGCTTCTCTTCTCATTCTCCATAATTTTTCTCACCTCCGTATATTATTTCCCACGATACAGGACAGTCAATTTGCCAAACCTACCAACATTAAGCTGCTTCTCTCCCCTAAAAGACCTCACATAACCATTCTCAATCTTTATCGTATCGTTGATGCTTACGCGCTCAATCTGCTCATTCCACAAGGAAAGCTTTATTGTTCCTGTTTCGTCGCCTATAATCGCATCAGCAACTTTATAAGCGCGGCCGTCAAACCTTGAGACGACCTCACGCGGCTCAGAAATCTCTAGAACCTTCGCGACCAAATTCACGCCCCGCATACCATCCTTTAGATCACTAATCCTCACCCTCAAACCACCCCCCTTCACATACTTTTCCGCGATTCCAGGAACAGGAGTTACATGGTAGCAAAGAAATTTTGGATGCTGGCAGAGAATAGCGTGGCGACCTACGTATTCTTACGAGGAAGAACTTAACAGCTAGGGCAATTAACTTTCTTAGCAGGTTTAATATTACTAACATCTGTTCCTTCGTCCTGTATCGCGGAGCTAACACCAAAGCAGAAAGCCGAGAAGGGGCCCTCCCCGACTTAACTGCTTCGATGCTAGCGGTTAAATAAAGATGAGTATGACGGATATAAACTTTTCCTTGCTGGTTAAAGCCCCTCTTTAAACGCTCTGTACGTTGCATAGTCCACGTAGTTGATGAATTTGCTCTCCGCCTGATACTTAACGGTGAACTTCTGCCTGTCCCTCTTATCCTTAATCTGGCTTGTGGTTACGAGGAGGTAGGCATCGCTCCCCGCTCCTGAGCCATAGCTGACGATCATTATCCTCTTGTGGGGCTCAGCTTGATCTAATACTGCGGCTAAGCCTATAAGCGAGGAAGCTGAGTAGGTGTTGCCAAACTTTGTCACCTGTATCCCCGGCAAATACTGCTCTGGCTTAAAGCCTAGTGCAGCAGCCGCCCTCGCTGGGAAGGTTGGGTTTGGCTGGTGGCAAACGAAGTAGTCTATGTCGCTTGGCTTAAGGTTCATCTTCTCCATGAGCTTCTTGCCAGCCTTAAGGACATGCTTAAAGTATGCCGGTTCCCCGGTGAAGCGGCCTCCATGTCGCGGGTATGGCTCCATGTCCCTCCTCCAGAAGTCCGGCGTATCAGATGTGCAGGAGCACCAGCCCTCAACCTCTGCAATAACATCTTTTTTACTGAATATGAAGGCCGCTCCCCCGTATCCAACAAAATAGTCCAGCTCCCCGCCCGGCTCACATCTGGGCGCTGCTTGGGAATTATCGGCGCCAATAACCATTACATATTCCATTGGATTCTTGGGATAAAATGTTAAGGCCACCGCATCCTTAAACATGCTAGAAGCGGCCTTACAGGCAAATTCTGTGTCAACCGCGTCCACCACCTGCACTCCATCAGGATCATCCTCGCCGAGCTTTAGAACCTGCGCTACTTTAGAGGCTATTGGATTAACGGCATATGGATTAGATTCCGTGCCAACGTAAACCTTGCCTATAAGCCCGCTATCCACGCCTGAGTGTATTAGCGCTAGCTTCCCAGCCTCAACTGCGGCTGTTATCGCATCCTCGTCTATAAACGGGACTGAGCGCTCCAAATTCGCTTCTTTGATTCTAAACTTTGAGACATATACGCCGTAGCCCACTATCCCCGGGGCGTCGTACTCCTTCTTCGGTTTGAGTACTTCATATCGCTGGTACGGGTAATATTCATCAGCAAAAGTGAAGGCTAGCGAGATTGTTGGTATGATATCGCTTTTGCCAACCGAGCACCTACGCCTAAACCTCGGCACAACTTCCCTACCCTCAAGTTCATCCAGGTCTATTTCCTTATCAACGGTGTAGACCACGTCAGTTAATCGGCCGGGAACTCTCACTTTCCCATTATGGAAGGATATTATTCCGTATATAAAGGGAGCGAGCTTCATAAACCTGTTCGTTGGCTCTCTGATGATAGTGCACGCCTCAAGCACGCCCTTCTCATAGAAGAGATCTATCTCCTCCATCTTTCCCAGACTCTTTCTACCACAGTTCCCACAGTATCTTTTTGGCTTAAAGTACTCTCTACCGCAGATTGGGCACCTACTGCCCTTAAGCCTATCGCCTACATAGGTAACCCTTCTCTCCATCGGTTCGCTACTCATTTCTCTCTCTCCCCAGTATATGAACGTAGATCTTCGTCCCAAAACCCTCCATCTCTTGGACGCAGCCATAAAGTAGGTCGCCATCCGTCTTTACCTGCCTCTGACCAGCCTCGCCCCTAAGCTGCTTAACAACCTCAAAGATTTGGGCTCCGCCAGTTGCGCCAAGCGGATTTCCATCAGCCTTTAATCCGCCATCGCTGTTCACAAAAATCTCTCTACCACAAAAATCATAGTAGCCATTGAAGTCATTAAAGTTCTCATAGAGCTTTATCCACGCAGTCCCCCTCTCAACGAACCCGAGATCCTCAAGTGAGACCATTTCAAGTATTGTTGATTGGTCGTAGACCTCCAGCAAATTTATGTCATCAAGGCTTATTTTCGCCATTTTCAGCGCCTTCTCCATGGCTATTCTGCTCGCTATGAAACCGGATCTGTATGGTCTGGAGGGGTAGGAGATGTAATCGGTCGCTGATGCCGATGCGAGCACGTAAATTGGTTCACTAGCATATTCTTTAGCTCTCCTCGAGCTCGTTAATACGAGGGCTGTTGCGCCGTCAGATATCGGAGCAAAGTCATATATGCCAAGAAGTTTGCGCTCCTCCCTCCTGGCCGCTAAAACCCTTTCAACATCGATCTCCCTTCTGAGGTGGGCATACTCGTTCCATAGGGCATTGCGGTGATTTTTAACTGAGATTTGCGCTAATGTCAGCATGAGCTTCTCGCGGTCATCTCGGCTAATCTTATATTCCTTAATGTATTCTCTGAGGAGGAGCTCGTGGTCGGATTCGGGCGTTCCGCCGGAATAATAGCTCCAGCGGTCCGTGAAGAGCATGAGGTCATCCCTTATTTTACTCAATCTATCAGTCATCTTCTCGATCCCGCCAACAAGGACAACGTCGTATTTGCCAGCCTCTATAGCATGACAGGCATTCATGAGCGCCGAGCTAAAGGAGCGCATCCTCTCAATCGGTATATTCATTTCTAGTAGCTGAGAGATGAAACCCTCTTCCAGACCCATTTTGCTGGTGATTTGGAGCAGGTAGTCTGAAATGTAACATGCTTCTAAATCCTTCCGCTCAATCCCAGCGGACTCAAGGGCCATCAACCCCGCCTCATCAATAAGATCCTCGGGGTCTACCTCAAAATGCTCACCAAACCTAGTCCTACCAACACCAACTATCGCGGGTGGACCACCGCTCATAACTTCTCCCAGCACTTCTTTTAGGCGCAATCACCTTAAAAAATTTCTTCTATTTTGGGAAATTTCCTAATATAACAAAGAGTATAATTATTTTTTGGTGGGTGCTCAATGGAGCGCGTCGGGATTCTTGTGGTCTCCTATGGTTCTAGGGAGGCTGCTATGGTCGATGCCTTCGTGAGGAGCCGTGAATATAAGGTTGACCTCTACATAGCCGATAGGCAGAGAAACCCATTTAATCTCCGTAGAGCAAAGGAGCATGCCGTCATACCCGACCTCAACATTAACGCCATATATAAGTTCGCCGAGAGGCACAGAGGTGAAATAGACTTCGGCATAGTTGGCCCAGAGAAGCCAATAATTGAGGGGATAAGGGACCTAATCGAGGGCCGCCTTGGCATACCAATGATATGCCCGACAAAAGAGTATTCCCTCGAGAGAAGCAAGGTTCTACAGAGGATTCTGTTTCAAGAGGTTGTTCCTGAGGCGAATCCGAGGTTTAAAGTGTTTGATCCAAAAGATTATAGCAGTACAGAGGAGGTTAAAAGGGACCTATATAGATGGCTTGACGAGCTCGGCGATAGGGTGGCTGTTAAGCCGGATGCCCCAGCGGCTGGTAAGGGAGTTGGGGTTTGGGGAGATCACTTCAACACCCGAGAAGAACTCCTGGAGCATTTCCTAGCGAACTTTAAGGTTGGGCCAGTAATAGTTGAAGAGAAGATTGAGGGCGAGGAATCTAGCTTCCAAGCCTTTTGTGATGGGAAGCATATCGTACCCCTGCCGGAGACAAGGGACTATAAGAGGGCCTTCGACGGAGATAGGGGACCGAACACCGGCGGGATGGGGACGTATAAGGATAGGGGGTATATCCTACCCTTCATGAGAACCAAAGATTGGGAGGAGGAAAAGAGGTTAATTGAGAGAATCTTTGAGAGGCTCAAGGGCGGCGGATCAAACCCAAACCTGAGGGGGATGCCCTTCTATGAAGCTTTTATCCACACTGGTAGGGGGCCGATGATACTTGAGAACAATAGTAGGCCAGGCGACCCGGAGATAATACCAATACTGGCCCTATTAAAGGACGACTTCGTCAACATATGCTTCAGGATTATTGAGGGCACCTTAACACGCATCGACATTGAGGATAAAGCGGCGGTTGTCGTCTATAAGGTTCCGCCAGCCTACGGCGGATACATAAACACCTTCCCGCACCTAGTTAACAAGGATGAGGTTGGAACCCCAGTTATCTTAGAAGAGGCTGAGAGGCTTTCGGAGAAGTATGGTGACAAAATTAGGATTTATCCCGGCTCAATGGAGCTACGCGATGATGGAAGAACTTACGCGCTTTCCTCCAGGGCAGTCGCGGTTCTGGGAGTGGCAGACAGTATCCAAGGTGCCCGCGAGATAGCCATGGATGGCATAAGGACCATTAGGGGCGGGTCTCTGGGGTATAGGGGCGACATAGCCTCGAGGGAGCAGATTGAGCGGAGCATAAGGCACATGGAGGACTTGAGGAGGAGGGCTCGGTGGCAATCTACATAACTGACTGCGAGGGACCGATCTCAAAGAACGATAACGCATTTGAATTCACGAGTTGGCTTATACCAAACGGCGATAAACTATTCACCATAGTGAGTAGGTACGATGATATCCTAGCCGATATTGTTAAGAGACCGGGGTATAAGGCTGGCGACACGCTTAAGCTAATAATTCCGTTCCTAAAGGCTTATGGGGCGACAAATGATCTTATGAGACGCTTCTCCTCGGAGACACTATTGCTCATGCCGGGATCCGCCGAGGCGCTGCACTACATTAAGTCGATTATGCCATCCTTTATAGTCAGCACAAGCTATGAGCCCTATATAGATGCTCTCTGCAGGGCCATAGACTTCCCGAAGGAAAATGTTTACTGCACGGGGGTAAACATGGACGGATTTGAGGTTACAGACAAGGAGATAGAGAGACTGAGGGTGTTGAAGGAAGAGATCGTGGGGATGCCGATGATAGAGGTTCCAGCGGAGGCTAGGTCGCTGGAGGATCTACCTCCTAGAACACGGGATGTAATTAGACGCCTCGATGAAATCTTCTGGAGTGAGATAATGGGTATGAGGGTTGGCAGGGCGCTGAGGGAAGTGAATCCGATTGGTGGATATGAGAAGGCTAGGGCTGTTGAGGAGATAGTCACATTAACTTATGGGAGATTATCGTCAGTCATCTATATTGGAGACAGTATAACCGATGTGGAGCCCTTCAGGCTGGTTAGGGCCGGGGGCGGCCTAACAATATCATTTAATGGAAACCAATATGCTATCAGGGAGGCTGAGGTGGCTGTCCTATCACATGACGCAATCATCCTGGCGGTGATAGCTGAGCAATTCAAGAGGTACGGTAAGGAGCATGTGCTAAGCTTAGCGGAGGAGTGGGACATATCTTCCCTAGAGGATCACTGTAATCCCTCTCTACTGGAGCGCCTTAGATGTCTTTATCCGGAAAGGGCGCCATGGGTTGAGAAGATAACGCCGGAAAACATGGAGCGCCTAGCGCATGAGAGCACCGCCTTCAGGAAGACTGTTAGGGGAGAAGCGATAGGATCCTTAGGCTAAAGGTTAATAGCCTCTCTCCCTCCTGAGGAGGTTCTCAGGCGGATAAATTTGTCAAGGTGCTGTGTCTCAAGGCGAAAGAAGACTGGGAGGAGAAAAAGAGGCAGCCTCAGGCGCCGATCAATACAACATAGTCATGGTTATTTTTTATAATTTCTTGTTTCTATTTTGGGGATCAAATTTGGGCGTGTTCATCGAGGATACATATGCTGAGGCCTTTGAGGGCCTATACTTCAGGATAATTGTCACGGCGGATGACCTCTGGACCCTTAGGAGGGCCGCTGAGGACTCGACTGCCACACCCTCAACTGTAATAGGCAGGATAGAGGGTGGGATAGAGCGCTGGATCCCCGGGAGTGAGACGCCCGATGGAAGACCCGGAGTCATACTACAGTTCTGGAGTGGAATAGATGAAAATAAGCCCCTAAATGATACCGTGATGAGATTCTACAGGGAATTTTCTTATAGGGTTAGGCAGGACGTCCTCGTTAAGCCTTTCACAGCGGTCTTTGACGCGTGCCCAAACCCGATAGGTAGGGTTGACACGATGGAGTTTATAGGGCACTGCGGCGACGGTTACGAGTGGATCGAGAGCCTATATGGCCGGGAAATGATAGTTGTCCCAATAATGGTTCCGGACTTCAAGATTGAGCGCTACCTAGGCTATGGGCGCGGGGTCATGGGCGGAAACTTCTGGTACATGTGCCGAACAAAAAGGGCTGTCCTAAGAGCGGGAAAGAAGATCCTAAAGGCTATAAGTGAGGTTGGGGGCGCGGTTACGCCATTCGACATATGCTCAGCGGGCTCCAAGCCAGAGACGAAGTTCCCGCACATAGGCCCAACGACAAACCACCCCTACTGCCCATCACTAAAGAAGAGGCTGGGCCCGGAGTCAAGGGTTCCAGAGGGTGTGCGTTATATCCCGGAGATAGTGATAAATGGGTTGACCTTGGACTCCGTTAAAGAGGTTATGAAGGTTGGGATAAAGGCAGCCTCCTCAGTTGAGGGTGTTGTGAGGATCTCCGCCGGAAACTATGGAGGTAAACTGGGTAAGTATAAGATTTACTTGAGGGATCTTTTGCCATGACTCTAGATGTCATCTGTTTCGGCGCCCTGAACATGGATAAGCTCTATAGGGTTGATAGGCTGGCTGGGGCTGATGAGGAGAGCATAATACTCGACTTTAAGGAGGCTCCGGGCGGCTCCGCCGCTAACACGGCTGTGGGTTTGGCGAGGCTTGGCGTGAGTGTTGGCTATATTGGAAAGGTAGCTGACGACAGGGAGGGGAGGTTACTACTCAAATCCTTTATAGATGAGGGTGTGAACATCGGCGGAATAATTGTCTCAAAGACCAGCAGGAGTGGAACCGTTATAGGCTTTGTGGATCAGCGGGGTAACAGGGCGCTGTATCTAGACCCAGGGGCAAACGATACATTAGAGTTTAATGAAATCAACATAGAATACGCTAGGAACGCCAAAGTACTACATCTGACCTCATTCGCCGGCAAATCCCCCTTCGAGGCGCAGAAAAATCTTCTAGAAAGCTTACCTGAGAGCGTTAAGGTGACAATTGATCCAGGAAGAATATATGCTCGAAAGGGGTTTGATGCGCTTAAGCCGATGATTAGAAGGAGCTACGCATTCCTACCGAGCGAGGAGGAGCTATGTCTCCTGACTGGCGAGGACGATTATAGGAGGGGGGCAAAAATCCTCTTGGAGGAGGGCGTGAAGGTCGTTGCCGTAAAGCTTGGTGAGAAGGGCTGCTATGTTACAGACGGATCGGAGAGCCATATCCTCAGGCCCTTCAAAGTTGAGGTAGTTGATACGACCGGTGCAGGGGACGCCTTCTGCGCAGGCTTCATATATGGGCTCCTCAGGGGAAAAAGCCTCAGGGACTGTGGAATCCTGGGGAACTTTGTTGCCTCAAGATGCCTAACAAGAATGGGAGCCAGAGAGGGCCTCCCAAGGCTAGAGGATCTACCAAGCGATCTACGCTAATCTAGAAACCTAATAAACCTCCTTCAAGCAACTTTTAAATTCATGTTCAGATAAATAAAATACTAAGGTGCTGTGTGAGTGCATCTAATGAGTACGGTGAATCCCCGAAGCAGGCTATTCTCGCTTCTAGCTAAGGAGTTTGAGACTTTTATTCCACAATTTAAGCCATATACTACAGACTATCAAATGGTCGCTTACGCCTCAAAGGATCTGGAGACATGGTTGAAAGTTAAGATGGGAATTGACGATGCCGAGGCCCTCTACAAGATGGTTGAGGAGACATATAGAGGGGGACCTAGGGACCCCAGGACCCCAGTGGGCTTCTGGGCTGACATGTGGCTTAAAAAGTGGCGGGAGCGCGTTAAAATCCTCTCAACAAAATTTGAGGAGCCGAGGGATCATGTCGAGAGAGTCAAGAGGGCCAGGAAAATATTCCAGGAAATGGATTGGAGAAATGAGCTAAGAAAGATGATCATTAAGAAGCTTATAGAGCACGGCGAGATCTGCATGACGGAGTTCATAGCCGATAACCTGATAATTGAGGAGATAGCAAGGCGCCTACAGAGGGCTGACAATAATAGCATAATAGCCTTAGATCCACTAAGCATATACAATGCTGTTAGCTCAAGAATTGTAAGATTATCAAAGGAGAAGGGGCCACTGGTATATTTAAGTATAAAGCCCGGCTTATTTCAGCATAATAATTACTAATTTATTAGTCTCTCCCAAGATATTGATTATTGGGGACTGAAAAATACCATGCGTGTTGAACGGTTATCAACCGGCATCCCAGAACTAGATGCCATGCTTGAGGGCGGCATACCGAAGGGCTTTATGGTAGCGATCACCGGCGAGCCTGGCACAGGAAAAACAATACTTTGTATACACTTTATTGCACAAGGCGTTAATGAGGGGGATAAATGCATCTACGTCACAACCGAGGAGAGCAGAGAGTCTATTATTACACAGGCAGCCCAGTTCGGCTTCAGCTTTTCAAGCGGCATCTCCGAAAAGAAGATGATAATAATTGATGCTCTAATGGGGCGCCAGGATGAGTGGTCGCTGCAAAGCCTGGATGTCGAGGAGCTCATGAATAAGGTTATTGAGGCTAAGAGGGCCTTGGGTTACGGCAGGGCGCGCCTAGTAATAGATTCGTTATCGGCGTTCTGGCTTGATAAGCCGGCGATGGCGAGGAGATATTCATACTTCGTGAAGAAGGTCCTCTCAAAGTGGGACTTCACAGTCATGGCAACCTCACAGTACGCTATAACAACCTCCGAGGCCTTCGGATGGGGTGTAGAGCACATAGCAGACGGCATAATAAGGTTCAGAAGATTCGTTAGGAACGGCATTTTAAGGCGCTATTTACTCATTGAGAAGATGAGGCAGACAAACCACAGCCTACAGATGCACGAGATACTGATCTTACCCGGCAGGGGCCTAACAATAATCGGCCCGGTCGAGATGAGGAAAGAGGACATAGCTCTACCAAGACACATCATGGAACGGATCCAAAAGGCGGCGGAGAGGAGAGAGGCTGAGGCGCCATAAAAGAGAAATTACCTAAAAACAAGCAAACCTGCATACCAAAAAAGTAAGCATCACATTATGTATTTCATCCACCATCTTATCATACAGTCAGCAAACTTCCATAGCGATTGAGTATTATTTTGGGCTGATATGGTCTCTAGGACGAGGGACTGGCTTAGACAGGCAATAAAGGATTATAAGCATGCCAAGACCTCACTCGAGGTTGGCGATTATGAATGGGCTTGCTTCGTCTCACACCAAGCTGCCGAGAAGGCCGTTAAAGCGCTATACCCAATCAATTGGGGTTGAGGGCTGGGGTCACTCAGTTAGCAGGATGCTCGAGAACCTCCCAGAAAACTTTAAGCCGCTGGCGGAGATAATTAATATGGCTAAGGAGATGGATAGGCATTACATCCCATCAAGCTACCTAAACTTCCATTCAGAGGGCGCCCCACTAGACTATTACACTAGGGGGAGCCGAAAGAGCTATAAAGTTTGCCGGTGAGATGATTGAATTCGTCAGAGGTAAAACTATTCAATCTTAACTATGAGACAATGATCGGCGAGCTTAGAGAGTATGCCAAAAGATCTGTAGATAAAGGAGCACTATCAGTTATATTGGTTGGATCGCTGGTCAGAGGAGACCACACAGCGTTCTCCGACGCAGACGTGATAATCATAATTAAAGAATCCAAGGAAAGGCCGATAGACAGAGTTGCTAAGTTCATGGAGACAAAAGCATCAGTAGATGTCAACGTGAGAGTATTACTGTGAGTGAAATTAGGGATATGATGAAGCGCAAAAGTAGGATCCTACATGAGATAGCCGAGCAGGGGATACTGTTCGGAGGGAACCCAAAAATCATAGAAGAATAAAGCAGATGATTGAGCAGAACCCAAAAGCCAGGAAGATCTAAAAAATAAGCCTTATAATTATATAAAAACTTAATTCTGAAATCGGGGTTCTCATTGGAGCGTTATCCTGTCGAGTTTTACGTGGGCGGTCATAGGATCCGCGGGAACCTACATCTACTATATACCGGGGCGCCATGCATAATTACCCTGCATGGCTTAGAGGGCAATAAAGATTCTGGTAAGTGGCCAATCGTCGCCTCAAAGCTCGTCAGCGAGGGCTACGCGTGCCTAAGATTCAACTTCAGGGGGTGCGGTGAAGGGCCCGAGAGAAGCGACGGCTCCTTTGAGGATACAACTCTAACAAGTAGAATTGAGGACTATAGGGCTGCCCTCCAATTTCTGCAAAAAACTGGAAGGATTGATGCTAGAAGAATAGGCGCCATAGGCTCGAGCTTCGGCGGGATGGTAGCCATAGCGGCCCAGGAAAAGGAGATAAAAACCCTAGTTGCAATCTCAACACCCTACGTGATCCCAAGTCTAGGCGAGACAAGATTTACATGCGGTGGAGAAACATATTATGTGCTCCCCTCGGGGAGGAGACTAAAAGCGAAGTTTTATGAGGATTTGAGGAAATATGATCTGCTGGAGGCCATAAAGAGGGTGCCCCCCATTTTAATCATACAGGGCAGCGCGGATGAACTCGTCCCATTGGACCACGCGCTAAAGCTCTACGAGACCGCACCTGAGCCAAAGGGGATCGAGATAATAGATAGCGCAGACCACTCCTTCACGAGACCGGAGCACTTAGATAAGGCGATAAACTTGGCAGTAGAATGGTTTAAAAAGTATCTGTAGCTCCCGGTCCATGGCCAGAATATTTGCTGAAGAGTCCAAGGATGTTATGAAATCCTTTAAGAGTGTAAGTAGTTAGAATTTGATGCGTTGGCAATGGATGAGATGGCTAGAGTAGATCCCCTAAGCATTGCACGGAAGCATTACTTAAGTAGCGATGTTCAAAAGGAGATTATAGACTTCTGCAGGGGCAGATGGGTTGCAGCGCACCACCTAACCCCTTCGGGTAAACTCGTCTTGAGGAGGTATATCTCTGGAAAGCCGATGAAGATTGAAAGGAGAGAAGACATAGAAGAGTTGACCAATTATATGGGGAGGTCCGTCTACGCCACAGCTAACGTTTATGGGAAAATTGAAGATCCTTTTGACCCCTACGATCGAGACAACATAATTTACTCCACGCCCACATGGGACATCGACTGCGACCTACCAAGATGGAAGGCTACTCTTAAAGCCGCAAAGGAGATTATAGAGTTTTTGGGCGATTGGGGGATAAGAGAGTCCGTTTACGTTAAATGGTCCGGAAATGGATGTCACTTACATATAAACGAGAGAAGCATTTCAGAGGGACTCCTCGAAAAATATGGCCCCCTAGATATAGCCTACGCAATAGTCGAGTACGTGAACATAAAGCTAGCCAAACTATTCATAATGGACGAAGTAAAAGTAGAGAACAAGATGGACCCCGCAAGAGTCTTCACATGCCCACTAAGCCTGCACCGAGAA
>Ga0105162_1000169_pt1 | contig 43592 bp, 47 predicted proteins | sample JNZ201metaG_FD_81532 | JGI IMG/M metagenome (GOLD analysis project Ga0105162, IMG submission 81532) | Hot spring microbial communities from Jinze hot spring, China to study Microbial Dark Matter (Phase II) - JNZ 20120812A | ecosystem: Environmental > Aquatic > Thermal springs > Hot (42-90C) >...
GTTATGAAAAACTTGATTTTGGTTTCAGACATGCTTAAAATAAAGATAGCAAGGGAGATGATACCGAAGATAGAGATACCAGTTGAGAAAACAACATTTTATAAGATTGGCTTTGAAGAGGGAAAGAAAGCAGGAGAAGAGAGAGGAAAGCTCAAGGGCAGGAGGGAAGGAGTAAGAGAAGGGATAAAGGAAGGTTTAAAGGAAGCGATTTTACTTGATTTTGAGTTGAAATTTGGGAATGGGGAGTTAAGAAAAAGCAAGGCAAACGAGCTGAAGAAATTGCTATCTAAAATAGATGATATAAAAAAACTGAGAAAAATAAAGAAAGCTATCTTCTCAGCAGGAGATCCAGATGAATTCATAAGAAAAATCAAGGAGATTGTGAAAACTTAATTTTAAGCTTGAGAATCAATTATCAATCAGGAATAATTTCATCCCACCAGTTTGCGTATTTTTCTGCACTCTTTTTGATCTCAAAACCGATAATTTCAGGAACAGTATAAGGATGAATCTTTTCAACTTCTTCTTTCAACCTATCAAAAACCTTCTCCTTCGTCTTTACAACAAGTAGGAATTCCGGATGCTCCTCTACCTTTCCCTTCCATGTATACACTGATTTTGATATGGGAATTATATTTATACATGCGGCAAGTTTTTTCTCTACAAGGTGCCTTGCGATTTTAACTCCTGTTTCTTCGTCTGGCACAGTTATAAAAACAACAAATCTCATAAATTGAAAGATTTTTTTGAAAAAAACATAATATAATTTTTCAAAAATTCTGAGCAGACATTAAAATAGAGATCGTGAAAAGAGCGCTTATAACAGGTGGAAGCTATGGGATAGGTTCTGCACTCGCCAAAAAATTCGCTGAAAACGGTGTTGAAGTCATATTAATTGCGAGAACAGAAGAAAAACTCCTTGAAGTCAAAAAAGGGATAGAAAAAGAAGGTGGGAAAGCTTATATTTTCCCCGCAGACCTTACCAAAACCAACCTTGAAGAACTCTTCAACAGAATATACTCCGAATATGAATTTGACACCCTTGTCAACAACGCTGGATTCGGGACAATTGGTAAATTCTACAAACTTGACATAAAGAAAGAGCTTGAAATGATTGAGCTTAATGTAAAAGTCCTCGTTGAGCTATCGCACCACTTCCTTTCAAGAAGAATAAAAGAAGGTAAAGAAGGAACACTGATAAATATTTCTTCTCTTGCTGCGTTTTTCCCGATACCCTACTTTGCAACCTATGCAGCAACCAAAGCGTTTGTCCTCAGTTTTTCAGAAGCGATAAGGAGAGAAGTAGAAGATGAAAAAATAAAAGTTATAACAATATGCCCTGGGGGAGTAAAAACAGAATTCCAAAAAAGAGCTGGAATAAAAGACGATATATACTCTCTTCAAAATTATCTCACCGCAGATGAACTTGCAAATTATGTGTGGGAAGCAGTAAAAAAATCAAAAAGCCCCTTTGTGCCAGGACCTGCCAATAAGATATACTCATACATAGTCAGAATAACCCCAATACCACTTATGACAAAGCTCGGAAAAATATTTATGAAGATGAGATTGAAATGAAAAAAAGGATTTTTAAAAATACCAAATCAAAAAAGAAAAACCCAAAGAAAATATACATAAAAAAAGACGAGACAAAAAGTTTTCTCAGAGATAAATTATGCTGAAAAAAGATAAATTTTCAGATAAAGCAGATGTTCTCACAGAAGCAATTCCTTATTTTCTCAAATTCGCGAACAAAATCTTTGTCGTAAAGATAGGGGGGAAAATAGTAGATGATAACGAAGTTCTTGAATCAATAGCAGAAGATATAGTCCTTCTTTCACTTGTCGGAATCAGACCAGTCGTCGTCCACGGCGGAGGAAAAGAGATAAACCGACTGCTTGAAAAAGCAGGAATAAAATCAGAGTTCAAAGAAGGTATAAGAAAAACGACCGATGAGATTATGGAGTTTGTGGAGATGGGGCTTGATGGTATAGTGAACGGAAGAATCGTTTCAGCAATATGTAAAAAAGGAGGTAAAGCTCTTGGAATGTCAGGAAGAGATGGTTTCTCAATAATATCAGAGCCCATTGAAGGAAGAGTCGGAAGAATAAAACGAGTAAACACCAACATGATAGAGAAAATTCTATCTTCTGGATTCATACCTGTTATATCATCTGTAACAGTAACTGAGGATGGAAAAAGCATGAACACAAATGCAGATGAAGTTGCATGCGAACTTTCGATCTCACTCTCAGCAGAAAAACTCATAATACTCACAGACGAAGAAGGAATAAAAGATGAAAAAGGAGAAATAATAAAATCAATATCAAAAGAAAGAGCAGAAGAACTTATCAAAAATGGAGTTATATCTGGTGGGATGATACCAAAAATCAGAATGGCGATAAAATCAGTAGAAAACGGCGTCAGAAAAGTCCATATCATAAGCGGATTTATAGAACACTCAATCCTCCTTGAAATTTTCACAGACGAAGGAATAGGAACAGAAATAATAAAATAAAATATGTGATGAGAGTTTTGCTTGCTTTCAACCACAGCAGAGTAGTTGGTGGTGGAGAAATATACTTTTCCGAACTTGCAAAATCACTCCTTACAGAACAAAAAATCAATATTGCTGTTTTCATTCCCGGAGAAGGAGAAATAAAAAAAGAACTTTCAGAAAAAGGAGCAGAAAAAATATTTACATCCAATATGCCATCTCTGAAAAACTTCCCACAGTTCATAAAGTCCCTCAAAGAACTGCGAGATATTCTAAAGATTTTCTCACCAGATATAATACATGTCAATGGCTCTCGTGCTATGATATACTTTTCATTACTCAAAGCGATGAATTTCAAAAATTCAAAATTCAAACTCATCTGGCATGTCAGAATATCAAAAAAGGACTACCCAGACCCATTTTTGTTTCTCCTCTCAGATGGAATTATCGCGAACTCCTTCAAAACCCTGAAAAAAAGATTCGGATACCTCTCAAAAACCTTTCCAAGAAAAAAAATAAAAGTGATATACAACGGAATAAACCTCTCAATAAGAGATAGAGTAAAAGAAAAAATAGAAAACGGGACAAGAGAAAAAATAAAAAAATTTTTAGGGCTGAAAGAAATTGTCATATCATCTTACGGAAGGTTAGAAGAAGGTAAAGGATTTGATTTACTCGTTCTTGCCTGCGAAAGATTAAAAGATAGATCAAATTTTTCTCTGCTTATCACAGGATACGGTCCTATGAAAGATAAGCTTGAAAAATATGCTAAAAAGACCCATCTCGTTCTTCCAGGGTACATGAAAGTTGAAGATATACTCGCAATAAGCGATGTGGTTGTCTTCCCCTCACTGATTGACTCATTTGGAAATGTCGTACTTGAAGCTATGGCTTGCGGTATCCCCCAGATTGTATCTCGTTTTTCTGGAGCAAGCGAAATAATAGAGAACATGAAATCTGCCTTGGTGGTGAATCCCAAAAATATAAAAGAACTATCACTATCAATAAAAACGCTCATAGAAGACGAGGAGCTGAGAAAAAAACTATCAGAAAATTCTCTCAAAAAATCAGAAGATTTCTCAATAGAAAAACATAAGGAAAGAGTAATTAATTTTTATGAAGAAGTTTTGAGATAAATGAGAGAAAAAGCAGTTAGCATAATAACTATTTCAAACTCAAAAAAAGACCTTGAAAAAACATTTGATTATGTTGTCGAAAACTGCGAGAAATTTCAGGGCAAATGGGAATACATAATTGTCTCCGCAGAAAAAGCCAGCGAAGAAGAGAAAACCCAGGAAGTTCACCTCAAAAAAGAAAAAGATAACATAAAGCATATAGTGGTACGCAGAGGCGGTTTTTCCATTCAGCGAAACATAGGAGTTGAAAATGCAAAGTATGATATAATAGTTTTCATAGATGATGGAATGCGACTTGAAGAAAGCTGGCTTGAAAATATCTCAAAACCCATACTTGATAGAAAAGCAGATGCGGTTATGGGAGCAGTTCTCCCGGAGCTCAAACCTGAAAAAGATTTTCAAAAATTCTTCGAGAACCTTCTTGCTCTCTCCCAGAGCGTTCTCGGATTTCCAGCAGGCGGACTAAAATACTTCGCTCTCGGCTCAAGATTTATTGATTCCTTCTCAACCGCAAATCTTGCTATAAAAAAAGAACTCATTCAAAAGGTGGGCGGATTTGATGAGAACCTGATTTTCGGCGCAGAGGATTCCGACCTCTCGCTCCGAATAAAAATGCTGAAACCACAAGCAAAATTTCTCTACTCCAAAGATGCTATATCTTATGCAGAACCAAGAAAATCAGTTGAAGATATTAAAAAGTGGTTTTTCAGAAGAGGTAGATCTCTTGCGACTTTGAAGAAAAAATATGGTGAAAGTTTTATAAAAACACTTCTTCCAAGGGAGATCATAATTCCCAAATTAGTAATGTCTTTTTCTATTTTCCCGCCTCTCACATTTTCTCTCTTTTCTATCTCTTATCTTGTTAGGTCAGAAAAACTTCTCTTTGATGTAGCAAAAAAAATCCCTGAAAAGTTCTTCCCAAAAAGGTATCTGCCCTTTCTCGTATTTTTCACCCCCTATGTGAAATTCATTATGGATACTTACTACTCTTTCGGCTACTACTATCAGCTTTTGACACAAAGAATCAGAAAATAAATTTTCTGCCTTTTTTCATACCTAAATTCAGATGATTTTATGAAAAAGGTAAGAGTATGCAATATAAACGATATAAGAGATGGAGAAGCGAAGGGATTTGAAATAGACGATACGCCAATCCTTATCGTAAAGCAAAACGGGAAGGTCTATGCTTTTGAAGATGTCTGCTCTCACCAGCACATGCCGATTTCTGAAAACTATGACCTTGAAGAAGGAAAATTGATCTGTATGTGGCACGGAGCGGAATTTGAACTTGAGACAGGCAAAAATCTCTCTCTTCCAGCTCCCGCCCCGATCAAAAAATTTGATATTGAAATAGATGAAAGCGGAAACATAATGATAATAATTGAATAGATAAAAGATTTTTCTCAATGATAGAACTAATATGTTAGATTTATATGCTATCAGGCAGGAGTTTCCAGCCCTTCACAGAAAGATAAACGGTCGCCCTATAACATATCTTGATAGTGCTGCAACATCTCTGAAACCCAAAGCCGTAATTGAAGCAGTAGAAGAATACTATAAAACCAACTCATCTAATGTACATAGATCGCCACACACTCTCTCTCATGAAGCAACCCAAAAATATATATACGCCCACGAAAAAGTCGCAGAATTTATAGGAGCAAAATCTTGGAGAGAGATAATCTTCACTAAAAACGCAACAGAAGCATCAAACATCCTTGCATACTCCCTTGGACTCCACCTCGTTCAAAAAAAAGATAGAATCATAACCACAATAATGGAGCATCACTCAAACATTGTCCCCTGGCAGTTCATAGCAAAATATAAAGAAGCAGAACTTGTTTTCGTAGATATAAACGATGATGGAACACTAAAAGAAGAGCAGATTTTTGACCTCATAAACGAAAGAACAAAAATAATAACAATCTCCGGTGCCTCAAATGTCACCGGCTACTGCCCAAACCTTGAAAAAATCATAAAAGAAGTAAAAAAAATAAACCCAGAAATAATTCTTATTGTAGATGGAGCTCAACTTGTACCACACAAAAGAGTAGATGTGAAAAAATTAGGATGTGATTTCCTTTTCGCTTCGGGACACAAAATGCTCGGTCCGTCGGGAACTGGCTTCCTCTGGGGAAGAGAAGAACTCCTTGAAAAAATGGAGCCGTTCATGTACGGTGGAGATATGATCTCACGCGTCACAATAGAAGGAGCTGAGTGGAACGAACTACCCATGAAATTTGAAGCCGGTACTCCTAATATTTCAGGAGGTATAGGGCTTGGCAAAGCTGTTGAGTTCCTTGAAAAATATATTGATTACTGTGAAGAACACGAAAGAAAACTCTTCAAGCTCGCATTTGAAGAACTCTCAAAAATTCCAAAAGTAAAGCTCTATATCAGACCAGATGGCAAAGAAGATAATTTCATAGGAGTAATATCTTTTAATGTTGATGGTGTTCACCCACATGATATAGCTGATTTTCTTGATAAATACGCAATTGAAGTCAGAGCTGGTCATCACTGCGCTCAACCTCTCATGCAAAGATTGAATATGGAAAACAGCGTAAGAATCTCGTTCTACATCTATAACACAGAAGAAGAAATCCTTTTCTTCATTGATGTCCTGAAAGAAGCTATAAGTTTCTTCACATAAAAATCAAAAATCGCCAAATCTTATGTAAATTCAGGAAATCACCATAAATATCCTACAACAATCTTAATCAGAAAAAATTTTGGGGAAATTCATATAAAGATGACAAATAATTTTAATCTATGAAAATGTATATAAAAGTGAGGGGGATATTAAAATGATTGAACTGCTTTTTGTCTCCCTTTTGGTTTCGCACCATATTGAAGAAGGAAGCCCAGAGCATATAGCTAAAACCTCCGTTGGAGTAGTATCAATACTTTCACAAAGAGATATTCTGACTGAAATTAATAAGAAATTTTCTTTGTTTTTAGGTCCGTTTGCGGAATACTCATTTTTGCAATACTTTTCAATACAAGGAGTTATTCCTTTTGCTTTTGTTGGCAATGAGTTCTATTTTTCAGATATTATCGCAACCGCAAAAGCTACCCCTCGTCTTATTGAAGATTTAGATTTAACTTTTATTTTAAGTTCGGTTTTTCCCACGGGGACCGGTTTAGCAACAAGTGGGCACGTATCCCTGATGCCTGCTGTTGCAGGAGAGTTCCATATACACACAAAAGTTCATATTCATCTCCATTCTCTGATAGGTATGCACCTTTCAGTTGTATCAACTTCATCTGAACATACACACAATAACCATAACACGATCTCAAGCCACAAAATAAATTACGCTTTCCCTCACTCTGAAAAAGAAATTATCGGACACATCGGATTTATGACTATGATTGAAAATTTTCGAGTAGATATCCGTCCTTCTTTTTTCTTCGAAGATTTTGAAAAATTTGCTATTCAACCACAGGTGGGTATTGTAGGCAATACTGCGATAAGTAAAAGATTTGATTTTCTTTTCAACCTCTATGGATTCTGGGCTCTTTCAGGAATAAGAAAAGGGAAAGGGATAGGATTCATAGGATATTTCAAGTTTTAAATTCTCAATCACATAAATTTCACGAGCTCTTCTGTTGTCTTCCTCAATCTCCTCGTAACAATCATAAGAATTGACTTTGTTATGTGATAAGCGGGACGGATGTCCATCCTTTCCATTTCAGCAAAACTGTTCCTTGTTAGTTTCAGGAGTTCGCAATCTGATTCTGCCACAGCAGTTGCAGACCTCAAAAAATTGTCAAAAATTGAAAGCTCTCCCAGGGCTTCGGGACACCTCAGTTCAAATAACTTTACATCTCTTGAAATCCCCAGAAAATTTTTCTTCTTATATATACCAACAGAACCTTTCACTATGAAATAAACTGAATCACCAATATCACCTTCCCTGAATATCACATCACCTTTTTTATAACTTACAAGTTCAAGAAAATTCATAATTTTTTTCATGTCTTCAATTCCAAGCTTTGAGAATATAGGGTTAGCATAAAGCAAACTTATAATCTTTTTTTCGTTCTCCATCAGTTAAATAATATAATTCGGATTTGTGAGAAGATGTTGAAGTCCCTGTTTTCTGATTTTTTAAAATTTCACGACCTTGTGATGTTTCATGAGTTCCCCTTTAACTATGAAAATTACATCTTCACATATATTAGTTGAGAGGTCCGCTATCCTTTCCAAATTTCCGGAGATTCTCACAAGGTGTAGAGCCCTTTCTATTGTTGAGGGGTCAGAAATCATATAAGTTATCAGTTCTCTCACTATTTGTTCTCGCAGGGCATCTATGACATCATCTCTTTCGCAGACCGACTTTGCAAGTTCAGCGTTTTCATCTATAAATGACTTAACGCTATCAGAAAGCATTTTTTTCACCTCATCAGCCATTCTCGGAAGGTCTATCAGAGGTTTTACAGGCGGCTTATCTATCAGAAATATGGCGCTTTGCGATATATTCACAATGTGATCCCCCATCCTTTCAAGGTCATTGTTCATTTTCAGCGCCGTAAAAATAGTCCTCAGATGTTTTGCTCTTGGAGAAAACTGCGCTATAAAACTTATGCACATCTCATCTATTTCTAACTCCAAATTATTACATCTTGGCTCATAATCCTTTATGACTCTGTCAAGATACTCTCTATTTCTTTCAACAAGACCTTTTATGCTCAATGAGAGCATCTCAACAACATGCTCTGAAAACTCCGTAAGCTTCCACTTTATCTGTTCAACCTTTTCATCTATGAGCATCTTCCCTCAAACTTCTCAAAACATAAAGATAATTAAATAATTTTAACTATTTTCAGACCTTAATTTTATTTTTTCAACATCATCAAATCTCAACGCAGTTTTTATCTTGACATATCTCATTTATGTATTTTAATATTGTATCTGCGATTGCGTTCCAGAGAACTCCCGAATGAGCTCTTACCTTTACGACTCTCTCCCTACCTATAAACCTTGATACTCTTTTTATAGCAATAAGAGAATCAGAGAAAATTCTGTATTGAGGAAATTTTTTTACGGCAAACAAAATTGCTCTTGTTTCATTTTTGTTCGAAGTACCCTTACGCTTGCATAAAAATATTTTTTTTATTTTCCCCTTTTCAACAAGAACAACAGAAAAACCTTCATGGTTTCCATCTGTAAAGACACCTGTCACTTCCTCATCTCCTCTTATAGCAAAAATCAGCTTTATAAAATTTTCATGAGAAAAAGGGAAAATCTTCAATCCGTTCTTCCCTATATAAACTGTGAATTCCTTGTCTCTGTCCTTTATTATACCAAGTATGTAAGGATTTTTGTGTTTTACTCTTACAAAGTTTTCAAGCTCGATATCTATCTTTTCCCCAAAAATCTTTTCATCTATCTCCATATGAGAACAGTTTTTATCAGCTCAAAAGCAAAATCATCAGAGTTTCATCTCAATATACCAAAAAGCTTAAAATAAATATATTCCGAATAGAGAAGAAAAAACCAATAAAATACTCTGAAAAACAAATGAGAAAAGAGACAATAATAGAAGAAATTGAGCTCAAAGTCCATGATCTTGAAAAACTCGTTGAATTCTACGAGAAAACTCTGGGCTTTAAGGTCTTTGAGAAGAACAAAGATAGAGCTACACTTGGAGCAGGGAAAAAATTTCTAAAACTTGTCAGAGATGAAAAATCAAAAGAAGAAAACCCAAAGGGTGTGGGACTTTACCATGTCGCATATCTTCTTCCAGAAAGAAGAGATTTAGCCATAACTTTAAAGCATCTCCTGAAGGTCTCCGCTCCGATTGAAGGTTTTGCAGACCACATCGCTACCGAATCAATCTATCTTCATGACCCCGAGGGAAACAGCATAGAAATTTATTGCGATAAACCCCCCGAAGAGTGGATTAAATCAGATGGCGAGATTTTAATGGATACACTTCCGCTTGATATCGGATCCCTTCTTAGCTTAGCAGACCAAGAAAAATGGGAACACATAAGCGATAACACAGAAATAGGACATGTCCATCTTCGTGTCTCAAGCATCTCAAAAGCAGAACTTTTTTACTCAAAGATCTTAGGTTTAGACATCACACTCAAATGGTACGGTGCGATATTTTTATCTTTCGGAGGGTATCACCATCACATAGGCGCAAACATCTGGCACAGCAGTGGAGCAAAACCCAGAGAAGATGACACAAAAGGTCTATCTTACTTCAAAATAAAACTTCCATCAAAAGAGCATCTTGAAAAAGTAATTCAAAATCTTGAGAATTTTCAAATCAAATACGCAAGAAAAGATAATGAAATATTCACCACAGATTTTGATAATATAAAAATAGTCCTGTGCTAATTTTCATGTTTAACTTGAAAAAATTTCAAGGAATATTTATGAAAGCACAATGAACAAAAACAGAAAAGCTTGCAAAATTCTTGCAGAAATTGAAGGAGATAAAACAAAAGTTGAAGAATTATTCAAGATAATAAGCCACCCCCAAAGAATAATCAAAGTTTCTATTCCTTTAAAAAAATAAGAAAATACAGTCAATTTTGAAAATCGATCCTCCACTGATAAAAATAAAAGTGAAAGATGAATTTAATGAACCAAATTTTTGTTTTATTTCTCGCTCTCTATATATTGCCCATATCACAGGATCCCATGGACGAAAAGGTAAAATTTTTGATTGATAGCTGGAAGTATAATTTCGGGTGGGAAACACTCGGAGGTGGATACATAAGGCATATCCTTCTTTTTACCGAAAATCATATAATTGATTTAAAGACAAATCATGTATCACATCTCCCTCGCCCTAATGCTCCAACCATTTTCGTTGAACCATCTTCAGATAAATTGTATTTACTTCCTCTTAATGCGATTTTAAACATTCTGCTTGAGAAAATTTTAGAGAGACCGCAAAAAGAGATGGATGATGAGATGAAATCTGCAATCAATATCGCATCTGAAAATCCAACAGCAGAAAATTACTTCAAAGCCCTATCTTTTGTGCTCGCCAGAAAAAATCTGAAATGTGAAATAAAAGAGATTATACCTTACAGCGAAATAAAAGAAATAGAAACGAAGACCAAAGGAAACGAGCTTCGTATCAAATTCAAATACAAAAACAAAAAATATGAGTTCATATCAAATTACGATAACCCAAAATCAGCCGAAGAAATAAAGATTTCTCTGATGGAAATATTCAGAACCCAAAATCCATCAAAGTAACCCATAGAAAATATTTCAGTAGTTCTTACTCATACTTCTTTCAAGCAGATATTTTCGTTGCAAAAAATGATTTAATCAAAAAAAGATAAAAATATGAAAAAATAAATTTTTTGAAAAAAGGACAAAATTTTTGAGATGAAAATAAACTAAAAACAGGGAAAAAGGAGGTGAAAGATTATGGAGCAAGAAAAAGAAGAAAACACAAAAGCAAGCATATTGAGGGAAATACTTGATGACCCCATGCTCCTTCTATTTCTCGGAGTCGCAGTATACATAATATTTTATGTAATCTGGGGAATTATGGAGGTATCCCAAGTTTCTGAAATGCCCGCACAGATCAAACAGATTTTCCTAACACAAGGGAGGTGATATAAGATGGCTCTCCTACCACCACCTGAAAACTGGGATAAAGAAAAACCATCAAAAGACGAAAAAACATGGGTCTATATCGCTCTATTTTCCTGCTTCTTTATGTTCTTCTGGATGATAGGATGGCACATCTTCGGCAAACAAAATACTTCTTTCGTCTCCTACAAGGTAAATCCAATGGAATTCTTCCAGCTTCATAGTTCCTTCGTAGAAAAATATAAAATAGGTGAGAAAAACGGAGTCCCCGTGGTAAAGCCACCGCCAGAATCAGATGTTATACTTCTTGCAAGAATGTGGTCGTGGAGCCCTATTTTAGTCCTCGAAAAAGATAAATGGTACACATTCCACATATCTTCACTCGACCTCCAACATGGATTTTCACTCCAACCTGTAAACATGAATTTTCAGGTTGTTCCCGGATATGACCATGTTCTGAAATTCAAACCGACAAAAGAGGGGGAATATTCTATCATCTGCAACGAGTTCTGCGGGATAGGACACCACCTTATGATAGGGAAAATAATAGTTATAGCTGATGGAGAAACACCAGAAAAATACCTTGGTGAAATTAAAACCGAGAAGAATGATTTTGCAGAGAAAGGAGATTTCAACCCATCGGGAAAATAAACCCGGAATAAAAAAGGAGGTGAGAAACTATGTTTAGGAAGTGTGATATAACAGGTTTTGAAGTAGATAAAAGAGGGGAGGCACTTATAAAAGTAAATGCGGTTTTTGCTGTTGTGTTCTTTCTTGTGGCAATAATTGCTGCTTTCTTTTTAGTTCTGACCCGGCATCCGACGATCCACCTTCTTCCCCCACATCTTTATTACAGGTTTTTGACACTTCACGGCTGGAATGCGCTTTTATTTTGGATAATATTTTTTGAAATCGCAGGACTATACTTTGGTTCAACTGTCGTTCTGAACTCCAGATTTTCTTCACCTCCGTTAGGTTGGCTTGCATTTTTCCTTATGCTTGGCGGAGCACTGCTGATAAACTACACCATTTTACAGGGAAAGGCAGATGTTCTTTTCACATCCTATCCCCCTCTTAAAGCTCACTGGCTTTACTATCTTGGGGTCCTGCTCTTTGCTATCGGAGCACTTCTTGGAGTTATACTGTTTTTTGCTAATTTGGTTGTTGCAAAACGTGAGGGGAAATGGCAAAGGTCGCTTCCACTATTTACGTTTGGACTTCTCACAGCAGCAATAATAGCAATTGTCACCTTGGTTTCCGGAGCTATAATTTTTATTCCAACTTTTCTCTGGTCGCTCGGCATTATAGATAAAGTTGACCCTGAGAATTACAGGATAATATTTTGGGGAGTTGGACACCCCGCTCAACAGATAAACCTTGCAGCAATGATATCTGTATGGTATCTTATATCATATCTTTCTGTCGGGGGAATAACCCCGAGCGAGAAAATATCTCGCCTTGCATTCTTGCTATACATACTTTTTATAAATTTGGCATCTGCTCATCATCTTCTTGTTGACCCTGCGGTCTCTCCTGCATGGAAGGTCTTCAACACATCTTATGCCATGTATCTTGCGGTTTTGGGCTCTATGATTCACGCTTATGCTATTCCGGCAAGTGTTGAGTTAGCTCAAAGAAAAAGAGGATATAGAGGACTTTTCACTTGGCTTGCAAAGGCACCCTGGGGAAATCCAGCTTTTTCTGCCATGTTTATATCTCTTGTTGGCTTCGGATTTATCGGTGGAGTGACAGGAGTTATGATAGGAAAAGAACAAACAAATATAATCCATCACAACACCCTCGCTGTACCGGGACACTTCAAAGGAACTGTGGTAATTGGGACAACCCTTGCTTTCATGGGAATAACATATTATCTGATACCACTTATTTTCAGGAGAAAGATTGTTTTTTACTCTCTTGCTAAGGTTCAGCCGTGGCTATTTGGGTTGGGTATAGCAATGCTCGCAATATCTATGCTTGCTCTGGGATACCTTGGAGTTCCAAGAAGGCATTATGATATTTTATTTTCAAACGCGCCATTCAAGCACGAGTTCAATCCAGCTATGTGGTTCTTCTGGGCACTCTTTGTAATAGGTGGAATATCGGCAGTTCTCGGAGCTATTCTCTGGATATTCATAGTTGTTTTATCTGTGTTTTTTGGTCCGAAATTGAAAGGACCAGAGGACATGCAAATTCCCATTGTTCCTCCACCACAGGAAGAAAAGAGAAATCCTTCCCACTCTTCTATATTGAGCCCCGGTACGCTGACTTTGATCTTTATCTTTTTCGTATGGTTTATGACTTATTTCTTTCTCAACTGGAAGTGGCTCTCTGCTACATGGTATGTGAAATAAAAATATGCAATAGCGCAAGATTCACCATTTTGCATAGAAAAGGGCTGAAAAACTAAATTTTTGAATATGATTGTTGTTTTTATAATTTTATCTTTGCTTTCTCCTCCGAAACCAGATATAATAGGTAAAAGTATATCTGACATATACGTTTTTGATTTCAAAGGGAAGGAATTCAAGATTATGGATTTTTCAGAAGGTAAAGTTCTTATTCTATCTCCTATATACACAAGCTGTCCGAAATTCTGTTCAATAATAACCTTCAACATAAAGGAAGCAGTGAAAAAAATAGGAGGTCTTGGAGAAAAGTATAAAATAGTTTCTTTTTCTTTTGACCATAGAGATACTGTTGATGATCTCAGAGGTTTTGCTCAAAGGTGGGATATAGATGGTTCAAACTGGAATGTGGTTTCAGCAAAAAAAGAAGATATTCAAAAGCTCCTTTCTTCTCTTGATTTTAACATAGAGTTTTCAGAAGATGAAATAGCACATCCGAATGTATTTTATATCATAACCCCTGACGGTAAAATATCAAGTTTTCTCAATGGAGCAGACAAAATTGATGAGAAAAGTTTGAAAATAGCAATTGAGAAAGCAGGGAGAGGGCAGGTTTTCGGTATCTTCTCAAAGCTTATATCTTTCTGCTATCGCTTCAATCCCATAACCGGAAGGTATGAGTTTGATATGCGAATAATATATCACTCCGCAGGATTTTTGGCTTTCCTCATAACTTTTGTATTGATTTTCAGAAAATTTCTCTTCTGACAAATGCACGAAAGGAATAAATTTTTCACCAGCAGGTTCTGGAGGTTTGTTTTATATATATCTTCTTTTTTACCGAGAAATCTGAACATTTTCAGGAACTTTGGCGCTCTTGCAATTTTATCTTTTATTGTATGCGCCTTATCTGGAATCCCACTTCTTTTTGTTTATGATGTATCTCCCGATAAAGCTTATGAGTCGGTAAGGTTTATTTCTCAGAACAAATTCTGGAGTTTTATACGCACACTTCACAGATATTCTTCCGATGCGCTCTTGATTTTCTCTCTCCTGCATTTTCTTGAAACATTTTTGTCGGGAAAATTCAGACAGAAGAAAACTTATATTTTCGGTATTCTTCTTACTCTGCTTATCATCGTTGAGGGAACGACGGGCTTTCTTCTGGTATGGGATGATTCAGCAAAAGTTATCGGAATAGGACTTGTGAAATTTCTCACATCGGTTGGATTTTCAGATAATCTGGAAAGAACTTTTTTCATTTCTGACCTGAGAATGCTCTCAGGTATTTTCAGAATATCTCTTATCTTCCATGTTTTTCTCTCTCTGATTTTTCTCGTTTTTTTAGGATTGCATGTTATGAAGTTAAAAAAGCCGGTTTTACTTCCGAACTTTATGCTTTCTTCTGCTGCTTTGCTTTCGCTTTTTCTTATATCTTTGTTCTTTAAGTCACCGCTTGGCAATGATGCAAGAGAAGTTATTTTTCCTGATAAAATAGCTTCCGATTTCCTGTATTCATTTCCTTATCTTGTTTTTGTGCGATATGGAAAAATTTCGGTATTCCTTTTTCTTTTTGTGTTTGCGTTCAGTTTAACTTTGCCTTTTTTATTTAAGGTAAAGACGAGAGCAATTATAGACCTTGAAAAATGCAACGGATGTATGCAGTGCTTTATGGATTGTCCATACAACGCAATAGAAATTTTGAACTTTCATGGAAAAAGAAAAGCAAGAGTAAATCAATCTGATTGCTTAGGTTGCGGTATATGTTTTGGCTCTTGTGAGTCATCTGCGGTTATCTTTCCTTTTTATTCATATAAATCAGAAAAAGATGAAATTACGATAAAGTGCGTTCTTTCTGGTTCAGATGAGAAAGCAGATGTTCTGGTCCAGTGCATAGGTGAAGTTAACCCGAAGATAATAGATGATAGTGTGAGGAGGGTGAAACTCATAGGATGTTCGTTGTGTTATTTTAGGTTGGGATACGATTGGACAGAAAAAAGAGCGGAGGGGAAGAGGCGTCCGGTTATAAAAAAAGAGACATATCTTTTGGAGCAGATGAAAAGAAAAAAATATGATTTTCTTGCTCCTTTGCTTACGATCTTATTTATTCTAATTGCTCTTCCTTTGAATTCTTTTGATTTTAAAGTTTTCTCCGGGAGAGTTCTCATTCTTGACATTGAGTATCTATCATCTCCTTCGAAGTACCTTGATTTTGAAGGGAATCTTCCGCACATGAAAAACTCCTTGAAATTTCCTGCTGAAAGAAGCTCAATTACGGTCAAAGTAAAAGCAGGTAATCGTTTGTTTTCAAAGAAATTTTTCCCGAGCGGTATAATGAGAGATGGGAAAGTAAATGCTTTTGAAGATTTGAGGTTTCCAAGTAGCATAACAGAGATTGATTTAGAAGTGATTGAAGATGCATCAGGTAAAATTGTTCTGAAAGAAAGTTATAAGCTTGAAGATAGGGTTTTTCTTTTGAGATTGAGGGATTTTTGAGTTCTGAAATCTTTTGGGGGAGCATTAGAGCAAGTTGAGATTATTTTTTCATCTTTTTATCAAAAAATGTTCAAAAAACTTGAAAAATTTTCCCGAGTGATTATATTATTAAGTGTAAATTAACACTTGATAAATATGAAAATGAAAGAGAGATACCGAAAAGCAAGAGAAAAAGGAGGTAAAGGAAAATGGAGAAAAAATATGATGTGATAGTTGTAGGAGCAGGAATAAACGGCATCGCCTGTGCAGCGTATCTTGCAAAAAGTGGATTGAAAACACTTGTCCTTGAAAAAAGAAATGAATGCGCTCCCTTTGCTCTCACAGAAGATATATTCGGAGCAGGAATACCTGTTGATACCCACGCAGGAGTATGCTTCCTACCTATGAGCCCTGTCTGGGGAGATCTTGAACTTGACAAGTTCGGATTTGACCTTATTGTCGCATCTGCACCAGCAGGTACTGTGTGGGAAAAAGAAAACCTTGTCTGGTATATCAACCCACAAAAAACAGCAGAAGCAATTTCAAAGTTCTCACAAAAAGATTCTAAAACATTTCTGGAAATAGTAAGCAAAATAATGCCGGATATTCCAGAAATACTTCAAGAAGCGGTTTTCTCTCCCGCAGAAGAAGAAAAGGAAGATTATCTCTGGTCTCTTGGCAAATATCTTGGATTCCCACCCGAAGAGTTCAAAACTATGAACTGCTTTGAAATATTAGACCTTCTTTATGAGAGCGAAAGAGTAAAGACAGCTTCGTTCGGTGCGTGCGATATCGCAGTTTTTGGAGACCCAGCAGAAAAAGGAGAGGGAGCAGTAATGACCGCTCTTGCCTTCACAATAGTCATAGGTGTTCCAGCAGGGGGAATGCATACCCTCCCTCACTCCCTTGTAAGATGCTTCAAGTACTATGGTGGAACTCTTCTCCTCAACGCTCCCGTAGAAAGAGTAGAGAGAAAAGAAGGCGGGGGATTTCGTGTGTTTTTATCGGAAGACGCACCTTATCCTCAAAAAGAGTTTGAGAGCAAATGCGTTGTCATGCATACAAGCCCACCTATATCTCTCAAAATATTAGGAGACCTCGCAAAACAAGATGATGATTTTTACAAGAAAGCAAAAGATTGGGATATGACAGGACACTGCGCCTTCACATCTTATTTTCTGCTCAAAGACCTCAGATGGGAATCTGAATCGTGGAATCCCGATATTGCAAAGGTTCCTTTTCCTCTGCGCGCTTATGATTCATGGGAACACGCAAAAATATCAGTCCAGAAAATGAAAAACGAAGAGGTTTTAGATGTGATAGGAGATATTGCGGAAATGTATAACCTATCTGCTGTTGACCCATCAAGGGCAAAATCAGGCTACAGAGTTCTTGTGTTTGAAATGGAGTACCCTATAAACCTTCGGAGATATGGGGGGAAACAAAAGTGGGACGACAGAAGTTTTGTTGATATAATCCACAACGGACATATAGAGCTTCTCTCGCGACTTATTAAAAACTTCAAAGAAAACCTTGTTGCAAGCATGTATTTTACTCCAATAGATAATTGGAGAAGAAATCCATCTGCAATATATGGACATGAGCTTGGGGGAGATGTATCAGGTCCACAATGGTACACAGGGCGAATATATCCGAGGTCTAAAATTCAAGGGCTTTACTTCTCAAATGGTATATGGCCTGCTTCTTTGACGCATCTTGGAAGCGGATATGTTGCTGCTACATGCGTTGCGGAAGACCTTGGAGTAAAGCAAAAGCAAGAATGGTGGAGATGGAAACCTTACGAGTACTTTTTGAAGAAACTACCAGAGCTGAAAAAAATCTAATTTTTGATTTTAAGGTGAAATTATATAAAATTTTTAACTACCAAATGGTAGAAAAATTAAAAAAGGAGGTAGATATTGAATATGAGTGGAGGGAAAGAAATGTTTGATGTAATTGTAATAGGTGCGGGACCGAATGGTCTTACCGCAGCAGGGTACCTGGCTAAATCTGGACTTAAAGTTGCAGTGTTAGAACAATATGTCGAGACAGGCGGAGGGCTCGTCACTCAGGAAATCTGCGGTTTCAAACTCAACCACCACGCAACATATATGCTCCTTGGAGAACTTATGCCACCCTACCACGACCTTGACCTCAAAAGCTGGGGAGTGAAATTCATAAAACCTGAAAAACAAATGGCTTTCCTCTTCAAAGATAAAAAATCCCTCCTTTTCTTCTCAGACCCAAAAAAAACAAAATCAGAGATAGAGAAATTCTCTCAAAAAGATGCTGAAAGGTTTGAAAAAATGTATAACGAATTTTCCGAAATGTTCTATGAGTTCCTATTACCTGCTACATATGTGCCTCCTCTTGAACCAGTAGAGCAGACCGAAAAACTCCAAAATTCCGATGAACTTGGCAAAAAAATAGCAGAAATATCAGAAATGACCCCAATTGAAATACTTGACCACTATGGAATATCAGATAAAAAATTAAGAGGTTCTCTGCTATATATAATCTGCATGTTCGGGCTTGAACCCGATGAGGCAGTAGGATTTTTAGTCCCCATATATTTCACAAGAGTTATAAACTCCGCTCTCGTAAAAGGTGGAACTCATCACCTTGCATCATCTTTGAGAAGAGTTGTTGAATCATCTGGCGGACATGTTATAACATCAGCAAAAGTAAAAAAGCTTCTTCTGAAAGATGGCTCAGCATACGGAGTTGAGCTTGAAAATGGTCAGGTAATTACTGCAAGAGCTATAATCAGCACATTGAACCCTGAGCAGAACTTCATTGAGCTTATGGGAGATCAGAAAGATGGAATCTTTGATGAACTCAGAGATGTAGCGGAAAGGTGGGAGTGGGAGGAGTTTTCTCTCTTCATAGCACACAGGGGAATAGTAGGCAAAGCTCCTTCCTATCCCGGATACAACGAGCATGTCAGAGAGTGTCTAAATGTAGTTATGGGATATGAGAGCGATGACGATGTGATGGAACATATAAACGCATGCAGACAGGGGAAACTGGAAGTAAAGGGACACGGCTCGACTCTTTCTCTCTTTGATCCTCTTTTGGTTCCAAACCATGTTCCGGGAGAACATCATATTTTGAGATGGGAATGCTGGGCTCCATACAATGCTGACTGGTCTTATCAAGCGAAAAAAGAATTCGCAAAAAAATGCTTTGATCTATGGTGCGAGTACTCACCAGATATTGCTGAATCAAATGTCATAGTTGAAATAGCATGGTCTCCAAAAGATATAGAGCAACATACACTGACGATGAAAAAAGGTTCAATAAAGCATGGTAGATATTCATCACTGCAGATGGGATACAACAGACCTTCTCCTGAATGTTCTTCTTCTGTAACTCCTATCAAGAACTTCTACCTTGGAGGTGCTTCTATGCATCCGGGCGGAATGGTTATTTTGGGTCCAGGATATATAGCAGCAAAAAAGCTTTGTGAAGATTTGGGAATTGAATGGAAATTTGGAGAACCAGAGATGATAAAAAGAGCAAGAGAGAAAGGGTATCTGTGATAAATTTTAGCTCCCGGTAGCATGATAAAGGAGGTTTGACTGATTATGAAATTGTGGTCAAAAGGTCTTGGGAAACTTATCTTGCCTTTTGATCTTTCTGAGGCAGAATCAATAGAGATAAAGCAAGATCACATTCTCATAACCGGAAGGATAATAGAGAAAAAAGTCAATTGGCCATACACGATTCATCTTTATCTTGAAGATATGTATAACTTCACAAAACTTATGTCTGAAAGCAAAGATATAATAAAGTATCTCAAAGATAAACTCGGACTCAAATTCTTCACATTTTTAATTCCAAGATTATTAAGAGCTTTTCTTCTCGTTCCCATCGTTATTTTTGAAAAATTTTTTGGGAAGCTGATTTCGGGATTTCGCAAGGAAAAGAAGGAGGGAACAGGGCAGAAAATCAGCGATGAAGTGCAAGAAGTTCAAATTCAAGAAAAAACCCCAAAGCAAGAAGAGGGAATTTTAAATTCAGATGAGCAAGAAGAAAAATTAGCAAAAGGAGGGCAAATGTAAAATGCTTTTTTGGTCAAAGGGACTTGGGAAAAGGAGCCATCTCAACATAGCTTGCGGAACCGAACAGCCAAAAAGAGAAGGAGAGTTTATGCTACTTTATGGTATGACAAGACCTCCTATTGTCTGGAACTACACAATTACTATGACAGAAAGAGATTTCCTTTCTATATTAGATATAGGTTTGAGCAAAAAATTTCTCTCATTTCTCATGACTCCCAAAAGATTCTTCTATGCTTTAAAACTTCTTTACCTTGTTCTCAAAATGTCTATAAAATTTATTCTTATAAGATAAAAACATCAAAAAAGATCTCAGAAAACAGGTAAAAAAATTTTCTTGAAATGATTTAATTTTTTAGCAAATTCTAAAAAAATTTGAGATGAAGCTTTATTTTAGAACCGAAAAAAAGTATATCGCTTTTTTTCTGTTAATTTTCTCTCTTTATTTTTCAACAGGATGCAATTTTCATGAGGGAAACCGCAAAGAGAATTTCTACCAATGCGGGAGATTTATATGCAGAGGAGATTACAAAATACTTTTGAGAGGAGTTAATATATCTCACACAGCAAAAAGAACTATTATTCCGTGGGTCGGAGAAAATGAAATAAAAATTCTGAGAGAAAAATGGGGCTTGAACTTCATTCGTCTCACTGTATTCTGGGCAGCAGTTGAACCCGAAAGAGATAAATATAACAGAAATTACATAAATTCCCTGAAAGAAATTATTGAAATAGCCAGAAAATATGAAATTTATGTTCTCGTAGATAGTCATCAAGATATTTTTGGTTTTCGTGCAACTGATTCAGATGAAGGAGATGGTCCGCCCGAATGGGCAAGAGATGAAACTTGTCCCGAATTTCAAAATCTCAAACCATGGATGCTGAACTACATCTCGCCTGCGATAATGTGTCAATTTGATTCTTTCTGGCAAGACAAAAATGGAGTCCAAACATCATACATAAAAATGCTCGGATTTTTAGCGAAGGAATTTGATGAGTATGAAAACATCATAGGGTTTGAAATAATGAATGAGCCGTGGCCTGGCACAAGTTTTCTCAACACTGAAAAATGGGAAAACGAAACCCTTCGTGAGTTCTACAAAAAAGCCATAAATGAAATAAGAAAATTTTCAAACAAACTTATCTTTTACGAAACTCATCCTCTATCTGATTTCGGGTGGAACTTCTATCTTGTAAAGCCGGAAGGAGAAAATCTTGTGTATGCTCCGCATATATACCCACTCCCCGATGAACTAATGGGAGTTTCAGGCATAAACAAAGGATTAAAAGAGGTTTTTCTGATGCATCTTGAACACTCTCTAAAATATGATGTCCCCATGATAATAGGAGAGTACGGAAGTTCATGGGAAGATGAAAAAGCATACGATAAGATTATGGAGCACATAAATCTTTTTGATTCAAACTTTGTCGGGTCTGCAATATGGGCTTATGATAAAGCAAGCAAATACTCACTTGGAATAGTAGATGATTTTCTGAACCCAATGACAAATTTTCTCCCAGTAATAAGACCCTATCCCGAACTTGTAAAAGGAACAATGCAAAAATTAGAGTACCATTATCACCCTGATGGGGAAAAAGAGATGGAGTTTATTTTAGATGGAGAGGAGTTCATCTTGAGCTGTCCGAAGATTTTCAGATGTTATATAAACGGAGAGGAAATCAAAGATATGAAAATAACTCAAAAAGAAGGCAAAATAAAATGGGAATAAATTTTGAAACATAAAGCTAACTAAATTATATTTTTACTCACAGAAAAATGAAAATGTTCTCATATGAAGAGAAGGAAAGAAATTCTAATATATGATAGAGATTGTGTTTTTTGCAGGAGTACTGCTTCTTTTCTTTCAAAATTCGGAGTTTTTGCCGTTCCAATTCAAGATGTCTATTATGTTCTTGAAGGGTTCTTTTCCAAGAACCGAGTTCCGTTTGCACTTTACCTTATAGATGAAGAGGGTATATGGTGGGGGGATTATGCGATTTTCAAGTTCTTGAAAAATAGAAAACTCGGTCCGTTTTCTTATCTTTCATTTCTGATATATCCTGTTTTGAAAAGGTTAAACAGAAATGCGGAGAGAATAAATAATCAAATGGGTATATGTGGTTGCATGCTTTCTGGATACAAAAAACTTCCAGAAGAGAAGCTGAAAGAAACATTTGAAAAACTTCTGAAAATCATTTAGATTTTATTTTTGCTCTTTTGAGTTTTACATATCCAGCAAATTCTTCTACTATTTCTTTTGTTGAATATCGTGGAATAAATCCTGTGGTCTCTTTCAATTTTGTTCCATCAGCGACGAACGTGAATCTAAAATAATCTATGTGTTGTGGTGGGAAAGGAGCTAATCGCAAGGTTCTCATCAGCCAGAATATAGAGAAAGCAACGGAATAAATAGCTGGTATATTTATTTTTCCCATGAGGCGGACTATGTAGTATAGAGGCAGAGCACCTTTTCCCACAACATTGTATATACCCCCCGGAATCTCATCTCCGAGTAAAAACATCATGTATGCATCAAGAACATCTTCTTGATGTATAAACTGCATCATAGGGTCGAAACCTAAAACAGTAAATATAATTATCCCAGAAAGATACCATGTCATAAAGTTTCTCACCTTATCGCCCAGAATAGGACACTTTCTGAGTATAAATACCTTTGTGTTTGGATTTTTTTTGGCAAACTTCAAAGTGAGCTCTTCTGCTTCTAACCTATCTCTCATATATTTATAGTTCTGATTTACCTTTGGTTTTGCGTCCTCACTGATAAGGTTCGGATTCATCGGGTCTGCTCCATAAACCTCTGTCGTAGAAGAAAGAATGAACTTCCTGACTTTTTTCTTTGAACAAGCATTAAGCACGTACCATGTCCCTATCACTTGAACCTCGTGGGTATAAGATGAAGAAAAAGGAACGTGATCTTCAAAAAACGCAAGATGTAAAAACGTATCTACTTTCTCTCTTTCCAGAGCTTCGTATATCATCATATCTGCTTTGGGATCTGTCAGGTCTATTCTGTAGAAAGATACATTATCGTTGAGAAAGCTTGGTCTGAACCTATCTATAACGACAAGTTTCACATCTGGAATATTTTGTAATCTTACTGCTAAATTAGAACCTAAAAAACCTTTTACTCCTGTCATCGCAATAGTTTGCTTCATACAATAAAAATATATCAAAAAAGATAGAAATTGTGTTTTAAACGCAACGATGGTTTTGAAAAGCAAAATAAAAATTATTGAAAAGATTCTTTCAAAACTTTATGGAAGGAAAGAACAGATTGAAAAATCTCCTTTTCTCTCCGCCTATCTCAGAACCAGAAAAACTTTCAAAAAAACTCTTTGAGCTCGCAAAAGAAAAATCGGTGAAGTTAGGATTTATAGAATGTTCTACGGGTGGATTTATCTCTTACCAAATAGTGAGAATAAAAGGGGCATCTTCAATATTTGTGGGTAGCATAACTCCTTATTCGAATTCACTGAAAGAATTTTTCGGAGGGGATTTGTCTGACGGAGCTGTATCAGAAAGAGCTATTTTATCTCTTTCTGAAAGATTTATTGAATTTTCGGGGGCAGATTTAGTGGTAGCTGAAAGCTCTATACTGGGGCCGACCGGTTCAACTGAAAAGAAACCTGTTGGTCTATCTTTTATCTGCGTTGCTTCAAAAAAAGGGAAAAGCACTTTCGTGAATCTTTTTGGGGGAAAAAGCAGGGAAGAAATAATGAGGAAAGTTGCTTCTTACTCTTTTTTCTTCGCAATAAACCATATTATTGGGTGGGAGCTTCGGACAAGGAAAGTCGCATCTTCTTTCGTTGAATACAACGGTAAAATTCTTATTCTGAAAAGAAGCAAAAGGGTTGGAAGTTACAGGGGGAAATGGGGGGTTGTATCAGGTCATATTGAAGAAGGAGAGACCGAAGAACAAACTGCTCTGAAAGAACTTCTTGAGGAAACAGGAATAGTAAAAGAAGATATACACATGCTTTTCAAATCATCTTCTTTTGAGATTTCAGACACGAAGTTAGGCATAAGATGGGAAATAACTCCTTTCAGGATCATAATCAGATCAGAAAAGAATATAAAGATAGATTGGGAACACGTTGATTTTAGGTGGATAAAGCCAAGTGAGATCAACAATTTCAAAACAGCTCCGCTTTTATATGAAGGTTATCTGAAAACTATATTTTCTGGGAGAAAAATAGAAATCTGATATGACAAGGTAAGGTTTTGTTCAAAATTATTTTTAGGTTCTCTTTTTCCTTGTGAGATTATATATATCAAGAGCCATTGCAGAAACAACGAATATTGAAGAGTAAGTGCCGAAGATAAGTCCTATGAGGAAAAATATTCCTATGTCTTTGAGAACTCCTGTTCCAAACAAAATAATGGTTATTGTAGGAAGCATGACAGTAAAGACCGTTATTATTGTTCTTGAGAGTGTTTCACTTATGGCTTTGTTGAACAGCTCTTCTGTCCACACAGCTCTTGATAACCTTAACTTCTCTCTTATTCTATCCGCTATTATTATAGAGTCGTTTATTGAGTATCCTATAAGGGTAAGTATTGCTGCAAGTGTAGGTAAAGAAAACTCTACACCAAGAGCTGAAGCTATACCAAGAGTTATGATTGAATCGTGAAAAAGAGAAATAAAAGCTCCTACTGCAAACCTCCATTCAAATCTCAAAAGAATATAAATTGATATTCCTATCAAGCTGAAGATTACTGCAAGAACTCCTTTTTTCCTGAGTTCTGTTCCTATGAGAGAACCTACCGATTCAACTCTTTTCGTTTCAAACTGCCCAATTTGATCTAATTTTTCTTTTATAACACTTCCGGCATCTTTACCTTCCTGCTTTGCCTTCTCTACAAAATCAAGAGGGAGTTTTAGAAGGAACTCTCTTTCTCCTAATTTTTGAATAGTTGCTTCTGGGAATAGAGCTCTTAATTCGCCTTCGGAAATTTTTTTATCTCCTCTGTATTCTACTTCTGCTGACACTCCGCCTCTGAAATCAGGAGATAGAGGAACTCTTCCAGATAATATAACGAAAAGAGAAAAGAGAGCGAGGGCAGAAGATATAGCATATGCCCATCTCCTAAATTTCATAAAATTTATAATTTTTCCATATGGAAATATGGAAAAGAATTTTGGTGGAGTGAGGATTTTAGTTTTCGGAGTTGGTTTTACAACTTCTTTTAATTGTTGAACCTCTCTTGGCTGAGCTTTTTGGGTTTTCTTCACCTTTTGGAATTGCTCCTGCTGAACCGCAATATCAATTTTTTCTTTTCCATCTATTACTTCTTCCCCGGGCTGAGGCAAACTTTCCTGATTTTCTTTCTTTACCGATATTTTCTGTTCATCAAATTTTTCTCTCTTCTCCTTTCCAGCTTCTTTGAAAAGTTTTTTCTTCAACTTATCTTTTTCTGACATATCGTTTCCTCCCTTATATGCTGAATATTTTTCTTGAAATCAGAAGGTCTAAGATAGCTTTTGAACAGAAAACAGCACCATAAAGCGCTCCGAGAATTCCTATGGAAAGAGTAAGAGCAAAACCTCTCACTGGTCCTGTTCCAAACTGGAATATAAAAAGAGCAGCTATGAGTGTAGTTATATTTGCATCAAGTATTGTCGCCATTGCGAGTTTATGCCCGGCTTCGACCGAAGGTTTTACAACCCCTCTTCTCAAAATCTCCTCTCTCACTCTCTCAAAGATTATTATGTTGTTATCAACTGTCATTCCCACAGTAAGAGCTAATCCTGCAAGTCCGGGAAGTGTCAAAGTAGCTGAGAAAAGGGAGAGTATAGCTAATGTAAAGAGAATTGTTATTGATGCTCCTATCATAGCTACGAAGCCAGAGATTCTGTAGTATCCGAGCATAAAAGCTCCGACAAGTCCTGCCCCTGTTAAAGATGCGAAAATTCCTTTTCTTATAGAATCCTGTCCAAGTGAAGGACCTACGGTTCTTTCCTCTTCAAATTCTACGGGAGCTGGGAGAGCTCCGGCTCTGAGAACAGAAGCGAGTTCTCTTGCTTCCTCTATTGTAAATCTGCCTTCTATCGTTGCAACTCCCCCTGATATCTTCTCTCTTATCACAGGAGCTGAGAAAACTTTTTCATCAAGTATTATCGCTAATCTCTTTCCGACATTCTCTCCTGTGATTCTTTCAAATCTACTAGCTCCTTCTGAGTTAAAAGTTATAAGTATGTATGGTTCATTTGTTATTGAGTTCATTCTAACAACGGCATCTCGTAAGAATTCTCCTGTTATTTCCGAAATTGATTCGACAATATATGTTCTCCATATTTTGCCCCCCTCTCCTTTTCCCAAAAGGATAGTTCTGCCAAAAGGAGGTGTAAGAGTTTTGACAAAGTCCTCTAACTTATTTAAATCTTTTTCATATGTCCAAAGATAAGACACAGTTTTTTTTGTGGAAGCTACTTCTGTGTTTTTGTAAATACCTTCTGGCGGGACAGTACTGGCAAAAAAATCAGTTTCATCATCTACTAATCTGAACTCAAGGAGTGCGGTTTTTCCTATTATTCTTTTCGCCTGCGAAGGGTCTTGAATTCCGGGAAGTTGAACAACGATTTTTGATTGCCCGTATTTTGATATTTGAGGTTCTGCAACTCCGAATTCATCGACTCTTGCTCTTATGACGCTCAGAGCTTGATTCACAGCGAACTCTTCAATCTCTTTTTTTTCGTATTCTTTCAGAGTGAATATATGGTATTCGGTTTCACCATGAAGTTCTTTTCCTTTGTAATCAAAAGATGGGAACTTCTTTTTTATTTCTTCTACAAATTCGGTAGGGGCGGAAACATAAATATTTGTATCCTCAAACAGAACAGAATAAGTCGTCAGCTCCTGATATTTTTTTTTGTATTCCGAAAGTATTTCTCCCGCAATTCTTTCTACATATTTTTTCACTGCAAGGTCTTGCCTTACATTGAGGACAAAATGAGAACCACCTTTCAGGTCAAGTCCGAGCTTTATTCCTCTGAAAGCTATTATTCCAGCAAAAGCTAAAATTGATAGTATGATAAAGTATATTCTCCATCCCATATAAATCGCATAGTATTCAGAGAATTTTATTTTTTGATAAATTCAAAATATTGTTCTTTTTTGCTCTTTTATGAATTTCAGGTTAATTATTCTGTTCCGAGATATGCAGATATAACTTTTGGGTTTTTGAGGACATCTTCTGGCGGACCTTCTGCTATTTTTACTCCGAAGTCAAGAGCCATAATCCGAGATGCAACTGAGCTTATGACCTTTACATCATGCTCTATGATAACAACTGTTATTCCGAACTTCTGGTTTATTTCTCTGATGTAGTATAGGAATTCTGATTTTTCTTCGTATGTCAGACCTGCGGTAGGTTCATCTAAAAGAAGCAATTTAGGTTTTTGTGCGACAGCTCTTGCAAGTTCAACCTTTTTCCTTATTCCAAGAGGAATATCTCTCGCAATAGCTCTCCTATATGCTTTAAGGTCTAAAAAATCTATCAGTTCCTCCACGAAATCTATATTTTCCTCATAATCTTTTGAGTAGCGACCAAAAATTACTCCAAGTATTCCTGATCTGAAATGAAAATTTCTTCCAAGAAGTATATTTTCTTGAACTGAGACATATCCGAAAAGCTTTATGTTCTGGAACGTTCTTGCTATTCCTAATCTCGCAATTTTCCACGGAGAAAGTTTTGTTATGTTAATTTTTTGATTCCCATCGGGAGAGAATATAACTTCTCCCTTATCTGGTTTATATATTCCTGTTATAACATTGAATAGAGAGGTTTTTCCTGACCCATTTGGTCCGATTATTCCGAAAATCTCATTTCTTTGAACATAGAAGGATACATCGTTCAGGGCTTTTACTCCTCCAAAGCTCAAATATATTTCTCTCCCTTCAAGAATAATATCCATTGACTTATGACTTATAATATTAATTAAAATCTGGGGAAGAGAAAAACTTTCTCTACTCTTATTTCGGAAAAAAATTGAAAAAAGTGATAAAAATTACTAAATTCTGATTAAGCTAAAAATTATGGCAGAAGTAAAAAAGAGAGTGCTTATAATAGATGATAGTACCTTCACTTTTGAACAGCTCAAATCTCTCATAGAAAAGACGGGAATAGCAGAAGTTGTAGGGCACGGCAAAGATGGAATGCAAGGAGTAAAATTATACAGAGAGCTAACTCCTGATGTTGTATTTTTAGATATACTTATGCCGAATATGGATGGGTTACAAACTTTGAGAGCTATAATGAGCATGGATAAAAACGCAAAGGTTGTTATGATTTCTTCTTTAGGAGGGGCAGCAGAAAAAGCAGAGGAAGCTCTACGCTACGGCGCAAAAGCGATAATATCAAAACCATTTGATGAAAAAGAAATAGAAAAAATTTTGAAGAACATATAAAAACAACATTTTTTAATCTGTAAGGAGGAAAAAAAATGGGTGTAAAGTTCTTCGGAGCATTCTTAATCGAAAGAGGAGTAATAACTCCTGAACAACTTTTTGAAGCACTTGAAGAGCAAAAAAGAATCAATCTTAAACTCGGAGAGCATGCAATAAGATTAGGTTATCTTACACCTGAACAAGTTGAAGAAATAAGAAAACTTCAAAAAAGAGAAGAACTCAGGTTTGGTGAAGCAGCGGTGAAACTCGGCTACCTCACACCTGAACAGGTTGAACAACTCATAAGAATTCAGAAAAGCTCACATAAACTCCTCGGTGATATACTGGTTGAAAAAGGATTCATAACAAAGGAAGTACTGATGAGAGAACTGAAAATATTTGAAAGCGAACAAGGAGCATATATGACAGAAATGGTATATCTCCCAGAAGGAGTTAAAAACAGAGATTTCATAAACATAGTCGTAGACCTCGGGAAAAAATTTCTCCTGCGTACAGTAGATATAAATACAAAATTTGGGGACTTTACATTTGAAGAATATGTAAAAAGAGGAGATTATGATGTGCAAGTTGATATAGGAGGAGATGTTAAAATGAAAGTCATTTTCTCTCCACCTCAAAAACTCCCTGAACTACTTGTAAGAGAATACAACATTCCCGATTCACCGGAATTAAGAAAAGATGCGGTAAATGAGTTTATGAATGTGATTATGGGAAATGCTGTTGCAAAGATGGAAAGACTTGGAAAGAGAATTTCAATCTCTGTCCCGAAAGAACCAGACATCTCATCAAAATGTCTTAAATACAACCTTGTTTCTCCCGATGATACCTATACATTCTATTTCCTTGAACTGTAAGTTTCATCTAAAATCATTTTTGTATGCTTCATAACTGCACTTTAACAACTCCAAGTATTCTGATTTTAACCTTTGGGTCTATCTCCTGAAATGAAATCACAGGTATCATGGGGAAGTAATTTTCTATGATTTTTTTCACAAATCTTCTTATCTGTTGAGATGTTATCAGTATAGGTTGCGTTCTATACTTGGTAAATTTTGGCACAAGCTCAGAAATTGAACTTATGAACTTTTGAACGAATTGAGGTGGTATCTTTATTTTTATCGCTCCTTGCCCTTCTTCTATTCCTTCAAGTATCTTTTCCTCGGTAGCTGGGTCAATAGATATAGCTATTATCTCACCGCTCTGCGACTGATACATTTTTGTGATGTATCTCCAGAGAGATTGCCTGACATACTCTGTAAGCATATCAGGGTCCTTTATGGTATTGCCCCAATCTCCTATTGCTTCAAGAATTGAGATCAGGTCCTTTATAGATATTCCCTCTTTGAGAAGGTTCTGAAGGACTTTGTGTATAGTTGATAGAGGGACAACGGAAAGGACATCTTCTACGAGTTTAGGATAATTTTTCTTCGCTATATCAAGAAGTTTTTGGGTATCCTGTCTTGTGAGAATTTCGTGAGCATTCCTTCTTATAACCTCAGAAAAGTGAGTTATTATCACAGAAGGGACATCAACTACTGTGTATCCTTTCGCAATAGCTTCTGTCTTTTTGTCTTCATCTATCCACACCGTTTCAACATTAAATATAGGGTCTATTGCTGGAATACCTTCTATATCTGGCTTTTCAGTTCCTACAACGAGATATTTTCCGGGCATAACTTCCCCTCGCATGACCTCAATACCTTTTAGCAAAATTGAATACTCATTCGGTTTTAACGAAAGGTTATCTCTCACATGCACAGGTGGTAGAATTATTCCCAACTCCTCTGCGAGAGTTCTTCTCAACCCTTTTATTCTCTTTATCACTTCTCCGTTTTGCATTTCATCTACATAAGGAATAAGAGCATATCCTATCTCTAAACCTATCACATCTGGCTGGAGTATTGCTTCTATTTGTTTTTCCTCTTCTTCTGGTTTCAATTTAGATTCTTGAACTGCTTTTTGTTCTGCGAGGGCGGATTCAAATTTTCTGCTTTCTTCTTCTTTTCTTATGTTTCTTATTGCGTATGCGAGCAAGCTTCCTGCCAGTATCAGAAAAAGCGGAGTAGCCCAGTTCATAAATGTAAGTCCCAAAAGAGCTATAACTATTCCAGAAGCTAATATTGCCTTCGGATATGCGGTAATCTGTCTTGTTATATCTCTTGTGAAATCCATCTCTCCTGATGAACGTGAGATTATTATGCCCGCAGATGTTGATACCATAAGAGCTGGAATCTGAGCTACAAGTCCATCTCCAACCGTAAGTTTTGTAAATGTTGAAAGAGCATCTTGAATACTTAATCCCCTCTGCAATGTTCCTATTATCACTCCACCTATTATATTGACAAAAAGTATTATTATTGAGGCGACTGCTTCTCCTCTTATAAATTTTGAAGCACCATCCATAGCCCCATAGAAATCTGCCTCCCTTGTCAATCTTTGCCTTCTTTCCTTTGCCTCTTCAACGGTTATCAATCCAGCGTTCAGATCAGCATCAATAGAAAGCTGTTTTCCTGGAAGAGAATCAAGTGTGAATCTTGCAGCAACCTCAGCAATCCTTCCAGCTCCTCTTGTTATGACAACAAGATTTATCACAGTAAGAACGATGAAAATTATCAGACCTATCACAAAGTTTCCCCCCATTACAACATTTCCGAAAAACTCTATAATAAAAGATACTTTTCCCTGAATTTCTCCGCTAACAAATTCATGTCCGTGAGATAGTATCCTTCTTGTTGTAGCAACATTCAAAGATAACCTGTAAAGTGTGACCAGAAGTAAGATGGTAGGATAAGCTGAAAACTCTATTGGTTCCCTGATGTAAAGAGAAGTGAACAAAATCATAACTCCCGCTGAAAAGCTTATTATTATGAGGACATCAAGAAGGAGTGAAGGCAAAGGTAATATAACTATGAGCAGAACCGAAAAAATAGAGAGAGCAACCAAAATATCTGTATTCCTTCTCATATAAAGAATTTTATCTTTTTTCTCTGCTTTCAGACCACAAGATAAAAAATTGAACAAAAAGAAAAATTTTACACCGCTGATATAAATTCTTGAATATGATAATAGGTGCTGTAAAGGAGCTTTTTCCCGGGGAAAGGAGAGTTGGCATAACACCGCAGACCGCTGAATCATACATAAAAAAGGGAGCAAAGGTAATTATTGAGAAAGGATACGGAAAACCTTCAATGATTGAGGATGAAGAATTCGCAAAAAGAGGGGTTGAAATTGCTGATTCAAGAAAAGAAGTAATTGAAAAAGCAGACATACTTATATATGTAAGGGGTCCCGGAGCATCTCATGAAGTTGAAAAGGAAGACATACCTCTTTTCAAAGAAGGGCAGATAATAATTGGTTTTTTAGAACCACTTGCTTATCCATCGGTTATTCAAAAACTTGCAGAAAAGAAAGTCACAGCGTTTTCTGTTGAACTTATTCCTCGTATATCCCGAGCCCAGAGTATGGATGCCCTATCTTCTATGGCATCAATAGCCGGATATGCTGCTGTAATAGAAGCAGCAAAACACCTAAACAAAATGTTTCCCATGCTTATGACAGCAGCAGGAACAGTAAAACCAGCAAAAGTTTTTGTTATAGGAGCAGGAGTTGCGGGATTGCAAGCGATGGCGTTCTCTAAAAAACTCGGAGCAATAGTTGAAGGATATGACATAAGACCCGAGACAAAAGAACAAGTTCAAAGTGTTGGGGCAAAGTTTGTTGAACTCGGATTGGAATCAGAAGAAGCAAGAGCAGAAGGCGGATATGCAAAAGCGATGGGTGAAGAATTTTATAAGAAACAGAGAAAGCTTATGACAAAGCATGTATCAGAAGCCGATGTTGTCATATCAACAGCTATGGTTCCCGGAAAAAAAGCACCTGTTCTGATCACAAAAGATATGGTTGAGAAGATGTTGCCGGGTTCAGTCATAGTTGACCTCGCAGCAGAGAAAGGAGGAAACTGCGAACTAACAAAACCTGGTGAAATAGTTGATTTCAATGGAGTAAAAATAATAGGAATTGTCAACCCAGCAAGCTTGTATCCGAAAGATGCGTCTTTCCTCTACTCTAAAAACATAGAGAACTTTCTAAAACTGGTCATAGCAAATGGGAAAATCATTCTTAACTTTGAGGATGAAATAATCAGAGATACAGCAGTGACGCACGGCGGGAAAATAGTAAGTCCCCTTGTGCAAAAAGCTCTTGAAAAACCTTCATAGCGTGAAAAATTCATCTATCGTCTTCCGCATGAGCTATTCCTGAAAGTATTATACCAGCCAGAGTAAAAGATTTTAGCATTGAAGAACCTCCATAACTTACGAATGGAAACGGCAAACCTTTGGCTGGCATAAGTCCAACAGAAACATATAAATTCATCACTGCTTCAACACCAATAATAAATGTTGAACCAGCAACAACAAGTTTGGCAAACTCATCTTTCAGAGAAATAGCAGAAGAGAAACCTATAAAAATCACAAAAAATAAAAGCAAGATTATCAGAAGAATTCCGACCATGCCTGTCTCCTCAGCTATTGAAGATATTATAAAATCGTTATGTGCCTCTGGTAGAAAGAAAAGCTTTTGGGTTCCTTCTCCTATTCCAACACCACTTAATCCGCCAGAAGAATATGCTACCATAGATTGAATTATCTGAAATCCCTTTCCTTGAGGGTCTTTCCATGGGTCCAAAAATGCTAATATTCTGTTCATTCTATAAGTTGAACTTACCGCGAAAAAGAAAAACAAAGCTAAAACAGGAGCAGAAGTTAAAAAGAAGTATCTCATTTTCACTCCCTTTATAAATAGGAGGGAAAAACAAAATAGCATTATCAATAAGAAATTCCCGTAATCTGGCTGGAGAAGAACAGGTATAGATAAAACAAAAAATGATACCGCAAAAAGTAAAAAAGCATAAAAGTCAATATCTTCTCTCTTTATCTTTGATAAAACATTTGAATAAAGGAGTATTATTCCAATTTTAAAAAACTCTACGGGTTGAATAGAAAATCCCGGCAGGTGAATCCACCTTTTTACTTTTCCTTCTCCCACAAACAAAGTTGATAAAACAAGAACGAAAGATATAATGAATATAACCAGAGAGATTTTCTTCATTACATGAAAGGGAAGTTTTGATACGAGAAACATAATCATAAAGCCCAAAAAAATAGAGGTTAGCTGTTTTTTGAACAGAACGAATGGATCTTTGGAATACATTCTTACTGATGTTATGCTAAGAATAAAAAGCATTCCGATAGCACAAAGAGTGAAAACAGAGAAGATAAAAAGTTTCGCCTTCATACAGAAAATTTTAAAAAGAAGGTGAGTAAATTTTTAAGCTTGGCTATATCTGGGAAATAAATAATGGAGAGACATCAATTTCTCTTCCTATGATAAGTTCTATTTTTTTTCTTGGGCTTTTTCACGGAGAAATTCAATCACTTCTTTTGTCGCAAACTCAACAGAGAAAAACTTCATAAATATCTTCTTCCCAGTTAATTTCTCTGCCGATTTCGCTGCTAACTCTAACTTTTCTATCTTCTTCTCCGCTTCTTCAATGCTTCTCAAACTCAAACTTGTTTCAGCAACAATCAACGGATCATCACAAAAAACATCAACTTCTTTGTAGCCATCAACGGGTAAATTCACATGGGTTCTTATATCTGCATCTATTCCTTTTTGTTTGAGTATATATTTTATAACAAATGCGGTGTAGAATTCAAAACCAACACCTACTGCATACTTTAACTCTTGAAGGGCGACCATAAGCCATCTGATAACTCTCTGATTTTCTTCCCATTTTTTGTTGTTTTCTTCCCACCTTTTTTCGTTTTCCTTCCATCTTTCTTCTGATAGTTTTACGAACTCGTTGAAATCTTTCCTCAACTGTCTTATTTCATCAATTATCTCCTTATATCCTAAAAGACCCATAACCTCATATCTGAATTCCTCATCTTTTTTGAGTAGTTCCAAGAAAACTTTTTTGAGGTTTGCTTTGTGGTTTTTTGAGTTCTTTCTCATGTCAAAGAATATTTTAAGTATATTTTTCTGGGGTATCGCTTTCTGGTAATAATTTCTTATTTGAAAATGAAAAATATATATTTAAAGCTGAGTTTTGTTATCTTGAGTATGTTCCGTAAAATTGAGCGGATGCTATGATTTTACCCTCTATTGCTTTGAGGACTTCGCTTTTTTTCGCTCCTGGCTTTAATCCTATGCTTTCAACTGATAAAGCCATTATCTTGAAAAAATATCTGTGTGTTCCATGACCTTTGGGAGGGCACGGACCACCCCATCCAATACGTCCAAAATCATTCATCCCCTGCTTTATTTTATCTTCAAGCTCCGGCGTCTTTGGTAAATTCTCTCTAAGAGAACTATAAGAAGATGGTATATCATATATTACCCAGTGATTAAATGTTCCTATTGGAGCATCGGGGTCATCAACTATTATTACAAAGCTTTTTGTTCCAGCCGGGGCACCAGACCACTCAAGAGGAGGAGAAAAATCCTCACCTTCGCAGGTGTATTTTTTAGGTATCCTTTCTCCGTTTTTGAAAGCAGATGATTTTATCTCCATTGTTCTCACCTCCTTACCTTCTTCTTTCACTTCTTTTCTTTCCGTTGAAGCATTATTACAAAAGTTTAAGAGAGAATAGAAAAACACAACAAAAATAAAAAACTTCATTATGTGAGATAATTTTATTTCCTTTCCGCTCATCGTCCTACTATTAAATTTAAATTAATATTTTCTGTTTTTATCTTTATCTTTTGCATATTCTATTATTTTTTGATTTATCATGGCAGTCAAGGGAGGGTTAAAATTTCTCAGAAAAAGAATAAGAGCCATAAGAAACATAAGAAAAGTCACAAAGGCAATGAAAGCGGTCTCATCTGTCAGATTAAGAAAAGCTCAAGCTGTCTTTTTATCATCAAAAGAATTTCTTGAAGACCTTGAAAGAAAACTCCTCATCTCCACACTCCCTTCAATAGAGACACAAGATAGCCATGAATTTACCTTCACCCTTTCTTCCGAAGGCGAAGAGAAATATAAACTGTATATTGTTTTGGGGACAGATAGAGGTTTGTGCGGAGCGTTCAATTCAAATATTTTCAGAACGTTCCAACAAAACTTTGACGAGAAAAATTCCGTAATCTGGGCTTTCGGGAAAAAAATAGCAAAACTCCTCAAAAAATACAAGATAGAAAGAAAATTTGAAGAGTTCTGGAGAGATTTTTCGTATGAAAAGTTCGAAACCATATTTGATGAAATCTCTGGAATGATAAGGAGTAGGAAAATATCAGATATATACTGCATATATATGCTGTTCAAAAGTCCCGGCACTCAAATACCGGTTTCCGAGAGGGTCTTTCCTGTTTCAGTTCGTCTCCCTTGGGGACCAAAAACAATCTTTGAGCCGTCGCTTGAAAAAGTTTTAGAATTTTTCTCCCTTTTGTGGCTGAAAGCCAAACTTTTCACCTGCTTTCAATCTTCTATAACTTCCGAACACGCTGCACGTATAAAAGCTATGGACCTCGCAACACAAAATGCAGATAGATTGATAAAGATTCTCAATCTGCAGGTCAATAAAGCAAGACAAGAAGCCATAACAAAAGAACTTATAGATATAGTAAATGGCAAAAATGCCCTTGAAGCTCAATCCCTATAAAAACAAAAATCACTTCTATATCCAAAAAACCATTTACACCCCAGCTTTCTTTAAATTTTATCTTAATTCTTATGGAAAAATCAGAAAGAAAAGAGCTAATGCTGATAAACCATCTTGATAATATGAGATATAAACTCTGCTCACTAAACTCTCAAATAGAACTACATAAAGAAATATCCTACAAACTCAAATTTGACTTTTTTATAAAGAGAGACGATAAAATAGGAATATATGGCGGGAACAAAGTAAGAAAAATAGAATTCATCTTCAAAGATATACTCAGAAACAAAAAGAAAAAAGTTTTTATATTCGGTCCAGCTGGCTCTCATCATGTTATTGCAAACTTAATATACGGAAAAGATCTTTTCAACTTCTATTCATTTCTTTTTCCAACCTATCTTTACGAGTGGGGAGATAAATATGTGAGAGAGAACACAGAAATCATTTTCAGATTCTCAAAAAGATATAGAATAGTCCGCAATCCTGTATTAGCATTCATCATAGCAAAAACCCTTTCGTTTTTAGAGCAAGGATACTTCATACCTATGGGATCAACCTCTCCGCTATCTATACTGGGATTTGTCATATCCTCATATGAGATAAAAAGAGATATAGATTCAGGGAAAGTTCATGTTATCCTTCCTGCTGGAACAACGGGAACGATAGCTGGACTCTCTCTTGGCTTCTCTATCTTCGGGATAAATTCAAAAATAATTGGAGTAAGAGTTGTTGAAAAATATCTCTGCAATAAACTTGTAGCACTCAAACTCATAAAAGATTCTTGCAACCTTATTTCTGACTTCATAGATGTTCAGGCAATCATAGAAAAAAGCAGGAAAAACTTTATCATATTAGATGGTTTTTTAGGGCGGGGATACGGCTTCCCGACAGATGATGGATTAGATGCGATGAATTTCTTTGGCAAATATATGAAAGTAGAAAAAACTTACACTGCGAAAACTCTTTCAGCTCTCCTCAAAATGAGAGAGATTTTCAAAGGTAAAAAAGTTCTTTTCTATTCCACACTGAACTCAAACGAACTCAATCTTCTCTGAAAACTCCTCTAAAACGGGAATTGATACTATATCTTTGAAAAGCTCTTCAACTAAAAAAACCTTGAATCCTTTGAGCTGTAAAGTTTTGACTTGTTCCCTTGTCTTTGAGGAAAACTTAACGAGCTCCTGATGAAGATTTACAACACCATCAGGAGAGTTTATAGGTATTCCGTCATCTGAAAAATCAAGATATCTATTTATAATTATCTGTTTGATATTTATATCAAGTTTTTCTGCCTCCTCTATAACCTCAAGGAGTTCTTCAATTTTTCTGTCGTATGGAGAGGCAACTCCTATAAAAACTGTATTTTCTCCCTTCAAAATTTTCCGCGCTTTTTCTGAAACCTCTTTCATCTGTGAAAAGATACTTTTTAAATTTGCAAGGAAATTTGCGAATTCCACCACAAAATCTGCGGAAAGAATTCTTCCTGCTATACTAATTGGACCTGAAAATCTCTTGCCTGCTCTACCTGCGATCTCTAAAAAATACCTTATCGCATCTGTTTCAAAAAGAGATAAAATCTTTTGAGGAGCAGAAACAAAAGAAATAAACTTCAAAGATGGTGGTGTATCAACGACAATATAATCAAAGCCCATATTGTATATTTCTATTATTTTCAGGAATGATGCATATTCTTCTGATGGTAACATATCTGCTGCGATCTTGAAAAGTTTAGTTTTTGAGATTTCAGATATACCATATTTTTGGGCAAAATCAGAAAATTCTTTGAACTTATCAACCTGCGTTGCCCACAAATTTTTCCTCACCTCTTTTATCTCATCAATGTCTATTGATAGAGCTGACTTTAACCTTTTTGCAGGGTCAACTGTTATCAGAGCGGTTTTTGCATTTTTACTGAGTTTTACCGCGATCGCAGCAGAAATCGTTGTTTTCCCTACTCCACCAGGACCGAGGACAACAATGACCCTCATAGAACTGATTTATTTTTTTATCTCCTTCCGAAGATTTCATATTTTTCTCAAAATTTCACTTGATAGATTTTCCTGATGTTTCATCTATATTCTTACATTTATTCCTTTTTGTTTCAGGAAATTTTTTATTTCAGATATTTTTAGTTCGCCGAAGTGGAATATGGATGCGGCAAGACAAGCGGAAGCTCCTGCTTTCACTGCTTCTTCAAAATGCTCAATTTTTCCTGCTCCCCCGGAAGCAATAATTGGCACAGGTACAGATTCTGAAACAATATTTATAAGCTCCAGATCATAACCATCTTTTGTCCCATCTTTATCTATTGAAGTGAGAAGAATTTCACCAGCTCCGAGTTCAACTGCTCTTTTCGCCCAATCTACCGCATCAAGACCAGTATCTTTCTTACCAGAATAAATAAAAACTCTGTATTTTTTGCCTACTTTTTTGGCATCTATCGCTACAACAACGCACTGACTACCAAATATCTTAGCGCATTCTCTTATAAGCTGAGGATTCTCAACAGCGCCGGTGTTAATTGAAACTTTATCAGCACCAGCAAGAAGATATCTTCTCATATCATCTGGTGTTCTCACTCCACCTCCTACTGTCAAAGGTACAAAGATGTTCTCAGCTATTTTTGAGATCATGCTTTCCGAAGCTTTCCTTCCTTCCTCACTTGCTGATATATCAAGAATACACAACTCATCTGCTCCTTCATAAAAATACGCTTTTGATGCATCGTATGGATTCCCAGCATCTTTAAGTTCTGTAAATCTTATACCTTTTACAATTCTTCCATCTTTTATATCAAGGCACGGAATAATCCTTATTGCTGTTAGGTTTATGTATTTTCTCTCTTTCTTTTCAGAAAATTTCAAATCTCTTTTCTTTTCTTCAAAAGAAGAATCAGCTGACATAAGAAAAAAATTTTATAGTTTATCCTGAAAAATTTTCTTTTTCACTTTACGATTTTTGTATCAAGTTGAAGTTTGAGCTATTTCCAGATTTGCCCTTTTGAAAATGTGAAAAATGGTCTTATCTGAATTCATTCTTTCCACAACCTCTCCCTTGGAGCCATAGTATATTAGCTTTCCAAAGAAGAGAACCGCTATGTTATCTGCAAGCTTGAAAGCAGAAAACGGGTCATGGGTTATAAGAATAAATGTTTTTTCTTTATTTTTCTCTTTTATACTCAGTATCAAGTTCTCTATACTTTCTGTTGTTATAGGGTCAAGTCCTGTAGTGGGTTCATCGAGAATTATTATCTTTGGTTCGGTTATCAAAGCTCTCGCTAAAGCAACTCGCCTTCTCTGTCCACCTGAAAGCTGAGAAGGATAGCGCCTGTTAAAACCTTCTAATCCTACACTTTTGAGATAAAAATCAACCTTACTTTTTACTTCCTCTTTTTTTGCCTTTCTTATTTTGAGCGGGAAGACAAGATTTTCTTCTACTGTCATTGAGTCAAATAAAGCTCCGTCTTGCAAAAGCATGCTGAAGTCCTTCCTTAACTCATAAAGTTCCTCCTCGCTCAGAGAAAAAATATTTTTCCCCTTGTATATTATTTCGCCTTTCGTCGGACGCATCAGACCAAGAATCAGCTTGACAAGAACGCTCTTTCCTGAACCAGAAGGACCCAAAATAGCGGTTATCTTACCTTCTTCTATTTCAAAATTTATATCTTCTAATGCCACAATGGGTCCGAACCTTTTCGTGAGATTTACTACCTTTATTATGGGATTTTTAGAGTCCATCAGATAAAAATATAATCTCCTTTTCTGAATTTATCAATGTATTCGGAAGCACGCGAGAAATTTTTGCAGAAAAATCAGTAATATATCAGAAAAGGATTTGTGAGCTTCTCCCTCGCTATTGTGGTTTCCGGACCGTGACCGGGATAAACAATTGTATCTGGTGGAAGGGTAAGAAGTTTCGTTTTTATTCCCGTTATAAGAGCATCCCAATTACCTCCTGGCAGATCAGTTCTGCCAACAGAACCAGCGAACAAAATATCCCCTGTGAAAAGATGATAATCTCTTTTTTCTTTTTCTTGGACAACAAATAAGTACGCTATTCCTCCGGGAGAGTGTCCGGGAACAAAAATTGCTCGTATAAAGACATTATCCCATAGTGTTATTTCTTCTCCGTCATCTATGAACCTATCTGGGGGTGGTGGCTCATCTATCTGAAAACCAAAATAACTTGCAACAAGATTTGCATTTTCAAGAAGCCCTAGTTCATTTCTATGCATAAGTATTTCTCCGCCCAAATTTTCTTTCAAATATCTCAGTGCTCCTATATGGTCAAAATGGCAGTGAGTAAGCAGAATATATCTTAAAGTGGCGTTGCGAGATATAGATAAAATTTCCTTCTCTATTTTCTCTCCCTCATCTCCCGGGTCTATAACTACGCATTCGCTCTTTTTCTCATCAAAAACAATATAGCAGTTTTCTTGAAGGGGACCAGTTATAACTTTCCTTACTCTGAACATAAGAATTTTATTTTAAAACCAAAGAAAAAATCAAGGGAAAAATCACAAAAAAGAAAAGTAAAAACCGAAACAGAAGGGGAACCAAACTAATATTTTTCAAGATGAAGAGAAATTCTCCTCTCATCTGTACAGTTGATATAGGAAACACAACAACATCAATAGGAATATACACAAAGAAGGGAGAGCTTAAAATCACCTTTTCTCTTTCTTCAAATCCATCAAGAACTCATGACGAGTACGCTGTGATTTTTTTCAACCTACTTGAAAGATTCAATATAACACCGGACATGATCGAAGGTTTCTGCATTTCTTCTGTTGTTCCACAGCTTCAGGGGACTTTTGAAAACCTGCTCAAAAAGTACTTTCCAGAAGCCAAGGAGATTGTATTAGAACCAGGGGTCAAAACTGGAATTGCTGTCATGTATAATCCTCCATCTGATGTTGGAGCAGATAGAATAGCCAATGCAGTAGGAGTATGGGAAAAATATGGCAAAATCCTGAACCCAAAAAAACCTCTTGTAGTCGTTGATTTCGGAACGGCAATAACTTTCGATTGCATAAGTCCAAAAGGTGAGTATCTTGGCGGTGCGATATTCCCAGGAATATTCATCGCAGTAGAATCTCTTTTCAAAAAGACCGCAAAACTCCCAGCAATACTTGTAAAAGACCCAGAAAGCGTGATAGGTAAAAGCACTACCCAAAGCATACAATCGGGAATTGTCTTTGGCTACGCCTCTATGATAGATGGAATGATAGAAAAAATATCTTCTGAATTCAAATCAGATGTTTTTTCAGTAGCAACAGGCGGATACTCAGCTCTTATCTCAAAATTCTGCAAGAGAATAAATAAAGTAGATGAAACAATAACTTTATTCGGACTTTTCTGCATATACATGAAAAACATACATGAATAACAAAAACAAAACTGAATAAAATTGATTTGTATGAACAGCAAAAAGAAGAAAAAAATCGCTATCTCGTTGTTCCTCGTTCTTTTAACCGCAATTGTATCAAAATGCTCTGAAAAAAACAAAGAAGAAAAAACAAAGATGATATGGGGAACAGCCATCTCAGGGTTCCAAGCAGATATGGGACATGGGGTACAGCCCGATGAAAACTCCGATTGGTGGATATGGATACACGATGAGAGAAATGAAAAAGAGGGACTTGTAGGGAAAGATAAACCTGAAAACGGTCCCGCCTTCTGGAAAAACTACAAAACCGATATTGATTTAGCAAAAGAGTTAGGAACGAACTATTTCAGATACAGCATTGAATGGTCAAGAATTTTCCCAAACCCTACAACAGATGTAAAAGTTGAAGTTGTGTGGACCGAAGATGGGTATCCATCAGAAATAAAAATAACAGACGAGACCATAAAAGAACTTGAAAAAATAGCAGATGAAAACAATTTGAAAAAGTACAGAGAAATATTAGAATATGCGAGAAGCAAAGGATTAAAAATTCTTCTCACGCTCAACCATTTCACTTTACCCAAATGGATACACGACCCAATATCTTGCCGAGATTGGTTTGAACTGAAAGGAAAAGAAAACACGAAGCCGTGTTTTGGTAATCCCGCAGGATGGCTATCAGAAAATACTGTTATAGAGTTTGCAAAGTATTCTGCATTTTTAGCCTACAAATTCGGAGATATTGTTGACCTTTGGGGTCCAATGAACGAGCCGATCGTAATTTCAACTTCTGGTTATCTTCTCGGGAAAGTCGGTGCGCTTGCAGGAACAGGAGCTTTCCCTCCCGGCACATTTGATCCCAACGCATTTGAGAAAGCAACAGAAAACATAATATGGGCAATTGCGAGGTCTTATGACGCAATAGTACAGTTTGATAAAAAAGATGCTGATTCTGATGGAAAAAAAGCCGAAGTAGTACTTATATATAACATTCCTTACTTTGAACCCGCATCAGAAAGTGAAGAAGATAAAAAAGCCACAGAAAAAGCATGGGATGTCCAGGTATTTTTGATTCTTGACGCAATAGTAGATGGAAAACTTAAAAAATTACAAGGTCAAGAAAAATTCTTCCCATCACTGAAAAAAAGAGTAGATATAATCGGAATAAACTATTACAACAGAATAAAAATAAAATATTTGCCAATCGTACCAGAAAAAGGAATTATATTTCTCCCAGAGTTCCCGGCTTGCCCAACATTTTCACCATCAGAAAAATGTCCGTACGGAATGTCAGAAGGTCTGCTTGAAATCTATCCACCAGGAATATACGAAGTTATAAAAAAAATCAGCCAAAGATATAAAGAAAATAAGCTCCCTATACTTATCACCGAAAATGGTATAGCTGACTCAAAAGATGAAAGAAGACCAGAATTCATAAGAGAACACATAAAATTTGTAAAAAAAGCAATTGAAGAAAAAATTGAAGTTTTGGGATACTTCTACTGGTCGCTTATAGATAACCTTGAATGGAACTCAGGATACTCAAAAAGGTTCGGACTTATAGAAGTGGATTACTCATCTCCCGAGAGAAAAAGAATTCCACGCAAAAGCTTCTATGTCTTCAAAGAAATAATAGAGAACTTCAAATGAAATACTATCGCAAAAATTGTTTTATTTTCTTTATAAATTCATCGGGTGTTTTTGCTGAAAAGATGAGTTTTTTTATCCTTCTCAACCTCCTTATATCATCTATTTCAGATAGCAATTTTTTCAGCTCATTTATCTTGTTCTTTCTCAACTCCCCATTCCCAAATTTCAACTCAAAACCAAGTAAAATCGCTTCCTTTAAACCTTCCTTTATTCCTTCCCTCTTACCTTTGAGTATTCCCCTTTCTTCTCCCTCTTCAAAGCCAATCTTATAAAATGTTGTTTTCTCAACTGGTATCTCTATCTTCGGTATCATCTCCCTTGCTATCTTTATTTTAAGCATGTCTGAAACCAAAATCAAGTTTTTCATAAC
>Ga0105162_1000172_pt1 | contig 43139 bp, 43 predicted proteins | sample JNZ201metaG_FD_81532 | JGI IMG/M metagenome (GOLD analysis project Ga0105162, IMG submission 81532) | Hot spring microbial communities from Jinze hot spring, China to study Microbial Dark Matter (Phase II) - JNZ 20120812A | ecosystem: Environmental > Aquatic > Thermal springs > Hot (42-90C) >...
CTCCAGGATGTAGGTTCCACCCGAGGTGTCCGTACGCAATGGACATCTGCAGGTCTGAAGAACCTCCAGAAATAGAAGTAGAGAAAGGACGCACAGTTTCTTGCTGGCTCTACGCAAAGAGGTAATTCGTACAGTTTATATAAGGTTTTCTTAGTCAACTTATTAAAACTTATATACCGTAGTCTAACACATTTGTGGTAATTCCATTGGAAGCCGGTATTAGAGGGTGGGGGGTATACGTACCGAGGTTTCGGCTGAGTGCCCACGATGTAGCTACCCTCTGGGGCTATGATAGTAGATTACCTAAGGCTTTAGGTATAGTCGAAAAGGCTGTTGCGGAAGAGGACGAAGATTCTGTCACTATGGGCTGGTACGCCGCTAAGGTAGCTATTCGTCGTGCTGGAGTAAGTGGTGAAGAAATAGATGCGGTATTCTTCGGTACTGAATCCAAGCCTTACGCTGTAAAGCCTTCTGCAACTATAGTTGCTGATGCTTTAGGAGTAAAAAAGAGAAAGCTAGCAACAGACCTAGAGTTTGCGTGTAGAGCTGCTGGTGAGGGGATAAGAATCTCTATAGGACTTGTAAAGGGTGGTCTCGCGCAAAACACTCTCGTTATAGGCTCAGATACAGCTCAAGCTAACCCGGGAGACTTACTAGACTTTACTGCGTCATCTGGAGCTGTAGCGTATGTAATAAGCTCAGCTACTAATTCGGTGGCTACGATAGAAGCTAGTGTAACCTATGTTACAGATACTCCCGATTTCTGGAGGAGAGACAGGTCTCCATATCCGGAACACGCAGAGATATTCACTGGGGAGCCGGCGTACTTCCACCACATAGTTAGTGCGGTCAAGCTCTTACTTGAAGAAACAGGCCTTAAGGTGACCGACTTCGACTACGCTGTATTTCACCAACCCAACGGCAGGTTCCCCCTTCAAGTAGCTAGACTACTCGGGATCCCTCAGGAGAAAGTTATACCTGGACTTGTCACTCCGTACATAGGTAACACTTATAACGCCTCAGCCCTTATAGGGTTAGCTAAGGTTCTTGAGGAGGCCCGCCCGGGTAACAGGATTCTCGTAGCTACCTTCGGGAGTGGTGCCGGAAGTGACGCCTTTAGCGTAGTCGTCAATGAAGCCGTACTCGAGGCGGTGAATAAAGGTCCGAGGGTCTCTGATATGATAAATTCGAGGGTCCAGATATCCTACGGAGAGTATAGTAAGTTTAGAGGTCTTCTCTTAAGGAACGTAGGTGGTTGACTTGAGAGCTCATATTATTGGAGGCTCGGTCGTTAAGGTAGATAGACACTTCGAGCTAGGCTATAGAGACTTAGCCTATAAAGTAACTAAAGACTGCCTAGAGTGTTCTGACGTAGATTACGTAATAGTTTCGTCGGTCCTCCCAGAGCTATCAGCACATCAATTAGACTTGGGCACTCACATAGTTCAGTGGATCGGTAAGAAGGTTCCTGTAGCAAGAGTAGAGTCCGGTGAGTCATCTGGTCTAGCTGCTGTAGAGCTTGCCGCATCGCTAGTGGCCTCTGGTGCGTACAAGCGGGTCATGGTCGTAGGGGTCGAGAAAGTTACTGAGTACCCAACTTATACAGCTAACTACTTCTACTCTTTAACTCTAGACTACGAATACGAGGTCTTGAGGGGTGTATCTCCTCCTGTCTACGCCGCTCTAGCCATGAAGGAGCTCATCAAGTCCGGTGTCAGAAGAGACTGCTTTAGTAACTGGGCAATCAGGATGCACGAAAACGCTGTATCAGTACCTCACGCAATGCTTAAATTCAAGATAACGCACGAGTCCTTTAAGGATGCCCAGGTCCTATCAGACCCGCTGACACTCTACGACAGCTTTGCTTTTGGTGATGGAGCTGCTGCTATAGTAGTATCATCAACACCAGATAGAAACGGCTCTTCTGTTGAAATAGTGTTAAGTAAAACTGAAGTCGGTCTACCGGCATACGCTAGAGACAATGTATCAGACTTAACTGCGTCCACGAAGCTTCTAAAGGAGGTTACCAACAGGTTTGAGCTAGACTTGAGGAAAGTAGCTGTCGAGCTCCACGATAGCTACACGACATACCCTATAGCTATCCTCAGAAGTCTTGGGTACATGGACGATAGGTGTGACCTTGACGAGTTCGAGTTCTTGAATACGAGTGGTGGACTGAAAGCTAGAGGCCACCCAATAGGTGCTACCGGTATATATCAAGCTTACGAAGTCTTCAAGGTTTTAACAGATAGCTTAGGTGGTAAGAGAGCTCTATCCGAGTACGGCTTAGTTCACTCGATGAGCGGTCCCGATAACTTGTCTCGAGTGCTTGTTCTAAAGAGGTGATGTCCTTGAAGCTATCTGTCCCCCAGTTTTGGAGAGTTAAGGAAAACCAATACAAGTTGATCATAACGGTTTGTGGTGAGTGCGGTAGAAAGACTATGTTTAAGAGGCCCGTATGCCCTCACTGCGGATCTAGTAAGGTCGAGTACGTCGAATCTACAGGAGTGGGAGTACTAGAGAGCTTCACTAAAGTCTATTATAAGACAAACTCTAGTGAAGATAGACTACCCGAATTAGTTGGAGTAATCAGATTGAGTGAGGGTGTTAGAGTGATTGGAGAGATCGTTGGAGTAAGGGAGGACGAGCTCAGGGAGGACGTAAAGGTCGAGGCTGTCTTAAGGAGGTATTTATCGGATGACCCGTATGGGGTTATATACTATGGTATAAAGTTTAAACCTGTTTTAACTCACTAAACGCTTCTATAAAGCATTAAAAAAGCTTATTTTTAGCTATATACTATACCTACGGTGTTAATGTGGACTACAGTAGGTTCATAGCTAAAGCATCCGAAGTTTTCAAGGCTTCTGAGATCCGTGAGTTACTCAAAGTCGTTGAAGCTCGAAAAGTCATCAGCTTTGCTGGAGGCTATCCAGACCCTCAGACTTTCCCGCGAGAGTCTCTAGCTAGGATAGCATATGAAGTCATACTGAACTACGGAGATAAAGCTCTTCAGTACTCTCCAACTAAGGGAGTCACCGCCTTTAGAGAGACCTTAGTTAGATACTTAAAGAGTAATGGAGTGAAGGTGGACAGCGAAGACGATATCATAATTACAACTGGTTCACAGCAGGGACTAGACTTAGTGTCTAGGACCCTAATTGATCCAGAGGACTACATAGTTACGGAGAACCCGACGTACTTGGCAGCTTTAACTGCCTTTAGGACAGCTAGACCAAACATAATTGGGATACCTATAGACGGTAAAGGAATGAAGACTGAAGTACTTGAGGAAAGACTCAAGGAACTGAAATCTCTTGGAAAAAGAGTTAAGTTCGTATATACGATCCCGATAGCACATAATCCAGCTGGAACCACTATGAGCCCCGATAGAAAGAAGCACTTACTTGAGCTGGCATCTGAGTACGACTTCATCGTTATCGAGGACGACCCGTACTCATTTTTCGTGTACGACGAAGCCGATGTAACTCGGTTAAAGACTTTAGATCAAGAGGGAAGAGTTATCTACATGAGTACTCTAAGCAAAATACTGTCTCCAGGCCTTAGAGTTGGGTGGATACTGGGTCCCCGCCAGCTCGTTGACGTGTTCGAGAGAGCTAAGCAGAGCATGGACCTACACACGTCCACTTTATCGCAGTATATAGCTAAGGAAGCATTAGAAAGGGGTGTTGTTGGTGAAACCATAGATAAAGCTAAGAGAGTGTATCGAGTGAAACGTGACGCTATGTTAAGCGCACTATCGGAGAACATGGTAGAAAACTCTTGGTGGGCTAAACCAGTAGGAGGGCTCTTCCTAATGGTATGGCTACCACCTGGGATTGACACTAAGGCCATGCTGCCTGAGGCGGTGGACGAGGGTGTAGTGTACGTACCTGGGGCATCGTTCTTTGTGGATGAGAGCGGTAAGAACACTATGAGGCTGAACTTTAGCTACCCAAGTGTTGATGAAATAAAAACTGGAGTAGGGATCCTTGGAAGGTTAGTTAAGAAAAAAGTAGGAAAGACGTAAAGTTTTGAAGTAGGCTATAGAACTAAGCTAAGGTTTCTTGATTTTAAAGCATTAGTACTAACTCGTCTTACTACTTCGAATCGGTAGCTTGCAGAGCCTTAGAGGCTGGCCTCAGTTTTGTAGCTAAATCTATCGTTGCCCGAACTGCGTTTTATCGGAATCACTAGGAGGTACGTAAGCTATGTGCGTGTGATACTTGACGGACTCCACTACTGCTTTAAGGTTGTCTACTGCTTTAAACATGTTCCCTACTTCGCTGCCTACTTTCCGAGCTATATTTAATGCTTCAGCTATATTGGGCTTAGCTCTCGATAGAACCATCACCTTTTTTAGATTGCTTCCTATAGTCACAAAGTACTCAGGAACTAAGGGTGATATATAGAGAGAGTCCATGCACTTACTTATTGCTAAGTTGTTTACGTACGGGTCTAGAGATGATACGTAGACAACGTCAAACTCTCCTCCTACTCTATCGCGTAGGTAAGCTCTTACTCCGAGTCTAGATATCCTCCGCAGACCAAACTCACTAACACAAATAGCCTCCGTTTTAACCTCGTCTTTAATTAGTTTTATAAGTGCTACTGCTTCGTAGCCGCAGCCGGCCACTAGTACTGAAGACCCGGAGAGGCTTGACACGACTAAGGGTAAGTGAGCCAGTAGAGAAGTATAGAGACCCAACGAACTAGTGAGAGACTGAGGTACGGGCTCTAAGCAACTTGATTCTATACTGGCTTGATCTGCCATAACACCGTTCTTTACGAGAGCTAGCTTAATAAAACATTTTGGAGACACTACAGCGCTTTCCCCGACTACTAAGTTGGTCACTCTATAGCCTAAGTCCAGAACTCTAACTAATCCTGCTGATCCGACGACCTTTCCATAAGCGTATGGGGCGTAACCTCTAACAGCAGCAACGTCTAGTGGTGTTAAAGCTGCTGAGAGGACCTTAACTAGAGCTTCATCTTCTCTAGCGGGTGGTGGGGGTACCTCGGAATATCTTAACTCACCAGCTAGAACAACAGCACCTATAGTTCTCATACTCCATCTGCATAGGTTAATTAACTTAGCTAAAAATGTAGGTTGGGTGATGAATTGTTCGAGGAGTTCGCTGGCAGGTTCTACTACCTACTACATCCAAGACCCACAGTAGTCATAGGAACTCTATGTCCGAACGGTCGCACTAACTTCATGCCCGCGAGCTGGAATACTCCCGTTAGTGAAGAACCTCCGACAGTAGCTGTGGCCGTGGATTCCGAGGCCTATACTCGGGAATGTCTTGATTACTGCGGGGAGGCAAGCCTCAATATCCTCAGCCTAGACGATGTTCAACTACTCTACGACCTAGGTTCTGTGTCAGGTAGAGACGTCGACAAAGTCTCCAGGTTCAGGCTGGAGCTATTAGAGAGCCTGACTATCAAGCCCCCGGGGATTTTACGGTCTTTAGCAATACTAGAGTCTAAAGTAGTGGGCAAATACCTCATTGGTGAATCAGTTCTCTACGTATTCGAGGTTAAGAAAGTAAGAGTCCGCAGTGGAGTTGCAGATAAGTTTGGTTTCATACTGTCAGAGAAGATAAACATACCACTTCACGCAAGCGGCCGCTACTTCTACGGAGTTGGCGCGAGAAAACTGGCTACGAGGAAGGTGTCTCCTTGAGTAGTAAGCTGATGCTCTCGAGCGGCAAGGTCTTCGGAAACTACTCTCTACTAGAGAGATACCTTGAAATCTGTCAAGAAAAGAAGGTGGAGTCTCTGCCGAATTCGTCTGATATAGAGTTCGTAAAGCACATCGCTAGCAGGGGTCCTGCTTCATTGGATAAGTTCCTCGAAGAGCTAGTTAAGAGGTTCAAATATAGGGTCGATCCGGTCTGCTCTGTCAAAGCCTCTAAAGAAGTACTAAATATGGAGCTAGCTGAAGACCAAGCATCTCAGTTGGTCGCAGTACAACTAGCCGGCTGGACACTCGAGATAGCAGAAGCACTAGGAGTCATTAAGCTCAAGAGGCTATCATGACATAGGCTAAAGACGCTTCCCCGCAGCATCACATCTCCAGTCTTCAACACGCACTCTCGAGGTGGAGAGCCTATTTTATGAGGTTCCTCCACTACTTTAACTTGAGTACTGCTGACCCCCTAACTTTAGCCAGCTTTAGGTCTCTGAGAGCCTTATTCACCTCTTCGAGGCCGTACACCTGAACCTCCGTTTTTAGACCATACTTTGATGCGATACTCAATAGCTCTGTTACGTCCCTTCGCGTAACGTTAGCAACACTCCGAACAGTCTTTTCAAGCCATAGATGGTTAGTGTAATCTAAGGCAATCGGTGTCTGCTTTCTAATTACGTTTACCACTAAAATTCCTCCTCTATCTAGCAATTCGAGAGCTCTAGTCGTTATCTCTCCAACTGGCGTGAAGTCTATGGCTCTATCGAGCTTCTTAGGTGGTGTATCGCTCGGGTGACCAGTCCAGTCTGCTCCCAGCTTTTCTGCCAGCTCTCTATGCTCTAAGCTCCTGCTGAATACGTAAACCTCGATACCTGGGAAGAGCTTTTTGACTACCTGCAGTATTATGTGTGCGCTAGCACCAAAACCGAAAAGCCCTAGCCTCGATCCGTCTTTAAGGTTTGCGAGCTTGAGGGCTCTGTAGCCGACCGCACCAGCGCAAAGAAGTGGTGCCACACTAACATAGTCGGCACCTTTAGGGATCGGGTAAACGAAGTCCGCATAAGCTACTGCGAATTCGGCATATCCACCGTTAAGGTGACATCCGGTCGCCATAAACTCGGCGCAAAGGTTTTCTAACCCAGCTGTGCAGAAGCTGCATCTCCCGCAAGTCTTTCCAACCCAAGCTATACCTACCGTTTCACCGATCCCTGGGTAGTCACTCTTCACTCCAGGTCCTACCTCAACTACCCTACCCACTACCTGATGCCCTGGGACTATCGGGATCCTGCAACGTACTCTTCCCTCAATTATGTCTATGTCAGTATAGCACACGCCGCAGGCTAGAACCTCTAGAACAACCTGGCCTGGACCAGCAGTAGGGTGTGGGCAGTCTTCAATAGATAGCGGATCCTCACGCCAAGGCAGCTCTGGATACCTTCGAGATAGCCCATCGGCTTTAATTTCCGCTACTTCACGTAAAACCGCCGCCCTCAACTATTTCCCCTAAGTTTTGGGTTGTTATACTTAAAACTAAGTCTATAGTTAGTCACCTGCGTTTTGAGAATTCCTTTACTCTACTATTAGAGCACTAGTTAAAGAAGTCGTCTAATATGATTTAATATCTCGCGTAAATAGATTTGGAGACTGCGATGAGGTGTAGCGTAAAGACACCTCCGTCTCTTCTTGTAAAAGGTATTGGAATGGTCCTAGAGTGCCTAGATGTAGGTATAAATCTCGCAAACCCCATTGACGACATCAAAGCCTTCTTAATCGACCTAATCGACGACTACGTTAACGTTAGTGTGGTCAAGGTAGAGTTTACTGAAAACGAACCTATAGGAACGAACTACGTTATCTTTAAGTACCACCTGTTTGATGAATACGGCTTTATTTCATCTTGTAGAGCTGTCTTGAGGAAGAAAGTACTTGAGGAAGTGCTGTGTACTTTTGATGCTGGTAAGGTAGCTCGTGTTTGGAGGGGTACTACTAGCGAAGCAGGCGAACCTAAGCTACCACCAGCTGATAAGCGTTCCTCAAGCGGTCCTGCTCCAGGTCAATACTACATAGACCACTTCATTATCTACAGAGTCTTAGGCACTCCAAAAATAGACTTAAACTCATGGAAGCTCAGAGTTGTAGGTATGGTGAGGAACGCTTTAGAACTGACATATAGCGACATAGAGAAGTTACCTAAAGTATCTTTAATAAGAGATTTCCACTGCGTTACAGGCTGGTCCGTCGGTTCAGTTAAGTGGGAAGGAGTTAAGCTGAAGCTGATAGTCGATGAGGCGGCACCATACGAAGGAGTCAAGTGGGTATTTATTGTAGGTTTAGACGGATACTCGTCCGTTATTCCCCTAGAAGATTTTGCTTCAGAAGAAGCGCTACTAGTCCTTAAGATGAATGATAGACCTCTCACGATAGAGCAGGGATTTCCGGCTAGGATCTTCGTACCACACCTATACGGCTGGAAGAGCGTGAAGTGGGTTAGTCGGATAGAGTTTATTGATAGATACGTAGACGGATACTGGGAGGCTTTAGGTTACCACGAGAGGGGTAACGTGTTCCTAGAGGAGAGATTCAAAAAGATTCTACTCTAGATTCTCCATTAGACTTCTGCGAGAGCCTGAACCCACTAGCTAGAGCATGCCTACGCCGCTTCTTTAAGCTATAGCGGATCTTACTGTACTTAGTCTTAACTCTCCACAATTTCTCCTGGATTGCGTAGCTAGCTATACCTATAGCTATAGCTAGTGACACTGCTATTGCCGCATGCGTCAAGTAGCTCGTGAAGTACGCAAATGCAGAACTACCTAGTATCGCATACGGCAAGTAGCCTCGCCTTCTTGACAGCATATACAAGGTAAACGCCAGTACCACTGAGACCGCTACGGCATATCCGTAATCCACGCGTAACCCAGTTAGCTTGTAGACAGTGTGTAGAAGAACGACTGAGGCGGAAACAGATATGGCAACTCTATGGAGGAACAACCCTAAAATAAAAAACACTATGAGTATAGGAATAGCTACAGCTATAACAATGCTATCTACCCCTAGTTGCGTGCTTAAAGCAGAGCCGGCTAAAAATAACGCAGTAATAGCTAGCGAAATAGCTGAGACTATTCTTCTAGCGCTATATCCAAAGACTGACACCAAGACGCTAAGGAACGCTAGTAGGTAAGCAAGTATCGTGTTGGAACACCCTATGCTCTAATCTCTTTACCTAGTAGTGTCTCAAGAAACGCTATCCTCTTCCACACGGGTGGATGAGTAGATAGAAGCTCCTCTAACCCAATAAACGGCTCGGTGAAAGCGTAAATAAAGAGAGTCTTAAGTCTACTATTTGCTATAGTCGACTTACCGAAGCGCTTGTAGAATCCGTCTAGGGACTTCAGAGCCCCGATCATAGCAAACGGAGACGTTACCTTAGCTCCATGCGCATCAGCGTAGAATTCCCTCAATCTCGATAGAGCTAGCACGGCAAACTGTATCAGTATGCTTAAGGCCATTACGACCCCTCCAACAGCAACTAACAGAAGACCCGAGCTTCCATTGCGTCTCCTGCTACCATCTGCGTACCTACCAGCGTATAGTCCGATATACAGAAGAAACCTGCCCATGTAGTATATGACCGTGGGAAGAATTCCAAATACCATCATAACTGAGTTATCTCTATGTTTGTGGTGACCGAGCTCGTGTCCTATAACAGCCTTAAGCTCTTCTTCATTTCTGAGAGTTCTGAGTAAGCCGTCAGTAACAGCAATAAACCTTCCAGCTATAGGAGATGAATATGCGAATGCGTTTGGCACTGCCATGGACGACCTCATCGCCTTCGGGGGCTTAATTCCGGCCCTTCCAGCTACTTCATTAACTAGCTTCTGTAACTCGGGGTCGTATCTGCAACCGTAGAATGCGTTAACTAGAAACGGGGAAAAGAGCCAGGTGACTATTGAAGGAATTACGGCGAATAAGAACGCTATTGATGCTAAACTAATAGTTAGTTCCTCACCTAGAAGGTAAGACACTAACCCGAATACCAGAACTACACCACCGATTACAGCAGCCGCCGTAGATATCATTGAAGCTCTTAGAGCATCCATATCTGCCGGAACTCTCTTCTCTATAAACCTACCCAGTATTACACCAGAGAGAACTAGTGTCACTATAGCTATGACGTATCCTAAGACATCTACAAGCCACCACAGCCACATAAACCTAAAGATACCGAAGGGAGCTACATACCCTGGCGCAAAGTAGTAGAGAAGTAATTGTATGGCTAGCAACGTCACGACAGCTATAGAGAGCAGAGATAGAGCTAGGAGGACCTTTGTTTTCACTGGGTTCACCACTCCAAACATTTCCCTCTGTTTTCACTTAAAAATCTTCCTTGAGCTCTTATGACGCTGTCGAGCGCTTCCCTAGGAGACGGGGCCGCGACAACCCTATTGCCGACTATTTCGACATCGGCTCCATGGCATAAAGCCTCACCTGGTTCAGCTCCAGCTGCGAATATTCCTGGCGAGAGAATAACATATCTATTTCTAAAGGTCTCCCTTAGATCCCGTATAATCGTTGTCTTACTTGCTGGAACAATAAGCCCGCTAGGGTCTATCTGCGGGATCATCTTCTTGATATCCGAATACCTGCTATCGATTATGAAGGAGGCTGGATGGTCGAAAGTTACCTGAAGCAGTAGCTCTAATCCTATACTCCTACACTTTCTTGACGCTCGGTCTAACACTCCCTCATATCCCATGAAGGCGTTAACCACAACTCCGTTGAACCCGGCGTCTCTCACTAGCTCTACAGTATACTCGATTATTTGAGCTATGTCACCAAGCTTTAGGTCAGCGATAAAGTATGTACCCGGTGATGAATCTATGAGGTTTTTCAGAGTCTTCAACCCCTTACTCAGTATGAACGGCGTTCCTATCTTAAATCCTGCGACGAGATTCTTTGTGCTGGACACAAGATCCGCTACGAAGCCTAAGTCCAGCCTGGGGTTATCTATGGCTATCATTAACTTACTTTGAGCTCTGCTAACGGCATCTCGTATCAATCCTCAACACCAAACTCTAGATTCATAGGCAGACTTAAAACTATCTACCATGCACCAAAACCAACCCGACCTTTATTTCTCGCAGAGGCACATGTTGTATCAAGAGGACCGAAGGACTGAACCTCAATGTTCGAAGATCCACCTAGCGAAAACCTAGGGGTAAGAATTCAGTTGTCGTAAAGATTTTAAGAGTATCTTGCTAATCACGAGTCTGGAGTGAGGTAGAGGTGGGATTCCCTTGTATGACTTAGTCGTACTGGGTGGCGGTCCGGCAGGATACCTAGCTGCTGCTAGAGCTAGCTCTCAAGGTCTTCGGGTTGCCTTAATCGAGAAAAAACTTCTTGGTGGCGAATGCACTAACTGGGGCTGCATACCTACTAAGACCTTGGTGGAGGTATCTGAGAGCTTCCATAGATTAAAGCTGATGCAACAAGCGGGTTTTTCTCTAGATATTAAGTCGATATCGTGGGAACAGCTATCGGAGTATATCTCTAGAGCGGTTTGGCGATCTCGAGAGGGAGTTAAGACTCTTCTTAGTGATGTCGAGGTAATTGAAGGATTCGGTAGACTCGCTGGCCCCAGAAGAGTTAAGGTAGAAACCACTGGATCTGTTAGAGACCTAGAGTCTAGGTATATCCTAGTAGCTACTGGCTCAGACCCTAGAGACATCCCATCCGCTAGAGTAGATGGTGAATATGTAATTACGAATAGAGAGTTTTTCGAGCTGAAGCGACTTCCGGACTCTATAACTGTGATTGGTGCTGGAGCTATCGGGGTAGAGATAGCTACAGCACTAGCTATGTTAGGTAGGGAGGTCTACCTAGTTGAGATACTAGAAAGACCTCTCTACTTTACAGACCCGGACGTTTCAGCTGTAGTCGAGAGAAATCTTAGGAGATTAGGCGTTAAAGTATTCTTTAAAGCTGTCACTAAGAGTGTCGAGATAGTAGATGGAGTAGCCGCTACAACGATATCCCTAGGTGATGGGTCTGTAAAGGTGTTAAAGTCTGAGAAGGTGTTAGTGGCCGTAGGGAGAAAGCCTAACGTAGAAAACATCGGTCTCGAGATTGCCGGAGTAGAGTACGACACTAAGTCCGGTATAAAGGTAGGCGAGAACATGGTTACAAACGTACCGAGTATCTTAGCAGCTGGTGATGTAACTGGACCTCCCCAACTGGCTCACAAAGCACTAAGGGAGGCCGTTATTGCTTCAGACTACATCATGGGATACGCAAGTCCACCGCCTAGAACCCCTATCCCCCAGGTCGTGTTCTCTCATCCGCAGGTAGCTCTTGTAGGACTAACAGAACAGGATGCCGCAGTAGCAAGCGTAAGCTACAAAGTCTTCAAATTCCCCTACGTAGCCCTTGGGAGGAATACTACAGCACTAGCCAAGAGTAGTGAAGGCTTTGCAAAGGTTCTAGTAAGCGACGATGGGAAGATACTGGGAGCCCAAATAGTGGGTAACGAAGCGTCAGAGCTGATACACGTTTTCTGCTTGGCTATAGCTAAGAATTTAAGTATTAAGGATGTCGCTGATGTAGTCTACACACATCCTACATACTCAGAAGTAATAGGTGAAGTTGCGAGTCTAGCTTTAGGGCGACCGATGCACATAAGATGACCGTTCTATTACGGTTCCTTTTTCTTAGAGAACACCTCTAGCCTCCTTACTGTATCAGTGGGTGGCTCTGCTAGAGAAGCAACACACTTCACTGCTAGCTGTGCGCATACCTCTGTAAAGGCTTTGACGACAGATGACCACCAAGTCTTGCTATTCGCTAAAGACTCTACCTTTTCAAAGTCTCTAACGACTGAACCGAGGGAGTCACGCACCCTAGGAGTAACCCTTAGTTTATCCATGAGAACTAAGCTCACATGACCATAAACGGCCTCAAGAACTCTTGTGAATGAGACTACATCATCGTTGAAGCCTGGAATCACCGGCCCGTAGAAAAGCCACGTTTTCAAGCCTTCTTCAGATACCTTGGTTAAAGCTCTAACTCTTTGCACAGGTACCGGAGCACTCGGCTCTAATAGAGAAGCTACACCAGAGTCTAGAGTTATAATCGTGAAACCCACATCAACCATATCTCTAAAGCTCTTGAGGATGTCGATGTCTCTCAGGACTAGGGGAGACTTTGTCTGAATGCTTACTCTAAAGCCGCGCTTTAGTAGCAACTCTATGGACCTACGCGTTAATTTCTCGACAGACTCGACCGGCTGGTACGGGTCCGTTATGGTCGAAATACCTACGGTACCCGGCTTGAGCTTTCTGGTCTCCCTCTCTAATATACTAAGGAGATTCTCTTTAACGTACACGATAGAACCCCAATTTTCAGCAACCTCTACTTGTCTCGTGTAGTCTCTAGCATAACAGTAAAGACAACCGTGTGAGCAACCGACATAAGGATTGAGCGAGTAGTCTAGGTCCGGCAGACCGGACCTAGATAGAGCCGTTTTAACACTTATTCTAGGACATTCAGTCAAAGAGCCTCTTACCTCTGATTAGAAGGCTCAGTATCCTTGAGCGAGTTACTATGCTCTCTACTGGAACCTTAGTTATGCCTCTAATATCTGCGAGAAGCTCTCTCAGGGTTTTGTAGCTTTTATACTGAGTACTCAAAAGTGCTCTAACCATCTCTCTTACGAACCACACGCCTACCGGGACGTTAAAGCTTGGATAGATCTCTCTATAGAGTACTGCTCCAGCTTGCCGCCCAAGCTTGTTTAGGTACTCAGCTACAGCAAGTCTTGAAGCATAATAGCACCCTCCTATGGAGGGATACTCCCTTCTCTTGCTCGTAACCTCCCAGTCTCCTTCTACTACGACTTCCCCACCAAAGAGGTTCCAGGTCGAACCTGGAAACCACGCTTCCATCCACTCGAACATCCAGCGAGTAGGTAGTAAGATTGCTATAAACAGGTTTCCACTTCTCGATAAATAATACAGCCTAAAGTCGTTTATTGTCGGTTTATCCACTATCTTCTTTATTAAGGCCTCTGATATCGTCGAGTCAACAGTAGTTATAGCCCACCTAGTGGGCACAAGCTTCCTTCTGCTTTCTCTACCTAAAGATCCCACAGACAGCACCCTCATAATCGTGGACACCGGCACGGACGACGTATAGAGATAGAGAATAGCGCCTCTAGCGTCTAAGTCCCTATCTCCATAAACCTTCTCGACATGCCTATTCACATAGGGGTTAGAACCGAGGTCTAACCTCTTAACTGGTGCTAGAGGACCCATTGGTGGCACGTGCTCATCTAGTAATACCTTCGGTCTAATACTTTTCTCGAAGAAGACTTCTACGTCGACAGGCTTAGAGGATAGAGCGATTTCTCTTATCTTATCTACAAAGCTACTATTTACGTCATTGACCCCGAGTGTTCTCCCTCCGCGAATGAGAGTCAATCTAAACCTTAGCACTTCGTCTAGTGGTAGACCTAACCACTTCTCTGGCTGGTCATATACTGATGTATCCCCGACCTCCGGTGGGAGACCTGCTGCTACAACAACTCGGGGGTAGCCTACCCAACCCACATAGACAGAAGGTGGTGACGTGCTTGCAAGCTCGTGGGAGACGCGCTTCAGAGTATAAAGAGAGGAAGTCCTAATGAGTACTGGACAGTACTCTAAGCCACATAACCTTCTCGACCCCCCGCGGCATAGAACGCATAGTCTACTGTCCGTCAACTTCCTCATGTGTATTGAGACAGTGCGGTTAATATTACCGCTATAGCTTTGTTTTGTCGGCATAGCCGATATTTACGAGTCCTACGGATTTGCGTTCGTGGGAAAATCCTTACCCCACAATTTTTGCTATACTAACCACGCCCATAGTTTCCTACTGCTAAGAGCCGTTTATAAAAGCCTTTCGGGCTGTCGCCGATGTTATTAGCACGTCTGTGGAGTTCTGAATCAAGAGTAGTAGCTCGAAACCTTAAAAACCTTGAGGTCGAGGTCGACTAATACTCTCAGGGATTAAACCTACGAGTACTTATGTGTAGCGCCGCTTTTCTAGAGTACTGATGTAAGCTAAGTTGCGGGCTAGTCGTTGGTAGTTCCTCCGCAACAACTCTTAGGGTTGGGGTTCTCAGTAGGACAGCTGGATTGCGCTGGTGTAAAACTTACTCTGTGTGAAGTCTACGATTTCGACGGCAGTGGAGAGATCCTTCCGGAAAGTAAGAAGATTCCGCGTTACCTAGAGTTAAAGCCAGGAGTTGATGGGGTGTTCGCTCTAAACAAGGGTGCGTATTTGGTTCGGTACTGTGAGTACGTTAAAGTACCTGAGGACTCTCTGGCTCTAGCAATCCCGCGCTCCAGTTTGCTAAGATCGGGAGTCACACTCTTTACTGCTGTATGGGACCCAGGTTACGAAGGACGGGGATATGGGCTGATGCTCGTCCTAAACAACCATGGGATAAAAATAGGGGTTGGAGCTCAAGTAGCTCAGCTAGTTTACTTAAGGCTTAGCGAAAGATCGGCGATTCCGTATAGGGGGACTTACTATCTTGAGAGGTAGCTACTCACAGGTGCTTACAGTTATCGACTAATTTGATTACTTTGTCCAAAACATCGTTCGGAGTCTTTCCGAATACCCTAATCATGGGTTCTTTACCGATATCACCCGTGTCTGCTAGAACATCTGGCACCCTACCCAATTGCTCGACAGCTTTTCTCAGCATCCACGGGAGCGACGCTCCTTCGACTCTTCTGACATCCTCGGGCTCCTCTCTTCTATCGATTACCACTACAGACATTCCTAGCTTTCTAGCTGCCTCAACCAGTTCACTACTGTACCTTATGTTCATGGCCGACCTGATGCTAGAGTCATACCTCATGGCCTCGAGTACGAGTCTTGCGACATGTTCTGATGCCCCAGGTTGCGGATATGTATACACCTTAACTCTGCCAGCATGCTTAACGATCCTACCCGGAACCCCTACGACATCTGCTGTACTGAGAGCCAGGTGCTTAGGTACTGAGTAGACGAGGTTTGATTGCACTTCCGGGATTACTTTCGCTAGCTTTCTAGAGAGATGCTCTGAGGACATTCTGTCTAGTACTTCTGCGAGAGTCTTCTGAGCTCTATAGAGCTCTGCGTCAAGCTCGATAAAAGCTGTTGGATTAACTGGACAAGACCCTTTACCAACTCTATAGGAACGAGCTATCGCTGTGAAAATGAAGTTCTTAGCTTCAACTATAGAATCTAGTACAGGAAGGCCTTTAGCTAGATTAGCTGCTATAGCTGCTGAAAAAGAGCAACCCGTACCGTGAGTGCATCCGTCAGCTCTTGGTGATTCAACGCGCTTAACGACTCCACCTAAGTAGACTACGTCAGTAGCTCTAGGTCCCTGATGTATGTGCCCACCTTTAACTACTACTGCTTCAACACCTAGTTCTCGCGCTATGATTCTAGCGGCTTCCTCGGCATCCTCTAGCTTCTCGATCTTAACACCTGAGAGGATTTCAGCTTCGAACTTGTTTGGTGTAACTACTTTAGCCAGTGGAAGAAGCTCTCTCTTGAGAGTCTCTATAGCTTCATCGGCTAAAAGCTTGGCCCCGCTTTTCGCAACCATTACGGGGTCGACAACGAGCGGAAATCCGTAGTTCTTAACGGACCTCGCTACAGCTCTAACTATTGGTGAAGAACTAAGCATACCTGTTTTTGCCGCATCAATTCCCATATCTTCCCACACCGTCCTGATCTGTAACTCCACGAACTCTGCCGGGACTTCGTGAATTCCTGTAACAGAGTAAGTGTTTTGAGCTGTTAAAGCTGTTACTGCCAGCGTTCCGTGAACTCCTAGAGCGGCGAACGTCTTTAAATCGGCAGCTATACCGGCTCCACCACCAGAGTCAACACCGGCTATGGTCATAGCTACAGGAACCTCTCGTTTCCCCATCTTACTCCCCAACCTAAAGCCGTCTAGACGTTAATAATGCATATTAGGCTCTCTTTACCAAACCTGGATTTCGTGATTTTTATTAACCTTGTTTTAAAATAAAGCTGTGACGTGCGGTGCTAAAGCTATGAGTGCCGTAGACGAGTTCATAGCTTTTTTGAGGAGCTTGGCGGAGAAATGGTCGCGCCTTTACTACGAAAACAGGGTGTTTGAAGCAGACCCAGCGGAGGGAGTCCCTAAGTACTATCTAACAGCAGCGTATATGTATCCAAACGCACCTATTCACGCAGGCCACGGCAGAACTTACTTAATAGCTGACGTACTAGCTAGATACAAGAGACTTCTCGGCTATAACGTCCTCTTCCCGATGGGTTTTCACTATACGGGGACTCCAGTACTAGTGAGAGTAGAAGCTATTCTGGAAAATAACATTAAGGAAATAGAGGCTATGTCAAGGTCTTTTAACGTCGATGTAGAGACTTTGAAGAAGCTGAGGGACCCGATCAGCTTTGCTAGATACTTCCACGAGCTATCTAAGGACGTAATGAAGAGGTACGGACTCAGCATAGACTGGAGGAGAGAGTTTACTACAGTAGACCCCGAATACAAGGCATTTATACGGTGGCAGTTTAATAAGCTCCTTAAGTTAGGACTACTAATAAAAGGTACTTACCCAGTAGGCTGGTGCCCAAGACATGGAATGCCTGTAAGTATGCACGACACTGAAGGAGATGTTGAGCCGGAAATCGGAGATTTAACAATAATAAAGTTTACAGATGAGCGCGGAGTCGTGTATCCAGCCGCTACTCTAAGACCTGAGACAGTTCTGGGCGTCACAAACATCTGGGTAAACCCGGAAGCTAAGTACTGCTTATCTAGAGTGGGGAACGAGGAGTGGGTCATCTCCTGCGATGCAGTTAGTAAACTAAGACACCAACTAAAGAAAGTTGACGTCCTAGAGGAAGTAGCTGGTTCCACTCTCATTGGAAAGGAGCTGCTGAACCCGGTCACGGGTGAGAAAGTTAAGATACTCCCGGCCGCATTCGTTAACCCGAGATTCGCTACAGGCGTCGTGATGTCAGTTCCAGCTCACGCACCATACGATTACGTCGCCCTACGCGAATACGTAGAAAAGAACCTCGGAGGTGTGTGGACAAAGGAACTCACTCCACGACCACTAATTAAGGTGTCAGGCTACAGCGATCTGCCAGCTAAAGACGTCGTAGAAGAGCTCAAGATATCTAGTCAGAACGATGTGGTCAACTTGGATGAGGCTACGAAGAAAGTCTACAGAGAGGAGTTTGAGAGAGGAATTGTCAGACGAGATGTCGTCTCCTACGTTACTAGTGGAGACCCTAGAGTAATAGAGTACTTAGAAAAGCATGTAGCCGGGAGGACTGTTCGGGAAGCTAGAGAGTACATCAAAACCCTACTGAGGAACGTCAGAGCCATAGACTCTATGTACGAGATAATTAATGCGCCAGTACGCTGCCGCTGTGGTACAGAAGTCATAGTAAAGGTTTTGGAAAATCAGTGGTTTATTGATTACGGAAACGAGAACTGGAAGAACCTAGCTAAGAAAGCCTTAGCCAGTATGAGGATAGTTCCTGAGGAAGCAAGAAAGGGTATCGAAGCTACTATTGATTGGCTAAGGGAGAGAGCATGCGCTAGAACTAGGGGGTTAGGTACGGAGCTACCGTGGGAGCCTGGGTGGATCATAGAGGCCTTAAGTGATTCGACGATATACATGGCCTTCTATACAGTTATTCACAAGATCAGGAGTTTGGGTATAAGTGTCGATAAGCTGGACGAGTCCTTCTGGGACTACGTGTTCTTAGGCTTAGGAAGCGCTGAGGAAGTAGCATCCAAGGTAGGTATCAGAGTAGAAGACCTGGACTCGATCAGGAAGGAGTTCCTCTACTGGTATCCACTCGACTCTAGGCACAGCGGTAAAGACTTAATACCTAATCATCTAACTTTCTTTATATTTAACCACGTGGCGCTATTTCCAAGAGAACTCTGGCCAAAGCAGATAGTGGCAAACGGATGGGTTCTCATCGAAGGAGCGCGGATGTCTAAATCTAAAGGTAACGTTAAGCTACTAGGCAACCTTATAGATACGTATTCACCTGACGCACTGCGATTAGGGTTAGCAATGAGTGCTGAAGTTGATCAAGACCTCGACTTAAGCGAGGACACGATACTGTCCGCAGTCAAGCAACTTATGAGGATCTACAACACCGTTCGCGAGGTACTTAATAGAGCAACCGACGAAGATGGTAGGTTGCCGGATGAGTGGTTGAGGAAGGTTCTTTCTCAGCACGTAGCTGGATACATAGGTGAACTCGATAACGTAAAGCTGAGGGCCGCAACCATTAGGGTATACATTAAGATGCTGGAAGACTTAGAGACTTACGTAAAGTGGGTTGGTACTCCGGGGAAGGCCGCTATAGAGTACTTAAATACCTGGGTGAAGCTGATGTCCCCTATTACCCCCTTTATAGCTGAGGAGCTCTGGAGCTTAATGGGAGGCCACGGATACGTAGCTAAAGCTGTAATAGATAAGGAGCTAACGCGTGGAGATCACCTCTTTGAGGTAGAGCAAAGATATGTTGACATAGTTACTGATGACATAAGATCCGTTCTAGAGGTAGTAGGTGGAGACACTGTAGTCGTTTACACTCTAGATAAAGAGCTCGCATGGATAGCGAAAAAAGTAGCTGAAGAAATGCTTAGTGGGGCTGAAATGAGCGACATTATCAGGAGACTATCGCGTGAGCTAACTGAGTTAGGCATAAGGCAGCCGGACAGAGTAATCAGAACAGTACACGAAGTAGTAAGTTACTTAGGGCCCGAGAAACTGATTAAGTACTTTGAAACATCTAAAGAATTCGATGAGTTCAGCGTATTAACTAAGTACCGTGGACTTATAGTCACTAGGCTTGGCCTAAAAGACCTCGTCGTCTATAGAGCTAGTGATCCTAGAGCACCCGATCTCGGTGGGAGAAAAAGCAGGGCACTTCCACTCAAACCTGGGATCTACGCTACGTCGAGTACCTAGCTGACTTTCCACTCTACGTCGAGGCTTTATCCCAAGCATCTTCAACTAAAAGTCCTCCAAGGAGGAACTCTACACGGAAAATGATGCGCTCTTAAGGCGTAATTATGTGTGGGAAGATTTTTCTAGATACTTTGTTGCCGTCAGTCTTTATTTATGGCAGGTACCTCATATCTCTCGGTAACTAAATCCTACTCAAGGTGGTGCGCGTGACTCGAATAAGAGATGTCGTAGAGATACCGTATTGGAAGCTGAGGACTGGACCTAAAAACTCCATTTCGGATATCGAAGGAATTCGTGTGGGTCACGTAACCCTGATCGAGGGCAAGGGCCCACTGATCCCCGGGAGAGGTCCGGTTAGAACAGGTGTCACTGTTATATTGCCACATGATGGTAACCTTTACAAAGAGAAAGTTGTTGCTACAGCTCACGTAATTAATGGTTTTACTAAAGCTGTTGGTTTGATACAGGTAGAAGAGCTTGGATTGATCGAAACCCCCATAGCTCTCACTAACACTTTAAATGTGGGTTTAGTAGCAGATGGACTCATAGAGCTCTCAGTTCGATCCAACCCTGAAATCGGAGTCACAGCCCCAACAGTTAATCCATTAGTCCTAGAGTGCAACGATGGGTATTTAAATGATATACAGGGGAGACACGTAAAGCAATACCACGTCCTTGAGGCTGTGAGAAAGGCTAGTACGGATTTTGCGGAAGGAGCCGTTGGTGCTGGAACCGGGACGGTGGCCTTCGGATTTAAGGGAGGTATAGGAACCTCTTCTCGCATAGTAACTACCTCTCTGGGGACTTATCTCGTAGGCGTGCTTGTTCAAACTAACTTCGGTAGAAGGGAGGACTTAACTATAGGCGGTGTCCCAGTAGGTAAATACTTAAGGGGTTTAGAGTACGGTACGTTCCCTGGCTCTGTTAATGTCATTGTAGCTACTGATGCTCCCCTCACTTACAGGCAGTTAAGGAGAATAGCAAAAAGAGTTCAGTCTGGACTAGCTAGAGTAGGTGGGTATACATACCATGGAAGCGGAGAAGTTGTTGTAGCTTTCACAACTGCGTACAGAATTAAACATGGAGTTAAGGAATTATTAGACCTTAAGTCACTACCCGATGAAGAACTCAATGAGTTCTTCAGGGGAGTTATAGAAGCTACCGAAGAAGCTACTCTAAATTCCATGTTCAACTCGGTTACTATTGAGGGAAGGGATGGACACGTAGCCTACCAAATACCTGTTGAGAGAGTAGTAGAACTTATTAGAGATCACCATATGCGTATCTCTACGCAGAAATGAGATAAGCTTAGCCGTAGCTAGCATTAATAGCAAATCTTCACGCATGTCTCGGTATCTCATGTTAGCAGTGACTCTGCTTAGACCTTGATTACAAACTCTACTGCTATCTAACACTCTAAACTCCTCGACCACTTCTCTTTATTAACTTTTACGTAATAGCTTTATATATCTTATAAACCCCTTTATTTTTGCTGGTGTTTATCTATGTTTATTAAGAGGTTGCTAAAATCTAAAGAGGTTGGTAAGAGGCTTTACAAGTCATACCATGTCGAAGAGGCAGGCAACGTTCATTGGGAAGGACCTTACAAGCTGAGGAGCTATGGAAAATGAACCTAGCGGCAGAACTCGGAATCGGGAATGACTATGCTAGCTGAGATGTTTTTATCACAACAAATCGAGTTGGCTAACTCCCAAGTATGTAAAACCCGGTGGTGTAGCTTTGAGAGAGGTAAGCTATACTGAGTACCTTGAGTTCGTCGCAAAACATAATTCTATAACTATAGAAGACCAGGTGATCAAGCTTGAACCACTAAGGGTTGAGAGGTTCGTACCGTTACCTGAGGAGTTAACGAATATTTCTACCACCGTGTGGAGCTTTCCCAAGAGGGGGACCTGGGCCACACATCGAGGTGACTATAGAGGCAACTGGCCTCCTCAGATGGCTAGAGCTTTAGTCTCCATGTACTCAGCACCAGGCGAGGTTGTGTTAGACCCTATGGTAGGCTCTGGAACGACATGCATCGAAGTTAGGCTACTAGGAAGAAACTGCATAGGAGTGGACATAAACTTTCAAGCCGTGATCTTAACCCTACACAGGCTTTACTGGCTGGAGGAGTCCGCAAAGAGGTGGAGTGGCTTAGTGAAGCCTGAGGAAGTAGATAATGTGTTGAGTACTTGGAGCAAGGTCTACCATGGAGACGCTAGAAGGTTGTCCCTGATTGGTGACGACTCGATAGACTTTGTAGCTACACATCCACCTTACTGGAACATCATCGAATACGGCTCCACTAATGAAGTCGAAGGAGATCTCTCGAGGGTGAGGACTTTAGAGGAGTACTTGAGGTTGATGAAAGAGGTCGCCGCAGAATTATACAGGGTCTTGAAACCAGGAAGATATCTCGGTATTCTAGTCGGTGATACTAGGATCCATAAACACTATGTCCCCGTATCTTACTACGTACTCCAAGTTTTTCTAGATACCGGCTTCATACTCAAGGAGGAAGTAATAAAAGTGCAACACAGAATGAAGTCAACTAGAGAAGTGTGGAGCAGAATTAAAGAAGGAGGATTTCTGCTAATATACCACGAGAAACTATACGTTTTCAGGAAACCTATAAATGCTGATGATCTGAACAAACATAAATACAGCAGTAGAACCTCGGTGTTAGCACATAGCGCTTAAACTTAGTGTTTTAGACGTACTCGCTATACATTCTGAGAAAGCAGTTTTAAGACAGTAAAACACGTGAACTTGATGCGAGCACTGATACTATCAGACTCCCATATACCTGAGAGGGCTGTTTGGATTCCTAGACCTATCGAGGAGTATATATTGAGCGAGGGTTTCGACCTAGTAGTACACGCGGGGGACGTTATCGAGGAAAGATTTATAAGGTTTATTAAGGAGAGAGTGACTAAAGACGTTTTCGCCGTCAAAGGCAACATGGACTACCTAAAGCTCCCGCGCTACGTGAAAATTCAACTAGAAAGTGTGGAACTAGGGGTAACTCACGGTGATAGGGTATATCCTAGGGGTAACATAGCTGTACTAACTAGGTTTGCCCACACTATTGGAGTAAGAGTGCTCGTGTCCGGACATACTCACATGCCGTTCATAGTTTACGACAAGAGTGGTGTCCTCCATGTTAATCCCGGTAGCATCACGGGTGTCTGGGGTGGAGGCGGTGGAACCGGAATTCCATCTTTCGCTGAGTTAACTGTGAACTCAAGAACTGTCACGGTAACGGTCTTCGAGTTGGTAGGACATTCTATATTGAAAAAAGAAACGTACTCCCACATTTTCTAACCTATATTTTTCACTTACTAAAGAAAAGAAGTCTGGCTCAACTACGAGAAAGGGCTCACAACTGTTTTGATGCGTTAGGTTTAAAGGGTTTTGTGGGATTTCTTCGTGATGATGAGAGGTACTTCAAGCCACTTAAAGATAGAGCTAGACGTGAGCCCCGTGCCGTTGGACTCGAAAGGTGTCCATGACACCTGCGTAGAGTAGCTAGTAGCTACAGTGAACCGCAGGGCTGAGGCAAAACCCACCCTAGGGAAACTTACAGAAACCTAGAGTGGGAAACGGTAGCTAAGAAGAGATCTTGATCTATATCTAACCCCCGGGTGCTCCATGCCATGGGCTATCTCTCCAAACCTGAGTCCAGAACTCTTCTTCAGTAAATACTTCCTTTCTAGCAATGTTCCTTTCTATGCTCGTTAGAACATTGTGGTGAGTTACTTCGTCCGCATGTATAGCGGACACTATAATCTTTACTCTAGGGTCTGTCACCTGACTCAGCAGTTTCTTAGTTTCTTCGATCATCATGGCTTCAGTACGTATGTGGTCTGAGATCCTATTGGCGATCTCCTTAACGTCTTCTGCTGTAAGGAGTGGCTGTATTTCAGTTAGTAATTCCACTACGGCTTTGTACATCTGGCTGTGTTTAACGGAATCTCCAGCTATGGCACCTATGAGGGCCTTCAAAACAGGATGCCTTAACTTTTCTGATAGTACTTTTAACTCTGAGGCGTACTTTAGCTCTAAGTCTGATAACCTCTGAAAGTATTTTACTAAATCATCTCTGCTTAGTTCAACCATATTTATCTTCCCAATTTAACTATGATACTCGCATAAATAAGTCTGCGAACGCATGTTAGCGGTCATCATTATAACTTATACACAGTATTCGGAAAGAGTCTGTCTCATCTCGACGTAGTAATCAATCTTAATTGGTTAAGCGGTACGCTTTCAGAAGTTCTTTTAGCCTACCTCTTAGTTAATGTGGGGTTGGTGGTATGGTTGACTGAGATCGCTATAGCTGCCGGCTTAGCGCTTTCAGCGTGTATAGCTTGGTCTATAGGAGCTAATGACATGGCCAATTCTACTAGCATAGCAGTTGGGTCTGGTGTTTTGAGGATTAAGACTGCCATACTGATTTTCGCAATCATGTTAACCCTAGGTGCGGTTCTCCAGGGCTTTATGGTGATGAAAACTTTGGGGCGGGGAGTTGTGTCAGATATGGATATATACTGCGCTATCTCGTCATCCCTAGCTGCGTTCACTTGGATTATGGTAGCTACTGCTCTCGGTTTACCTATTTCAACATCTCACAGCATAACGAGTGCTGTTGTTGGAGCAGCTTTAGGACGTCTCCTCTTGGGAAGAGGTGGCACGATAAACCTTCACGTATTTAACACGATCGTTCTCAGCTGGATTACTTCCCCTCTGGCTGCGGCAGCTCTAGCCATTCCGTCGTATCTTGTATTAGAGAAATTGTTTAAGAAGCGGTCATCTAGAGGAGATGGTGTTGCTAGATCCGTCATAATCGCTCTAACAGCGTTTTCTGCTTACTCATTTGGAGCTAATGATGTAGCAAACGCAACCGGTGTCTATGTTGGAGCTATTTCTAAGTATTTTGGAACACCTGACCTCTATACTATGAGACTTTTATCTCTCTTTTCTTCTGTGATTATTGCTCTCGGCGGTATAGTGATGGGTAGAAAAGTATTAGTGACTCTAGCATATAGGATTACTAGGCTGGACATCTTAACGGCTATAGCGGCGGGAGTAGCTAACGCCTTTACCGTCTGGTTTTTCACTACCATTCCGTACCTGCTCTTTGGCTACGGGTTACCTATCTCTACGACTTACGCAGCTGCTGGAGCTATCATGGGCGCATCTATAGCGAAGAACCGAGGGTTTAGAGGTGTTAGAATTCGCCAGGTAGCTATAATAGTGATCGCCTGGATGTTAACATTACCGATAGCCGCTGCTCTTGGCTTAAGCATATATTACCTTTTAAACTACTTATCACTACGACTCTAGTGGTGTAACATGTCCTTCTGGGTTTGGATGTCGGGTAGAAAGAGGAAGGACCTACTTAAGTTCTTCATAGTCCACGTAGCAGAAGTCGAGAAAGTAGTCGAAAAGTCTAAGAACGTAGTCGACGAGCTGGTTAAAGGAAACGCCGACCTAGTGGCCGTATTCTGGGGAGAGGTATTTGAGTCAGAGAGAAAAGCAGATGACATCAAGAGGAAGCTTCTAGCTGAACTAGCTAGTGAGACTTTTCATCCAATAGATAGGGAAGAGATCGTGAGATTGATTCTCACGATGGACGATGTAGCAGCTTACGCTAAGGCCTGGAGCCGTAGAGCCATGCTCTATCTACCGGACCGTCTACCCCAAAACATAGGTAACGCCTTAGTGACGATGGCGTCGAGAGTTCATGAAGCCGTTAAGTACATAAAGCAGGCAGTCGAGATACTCCCTGAAAACCCGAGGGGAACACTAGAACTAGCCAATAAGGTAGAATCCCTTGAGGAAGAAGTGGACGACATTAGACACGAGGTGTTTAGGGAGGTACTAAAGTTCTGCGATAGTAGTAGGAGCTCTAAGTGCATGCTGACGAAAGAAATAATGGACTCAATAGAGAACGCTGCTGACCGTTGCGAGGATGTAGCAGACGTTTTAAGAAGTATCGCGCTTTTATCGATCTAACTATTAGAAAGAGCTTCTGACTCTAGAGCTGTATGCTGTTCTAGTGTTAATAAATGCGTTAATTAGACTATGTGTGATAGTTACTAAGGAAGAACTCGAACACTTTTCAGTTCTTAAAGCTCTTGGAGACTTCTAGTTAACTGTAGATGTTTAAACTTTCCACTGAGACCATGTAGAGTGAGAGTGGGATCCTCAAATTACTAACGCAAGCGAGTCAAGTACTCTAGGCACTAATATCTCTACGTTCGGCAGTAACCCGACTTCCTTAGTCTTCTTAGACAGAGTATTCTTCAAGCTCTCTAGTGCTGAGGGTTCTCCGTGGTTTATTATTATTCTCCTCGGCTTAGTCTCTATGTCTCTTAGGTACTTTAGGATTTGTGTCCTGTCTGAATGTCCCGAGAAGCCTTCAATAGTGTGTACCTCTAATGCTACTTTAACTAGCTCTATCTTATCACCTACGAGAATGTGGACTTCTTTAGCGCCATCCCTTATTTTTCTTCCAAGAGTTCCCTCTACTTGGTAATTAACGAATACGAGTGAGTTACTTGGGTTTTCAGCCATTAGTCTAAAGTACTCAACAGCGGGACCTCCATTAAGCATTCCAGAGGTTGCCAGTATTACACACGGATCTCTAGATTCGACTATTTCTGACCTCGCTACACCTCCGCCAACTACCTCAAAAGTGCTGTGCATAAACGGATTCTCAGAGTTGTATATCCTATCCCTTAGTTCTTTAGAGAGAAGCTCTGGGTAGGCCGTATGTATAGCGGTGACCTCGTTGATCATCCCGTCAATATATACTGGGACCTCGGGTAGCTTACCAGCCCTCATAGCATCAGCTATTATTAATAAGACCTCCTGGGACCTGCCTACAGCAAGAGATGGTATAAGTACTTTTCCATTTCTCTCTATGGTTCTCTTTATTATCTCCACTAACTTCTCGGCAGACTCCTCTCTACTCGGCTGATCAGAACTACCATACGTACCTTCAATTATTAAGGTGTCTACTCTCGGGAACTTGTTGTTCGCTTTATCGAGCAACTTAGTCTTATCGTACTTAAAGTCTCCAGTGTACACAATATTGTGTAGCCCATTACCTATGTGTAGATGAGCTATCGCCGATCCGAGAATGTGTCCCGCGTTATATAGAGTTAACCTGACATCCGGTGCGATATCGGTGACTTCACCATACTTTAGAGTTATTGTATGTAGCAGCGCGTCTTGAACGTGACGCGACTCGAAAGGTAGGCTTCTCCCTTCCCTCTTCGTTAGTTCTAACAGATCTTTCTCGAGGAGAACCATAAGGTCTCTAGTTGCTTGAGTCATGTATACTGGACCCCTGTAGCCGTACTTGAAGAGATATGGCACTAAACCAACGTGGTCTAGGTGGGCATGAGTTACAACAACAGCATCTATCTCCTCAGGCTTTATTCCGACAGCATCTATCCTAGGGACGAAGCTCTTAAGGAGGTTGGTCCCTGGGTTTAGTCCGAAGTCAAGTAGTATCTTTGACTCAGCTGTTTCAACGAGTATAGAAGACCTACCGACCTCCATGAAGCCTCCGAGGGCCGTAATCCTGACGTAGTTATCCTTAAATATTACTTCCCTATGTATCCTCTCTCCAGCAGCTCTCAAAAACTCAAGTCTCTCAGCCGATTGCCTAATGACGTAGTTTAGCTCAGACTCAAGTATCAATGACTTAAGAGGAGGCTTCCTAACTATTCTAGGCCTCCAGCCGGTCTCTACAAATATTTCTTTAAACAGCTTTCTGTCGTTATCTATGAACGCTTGAGGCTGTGGTGTCTTTATGACAACTTCACCTAAAACATCGTCGAACACTATGTCGGATTCGCTCTCAATGTACTGCCTAGCCTTAGATAGTATGAGTTTTCTAGCCTCACTCTCCCGACTCCTCCTCGAACTATCAACTCTAACAACTACTCTCTTCTTTATAGTCTTAGCCAGACTTCTTACCGCTTCTTCGTTCTCTACTATAAACGATACGTTTCTAACGTAAACGACTACTTCAGGACCTTCAAACTCTACTTTAGTTACTTGAGCTTCCGGTGGAAGCTTAGTGAATATCTCGCTCCTTATAGTTTCACGAATATCGTCTATAAACCTTAAGTCCTTCATCACCATAAAGTCTACCAACCCGCGGAGTACGACCGCTCTTCAATCCCATTGGGTTTAACTATAGCTACATCCACTGCTTCACCAGTAAAAACATCTCTCCTTATAGACGACCTGACAGCTTTTACTGCTAAAGCTACAGCTTCGTCTACACTCATGTCAGCCCTATACTCCGATTCGAGAACCCCTATCGCAACAGGAGACCCCGAACCAGTGGCTGTATAAGTCTCCTCGAAGTAGTCACCGAAGAACTCGATGTTGTATAGCCTCGGTTTGTCATCGTAGCCGGCAAGTATGAACTGAACTATAAACGGGTAGTACTTATAACTATTGAGTATTATCGAGAGGTAGGATGCCAGAGACTTAATCGGGATCTTGGCCTTGTTTGATAATACGTACTCTGTTGCCTTAATTCGCAATAACGATGCTAGTACTTGTGTATCAGCTACTAATCCTGCTGTAGTTAACACGGCGTGGTCAGATATCTTAACTATCTTTTTTACCATCTTATGAGCTATGTATGTCCCACTACTAGCCCTCCTATCGGCAGCTACTATCGCCGCCGTTTTTGTCACTAGACCAACTGTTGTTGTTCCATACAGAACCTTCACTTTTAGTACACCTTCTGAGCTAGATTCCCAAGCTTAAAAGTATTGCCGGCTTATAAGTTTTAGTGAAACTACTTGAGACACTCGATAGACCTTTTCAAAAAAGTGGTCATAGGCAATGGAGTTAGCAGAGAGCTGGGAACTCTAGTCTCAGAACTAGGAGCCAAGAGTAGGTTAGCTGTAGTCACCGGACCCAATGTAAGGAAGGCCATAGTTGAAACTCTGGCAGAAGAAGCCTTAAGCAACTTCAGCGTCGACATATTCGAAGCAGCCTCATCCTCTGTTGAGGTTGCTGAAGGCATAGCAGACTTAGTCAACTCCTTCAAACCCTCTCTAATAATAGCTATCGGTGGTGGTAAGAGCATTGATATCGCTAAGTATGCTTCTCGAAAAATCGGTGTAAACTACGTTAGCGTTCCTACAGTTACATCTCACGACGGCATAGCTTCACCCTTCGCTTCTCTAAGAGGAATGGAGACCGTCTACTCAGTAAAAACTTCTCCCCCTATAGCGGTAGTAGCCGACATAAAGATCATTGCTCAAGCCCCTAAGAGGCTCGCTATAGCAGGCGCTGGAGACCTCATAGCTAAGGTAACTGCCGTAAGAGACTGGAGGTTAGCGAACAGACTCAAGGGTGAGTACTACGGAGATTACGCCGCATCTTTAGCTCTACTATCTGCTAAGCACGTACTTACGTTCAGCAAGACTATAGCGAAGTACACTCCTGCTGGACTCCGAATACTAGTCGAAGGGTTGATAAGCTCGTCAACAGCTATGTGTATAGCTGGCTCTACTAGACCCGCGAGCGGCTCTGAGCACTTGTTTAGCCACGCACTAGACATGGTAGCTAACTATCCAGCACTTCACGGAGAGCAGGTAGGTCTCGGGACCATAATTATGGGCTACATACACGGAATAGATTGGAAGAGGATTAAGAAGACGCTGAGAAAGCTCGGACTACCCACAACTGCGCGAGAACTCGGAGTCAAAGAGGAACATGTAGTTGAAGCTCTTACGATAGCACATAAGATAAGGCCTGATAGGTACACAATACTAGGAGAGAGTGGCTTAACTAGGGATGCCGCAGAAGAAGTAGCCCTTAAGACCGGTGTTATTGGGAATGATAGTTAAGACCTTAGTGAGCAAGTACGTCGCGAAAGAAGGGTATAAGTTCCTCTTCTCGGGTCCCATGACTGAGTGCCTGAGCTGTCGATTCAAGTATGCCTGCGTAGACAACCTTAGGGAGGGCATAGCATACGAGGTAGTCAAAGTTTACCGAGTAGTCAATAGGTGCCCAGTGCTTGGAGAGGTCGTTACAGTCGATGTAAAACCTGCTGAAGTTGATATAGCTCTAGATCCTAAAGCAGCGATAGAAGGAGCTGTGGTAACGTATACTCATCGAAGCTGTAGTACACCTTGTCGCTATAGTGAGCTATGCAGAAATCCGCTAGTAAGAAGTGGAACTAAAGTAAAAGTTGTTTCAGTTGGGGATAGAGTAACCTGTAGAGTTAGTAAAAACCTCGTTAGAGCAACGGTAACTATGTGGCTTAGTTCTGCTTAAATATAGGTGTCTCTCTATTAGAGGTTGGTGTACTGAGTGGCTACATTTAAGGTAGTGATCGGGGATCCGGAGGCAAAGGACCCTAAGGAGGTTTACGTAAGAGTTGTGGAATCGAGCGAATTGAAGTTAACTGAAGCTATGAAAGAGGGAAGAGAGCTTTTGAGAGCGAGAGCCAACCCTAAGTTGATTGAGACCATTAAAACACCTTACAGGATTGCCACTATAAGGATATGGAAGGATAAGGCTAAGAAGGAGAAACTGAGTCTAACAGTAAAACTAGAACCAGACCCCAACGTCCCTGAGGGCGTCGTTTACGTTCCAGCAGGCTCTCTCTCTGAGAAACTCGGGAGCAGCGAGGCACTAGCGGAGATGTTTAGAGCAAAGAACTTCCAAGTAGTTGTGGACGGCTCTAAGGCTGCGGCCTTCATAGGAAAGAAGATAGGTGAGACCCTAGATGCATCTATTGTCGGCATACCTGGTAAGAAGCTACTAATAACTGGAGGCTCAGATTCCTCAGGCTTCCCGATGCTTCAAAGCGTTCCCGGTTCAGCGAAGAGACTCCTCTTACTTTCATCGCCACCTGGGTACCATCCACGTAACGAAGGCGAGAGAAGGAGGAAGATGGTGAGAGGAAACACCATAAGTGAGGAGATAGTTCAAATAAATACGAAGCTTATTGACTAAAGCACGTACTATTAACAATACCTTTAGACATCCAGGAAACCGTTGAGAATTCTAGTTATGTAGACACTATATCCCTATATCCCTTAAGGGAAAATTTCAACTGCGACTACATTCCAATAATCGATAGCTTGGTATGCGAACTAACTAGATGCTGTAGCTCATCTTTATTGACTTAGTTCCTCAATCTTACTTACGAGCTTTTCTACTCTCTCCGGGTCTTGAAGAACTTTGAGGAAGAACTCTCCGTAGTCCCCAAGCAAGATCAGGAGTGGTTGTAGATAGAGTCTAGCAAGCTGAGCCCAAACTCGACCCATAGGACCAAATGAAGTAAGTAAAAAAATAACTATTGTATCGAGTTTCGAGTCAACTATCTTTCTCGCTAGCTTCTCCAGTAGCTCGTCCTCGCTGATAGTCTCCGACATGATTACTTCTTTCTCAGGATACCTACGATTATCGCTATAGCGGCTAGGACTGCTGCTATAATAGAGGCCCACGCCTGTGGCTGTATGTATATTAGGTAAATAGATATCAGGAACCCTACTCTAGTCATTATAGTATTAGCGAACAGTGCTCCAAAGCCGACCATCATTCCGTAAATACCGATGTAGTAGAGAGCTCTGTAGACTAAGTGCTGAGGAGACGCTCTAGCGCCCTCTACTCTCCTTGGAAATATCGTAAAGAGGAAGTAGGTTAATCCACCCAGCGTTATCAATACCAAGACCCAATTGTTAAAGACTTTAACCGGATCAGAACCCCAGAGGGGGACTATAGTAGCGGTGATCTGTCTAACCACGTTTGCTATAGGCACGGTTCTAAGAGCTAGACCGGTACCTACGGCTATGTTGATAGCAACTGCGTATCTAGCTAGCCAGTAGTACTTTCTGGAGTACTTAGCAAACATCAGCACACCTAGTATAGCTGGGATTAGGTAGTGCCACGAGGTAGTCAAGAAGGTTTGAGGGCTTCGAACAGCCGGTGAAATGAGTACTCTATTCAAGCTATCTAGGGCTAAAGCTATCGAGTAGCCGGCGGCTGTACCCACGAACATGTGCTCAGCTACCTTATAGAACACGTTATCCCTGTAGACAAAGCTGTAGATCCAAACCACCATGGCAGCGCAGAGCCAGGCCCCGAACAAGTCCCAGCTAATCATTTTGAACCACCCTTCTTGGATGAAACCCTCTTGCTCCAGTATATGGCGTTCCCTATAATGATGAACGCTACAATTAGCATGTGAGACGTGCTTTGCGCGTCCATGGACGCTATACCTAGTCCGAGCCGCCCTACTAGAACCTCGTACTCGGCTGCAGACCTCTGACCAACAAGCATTCCTACGGCCTGCTTAGCTCCCACAAATGGCTCTATTGAGGGAGCTATGACACTAAGAGCCGCAAACAAAAGAGGTACTCCATAAGGTGTATGCCACTGCCTAACGTAGTAGGAAAATACGTCAGTACCGGACGAGACTATGATCACTAAGTCGAAATCTGTTGCTTTATCTACTTCTCTCATTAGTGGAAGGTCTTCTAATCTGTTGCCGTAGTTGTCGACGCTAATCGTACCCTTAATGCTCTTAGCTAGGGAAGCTGATGCCGCCTCTCCACCAGCTATGTAGCCAAGATATACGTAGTCCCTACCGTACTCTTTGCCTTCGAATAAGTCTGAAGCCATAGACTTAAAGAGGGAGAAAGCTACTACACCGAAAGCTCCTAGTGAGCCGTAAACTATCTTGCACCCCTTGTCGAAGAGGTGCTTTGTTAAGGCTATCAAGTTTGGCTCCAGCTCTCCTCTGGCAGCAACCTCGTAGTATACCTCTATATATACACGGCAACCTGAACGCAAATTCTTTTCGATATAGCCATACACGTCTCGAGTTCTCTGAGAGATCTCGACTGGGATTCCCAGGGGGTGTAGTATCGGTAGGATAACTGAAAGTAATAGAAGAGTGTATAGGAGTTCTTTAGATCCCAAGACTTTTTCTAGAGAACTCAGTCCACTCATTTTACTCACGCCTCCCCAACCAGCTTACCTCCCTCCATGTTAGCAACCTCAGGCCTAAGATTATGGTTCCTAGACCGGCACCTATCGTAATCGGTCTGAAAGCGGCTGTGTTTGGAACTGTCATTATCCAGTCTCTTAGGGGTAAGAAGCCTGGCCAGATCAGCCCGCCAATAGTGGTATTTCCAAAGATCACGATGAGTGCTGTAACGAGGAGCAGTAAAGCCATCGGGTTTCTGACCCTAAACGCTCTATACGAGGCTGAAGCTATGTAGAACACTAGTATTGAGTACATAGCGGCATCCGCAGGTGCATAAACGTTGAGATATAGCCATCTGAACTGGGGTTGTGTAGTTATCGTAATACCTGCCTTGGGGTCAGCGTAGCTTAGGAACCAGCCATGCAGAGCGAAGAACACCATAACTACAAGTAGCCCTATAGTTACCGCACTGAATGGTGCTTGTTTTAGTCCTTCCTTCCTTAACCTCACTAAGTGGAACCTTAATATATCTATTCCTCCGACTATCAGTGCGAAGCTTGTGATTATTACGGCCCAGTCACTGAGGGCCTTGTCGGCCGTAGTGAAGGACTCCGCTATACCTTTATTGATGTAGAGGTAGTAGAAAGCTACGGTCAGTATGATTATGACAGTGACAATGAGCTGGGGGATGTGTCTTCTAACGACTAAACTCATGTTCTCACCCCACCTTCCATACCCAGTTGAGAGAATCTACTAGCTTAAAGCCTCCTAAGAGTAGGAGTATCCCGAGAACGATCAGTATTATTGATAAGAGCTTACCTACGTCCTGCCCTCTTATCGAGGCTAGTGTTTCCCTATCTCCTGAAGCCAGCGCTCCAGCGGCAAATATTTCCTCACCTATGAACGAGTAGTCTGCTACTAGAACAAAGAACGGAATCTGGGTTTCTCTAGCTGTTCCAGCTATCTGGAAAGCGTTAACCATGTTTCCTGCCTCCATGAATATCAGGGACTCGGCATAGAAGGGGCCGACGACAATGTTGGCTCCAACATTTTCTCTAATAAGTGTCGCTTGCACAGCTGAAGCGTAAGCAAACTGCTGATCTGTTAAGTACCTCACGTTGTAAGTAGGGTCGTACAGCTCTGGTCTACCGGAGGAATAGTAGCCCTCCCTAACGATCTCCTCTGTTGTAGCTATTGCCTCAGGTACACCTAGAGTAGCGATTAGCTTTGCTCCATACTTACCGCACAGTCTAGCAACATGCGATAGCACTCCGAGTCCGGCAATAAACTGAGGTGCCATAGCGGACGATATGGTCCCAAAGCCGAACGTCATGTGCACTGGTCTACCCATCTCGACTGATCTAGCTACGGCTTCCTCAATGGCGTCGAAAGCAGGTATCTTCCTCACGGGAAATTCTTTACCTGACTTAGCTTCAGTCATGAAGACATAGCCTGCTATCAGCAAGACAAGGAGTATTAGGAAGGCTGAGAAAGGAGCACGCGTTGAGTAGAGCTGAATACCCAACAACCAGCTGATACCAGACACAACACATATAAGTACTAGAATAGCTACAGCTAGTATTACACCTAAAGATATCTTCAGATACGTCACCTCATTACTAGATTTAAGAAACAGAAATTAAATACTTTAAGCGATCTAAGCCCCTGATCCGCGTTGGAGAGGCCGTCTTCCACGAGGAACTAGAAGAGCGGCCTGTGGTAGTAGGCCACAGAATCAGTATTTCACCCCTTTCGAGAAGCTCTATCAACGCATGAATATTCTTCAGCTTCTAGAATTAGCTGGCTACGTCCATGTAACTTACTTCCGGGGCTCTGCAACGGTGAGTAGTCTGCAGCGACCTTGACTTACAACTCGGCCTCTCGGTTTTGCGCGGTGTCTCGCTAGAGTTTCACGGTAGTTCGTATATACTACTTAAGCAATCGATGGTTGAGGTGAAACCGTGAACAGAGGGTCTGTAGCGCTGGTTTCAGCTGTTGCTCTAGCTCTAGCGGCTTTGCTGGCTACAGGTGCTGTACTAGTCTACGCCAAGAATGCTAACGAAAGAGGATTTTTCGGAGGACCGCCTGTAGATGTGTTTAGCGGAATTAAGCCCCAGGTAAACGCTAACCTAACTAGTAAACTAGCTAACCTTTTCAGGTTGGGGTTACTACAAGAGAGAATAAAGCTCGCGAAAGCTCTCGGACCGAGAGTTGAGGTTAGTGAGGAGTACAGAGAGAAAGTTCTCAAGATAGCTACAGAAGATACTGACGTATCTAAACTCCTCGAGGATGGCTATAATATAACGGGCATAAAGCCCGTCATTAAGGCATACGTAGAGGCTGATGGCTCGGTTAGTCTCAGAGCTGATGAATCTCTAGTAATACTGCGAAAAGAGAATAGCATCGCAGTAGTTCTAGTAAACTTAAAGGAGGAGAGAGTGACTAAAATAGCGGTCTACTCCTTCTCAGTGAGCGTAATAGAGAAGTAGAGTAAGTTGTTGGTTAATTGAACTTTTTTACTTACTTCAACTTATGTATCGAATTTCTATTACCTTACAGCATATGTAAGTCGATTCCTTGGAATTACAGTGATTAGGTAGGCATATAATATATCGCTAATATATTGCACCACGGCTATGTATGTAGTACGACCCTTTGATCCCTGGAGGTCTCCCCTATGTACATGTCCCGCCAAGTACGTACTTCACCCATACACCGGATGCGGACATAGATGTCTATACTGCTACGCTAGTAGCTACATACGTAACTTCTTTAACCCACGACCTAAAAAGGACTTAAGAAGCAAGCTAGCCAGAGATCTACAGCTAATTTCCCCAGGTAGCATAGTCGAGGTTTCCACAAGTAGTGACCCCTATACACCACCAGAGGAGAGCTTGCTGATTACTCGAGAAGCTATATTGGAGATATTGAAGCACGGCTACAAATTGCTTATAACAACTAAGAGCACACTAGTTCTTAGAGACCTAGATTTACTAGTGAAGTACAAAGATAGAGTAGCTGTAGCTATTACTATTACCACCTTAGACAACAGAATAGCTTCAGCTCTTGAGCCAGGCGCCCCCGGAGTAACGGAAAGACTTAAGGTTGTAAAATTGCTAAGTAAGTCTGGAATACCTACTCTGGTTAGAGTGGACCCGATAGTACCATACATTAACGACGATTTCACGGGAATAGTCAAGTTAGTAGACCACGTGGCGGAAGCGGGTGCTATTCAAATCACCAGCTCAACCTATAAAGCTAGACCCGACAGCCTGAAGAGACTACTAAAAGCCTTTCCAGAGATTTCGTCAATGCTGTTAGAAGCCTACAAAACCGGGAACAAAGTGGGGGGCTACATGTATTTGAGAAGTGAAGATCGTCTCGAGTACATGAAGAGCGTGAGAGACGCTGCCGCAAGAGCTGGTTTAGCATTTAATACGTGCAGAGAGGGGTTTCCTGAGCTAGCTACAAAGGGTTTCAGTTGTGATGGTTCTTCACTAATAGGTAGATATAGGTCAGTCGTTAAAACCTAGTGCTACTCTATACTCCTTACTTAGAGTCTCTAGCTTCTTCAGTACCCCGGGGTCTCTCTCTATAATCTCGCTTATTAAACTGAGGTACCTCGCAGCTCTCACAGCGTTTGGGGACACTCTAACGAGCTCTTTTCCATTTACTACCACGAAGTGTTCTTTATTTACCTTCTCACCAAGTATGTACTCTGCCTCATTAGCACTCGCATGTAGTGTAAAGCAGTGTGGACTTCCATCTATAGTTACTATGGTGATCCTCCTCGGCTTTGATGATCTAATTATGCTCGCTATCTTACCATAGTGAGTCGGGCTCTCACGCTCGGGGCAGGCCAGCAGTACTGTTCTACCCTGCGATAGTTGCGTAAATAGCTTCGGGTTAACCACGGGCAGACACGCTGAAACTATTAAGATATCTGAGTTCTCTAGTACTGGTGCTTTAACCCAGGTGCTCCACAACCAAGAGCAAGAACCGCAATCCATGCTACCACACCAAGCTACCGCCTTCACCGTACTTCTCGAGTAGCTCATCCTTATTTAGCTGTCTCCCACTTAAGTATCTCGATAACAAGATGAAGACACAATACTGTCCACACATAGTGCAAGAACTTAAATCTTGCTGGAACTGTGTTTTCAGCTTCATGGCTTTCTCCGGGTCGTAGGATCTCGATAACTGGTAGTCCCAGTCTAGAGAGGCCCTCCTAATACTCATTTCTACGTCTTCATAAGCAGCTCTCTTACCCAGCTTTACTAAGTCACCAGCATGAGCAGCTATTTTAGCCGCTATCAGACCCTCCTTCACTTGTTCTACTCCTGGAAGACCTAGGTGCTCTGAAGGTGTGAGATAGCATATGAGGTCTGCGCCTGCGGCAGCAGCTATAGCGGCTCCTATAGCTGAAGCTATGTGGTCGTACCCGACGGCGATATCTGTAACTAGTGGGCCGAGTACGTAGTAAGGTACACCGCCACTGAGAGACTTCATTAGCCTTACATCTGCGACTACTTTATCTAGAGTCATGTGCCCCGGTCCCTCTATCATTACCTGGACACCCCTACTTACAGCATCTCTAGCCAGCCTAGAGTTGTTCAGTAGCTCCTCTATTTGTAGCTCGTCGTGAGCATCGGCCGTCGCACCGGGTCTTAGAGCATCACCTAAGCTTATCACGGCATCGTACTCCTTAAACAGCTCTACTAGATAATCCCAATGCTTTAAGTAGGGGTTTTCCTCACCATTCTCTACCATCCAAACAGCTAACATACTCCCACCTCTACTGACTATTGGGGCAATCCTTCGGCTCTTTATGGATTTTCTAGCTAGTTCTAAGGTAATTCCAGCATGTATAGTCATAAAGTCCACCCCATCCTTAAGGTGCCTCTCTACAACTGCTAGAAACCACTCTGATGGTATGCTAATACCTCCGTATTTCTTAACACCCTCGATCCAGGCCTGGTACGTAGGTACGGTACCAAAAGGTACTCCACCAGAGGCCTCTAGTAGTCTCGCTCTAATCTCGTCTAGATTACCGCCTGTGCTTAAGTCCATTATCGTGTCTGCCCCAAGCTTTACCGCTATCTTTGCTTTCTCTATCTCTAAGTCAACATTAACTATCGTACCGCTTGTTCCTACGTTTACGTTCACCTTGGTTTTCAATCCTTCTCCAACTGCTGTAGGCCTCACTTTAGGTCTCTTACTGTTTCTTACGATAATTACTCTACCTAGACTTACCCTCCTCCTAAGTGTCTCGTAGTCCACACCCTCCGCCTTAGCTATGTCGGCTAACTCATCTACGTTGCTGTTATTTCTTGCTTCAGTTATCACACCCAAGGTTTCAACCATGATACGTTCTATGAGCTTACTTATATATGACTTAGTTCTAGAACGTTTAAAACCGGGTTATAGAGAAGAAGCCAATGCTGTAGTACGTAGCTTATTTAGCTGCGTGAAATAGTGTAATCTTTGGGACGTAGGTTGTTGCCAGGACTCGAGAAGTACTTAAGTGATGAACGCTCTGGCTACGCTATGTTAGCAGTAGGTCCTCAGTACCCGCATACTTGTTCCTCATTCGAGTACCCAGCTAGGTATACCATATCTATTAGGGAGAACTCTGACACATCTCTACTCTTCCTAGTTTTAAGGGGAAAAGACAGAGCTGAAGACATCAACTGGAGGGTTTATGTTAATGAAGTAAAAGTATCGAGAGTGTTCAAGCCGCAACACTTTCTCGAAATACGTGGTGACTTATACTACGTGTATGTCGCCGACGTTTCACCCATTGTTAAAGGCGCAAACACTATCGAGCTATTAGTAAAGTGTCACGCAAGAGACGTGCGCATAGAGTCAACAGGTTTAGTATCTCTCCTCCCCGACGAATCCAAAAGCAGGGTAGGTGTTTACTTAGGCATATCGAGAGTCGAGAAAGAATATAGCCTTCAGGTAGGTGAGCGCGGATTCTCTGTTATCAGTATAGTTGGTCGTGGAAGCGGTGGGGCTATTACTATCGGTGGTACGTCGAAGAAGATTAATAACTCATTCGAGATCTCGGAACTACTTCTAGACAACAGAGTGGATATCGCAGGACCGATCAACGTGTATGCCATAGTCGTAAACGCGTATACCGGTAAACCACCAGACATCTCTCTATCCAGCATCTTAGTAGAGCCAGATAAAATCAGGTTGACACTGACTAACTCAGGTGACTACGTGGCCAGCAACATCGAGCTGAAGCTCCTACGTGGTACACAAGCGGTTCAAAGGTTAACTATAAATCGAATGGAACCTAAGGAAAGCAGTGAAATAGAACTAAGCAAGCCAGTAACTGGAGCTACAGCAATAAAAATCGTATATGAGTTCTCTGGATATACGTTCACACGAGTAGTTCAGCTAGGACAGTCGTGAACTAGGCAACACGTTCTCCAAGTCTCTTAAGCTCACTGCCTCCCTATATCTCCGAGGTAGGGTTGGTAGGTGCTGTTCCATATACTCTCTCAGGTATTCGCAGAATAGCTCATAGACACGTTCTATTAAATCAGTGAAGCTAGACTAGCAGCTAAAGCTACATAGTACGAGAAACCCACTGAGAGTAACTGTGAATGGTGGACCGGCCGGGATTTGAACCCGGGACCTCTCGGATGCCAACCGAGCGCTCTTCCGGGCTGAGCTACCGGCCCCCTCTTACACATTTAATATCTCTGGTTTTAAGCTTTAAGTATTGGAGGCCCATGTGTCGATAAAGATAGCCTATAATGCGCTAAGGAGGAAAGACTCTAAGCTACTGATCGAGAGGTTTTGCGAGTTGTACCCTAAAGTCTGTTTAAGCATCGGAGTGAGCCCTACATCGCTAGTTTACGTAGCCGTATTCGACAGTGAAGTAGTCTACGTAGTAGATGGTGTTCCAGCAGCCTTTAAGAGTGGGGAAATGCTAGCTCCAACACTCGTTTCTGCTAGGATGGCCGGGATCGAGGCGTCACACTATGCCGTCGTAGATGAGGGAGCCGTGAAGCCGATACTAAACGGGGCAGATGTTATGGCTCCAGGCATACTGAGAGTTAGCGACTTTAACGTTGGTGCTATCGTAGTCGTATGGTCTAGAGATGAAAAAACACCTCTTGCTGTAACTCAAGCACTAATGAGTTCCAGTGAAGTAGTGTCTAAGCGAAGAGGTAAGGCCTTGAAGAACTTACACTACGCAGGTGACGACATATGGAAAGCGTCTCTTGAAGTATTAAAGAAGTTCGGGAAAGTCTGACCTCCTCCCCGCCCTAAAGGACGAGGCTTTCGGGTTGCAACCTTTGATTAAGGTTTATAAGCTTTATCATACGAATTTGGAGGGTCTGCTATGAGCGATGCTGCTCAGCGCTTACTGGGTGAGAACTTAGGTCAAGACGTGCTAGTAAAGCTGAGGTCGAGCGAGTTAGTTAGAGGAAAACTTAAGGGCTTCGACCAACACTTGAATATCGTACTAGAAGATGCTTACGAGCTTGTAGAAAACAAACCTAGGAGACTAGGTACGGTAGTAATAAGAGGAGAAAACATAGTGATGATATCTCCAGCAACCACCGGGTGAGAACGTGAAGGGCACTCCTTCGATGGGTAAGAGAAGCAAGGGGAAAACTCACATAAGGTGTAGAAGATGTGGGAGACACTCGTATAACGTAGCTAAAGGTTACTGCGCTGCCTGTGGTTTTGGGAGGAGTAGGAGGCTTAGGAGGTACTCATGGGCATCTAAGAAAGTAAACAGAGTTAGAATTAAGTAGTGGTATACTGAAATGCCCCTCAAAAAGATAGTTCTCGATGTGTTAAAGACTATAAAAGGCACATCTCTAGTAGAACTTGCCGAGATGATTGTTAGACTAAATGGTGTAAGCAGAATATCGATTAACGTAAGTGAAGTAGATGTGGAGACCATAACTCTCAATGTCACTATTGAGGGTAACAGTATAGACTTTTCTGAAGTAAGAGATATCATAGAGAAAGCCGGGGGCGTTATCCACAGCATAGATTACGTTATAGCTGAAAAAGATTAAATAAAACTAGACAGACTGTAGAATGGTGCTTGGAGAGCTAGCTCTAATATTACTCTGTGTCGCACTATCTCACGTGGCTTCTCTACCTCTCCTACTGCTTAAGCTACCTCCGATACCAGCCTACATAGCTGTTGGCATTCTGTTACGGTCTACTCTTTCCGAAACCTCCGGAATAGTCTGGGAGAACTTAGTCAGCTTTTCACTAGTTTTCGTAGGTCTCCACGCTGGACTGTCATCTAAGATCAGGCGAGACAACATAAAGAGAATCGCGCTAGTATCTTTAGTCAACGTCAGTGTCTCTGCGGCAACTGTTTACATACTCCTAGTTCTCCTAACAGGCGACTTCATTAAGAGCTTTTTAATGAGTATACTGCTAGCTAATACTGCTACCGAGGGGGTATTAAGCTTGTCTAGGTACACTAAGCATAAGAGCGACGCAGAGGTCGCTTTAGAGATATCGATCGGAGACGATATCGCAGTACTCTTGCTATCTGCTGTAGTTCTAGCGCTTATGGGTACCCAGCAGACTTACGGGATACTAGTCTCTGCCGCAGTTATAGCAGGTGTCACAACATTCCTCAGCGTGTTTTTAAGGAAGAATGTTGATCGTGCTATACTTAACACCGTATCCATAGCAATCCTCTTTATTCTTGTCGCTTTAACAGCAGATAATATTGGACCACTAGTGGGGGGATACATAGTTGGCATATCACTAAGCTCAGCAGCATCTTCAGGTGACCCGCTTTTAAAAGTAGCTAGAAACGTTGAAGCCTTAGTTGATGGACTGGAACACGTCAACAGCTTAGTGTTTCTACCCTTAGTGTTTACGTACATAGGGCTAGGAGTTAGCATATCTGGGGCTAGCACGCAGCTAGTTTGGTTAGGCTTACTCGGGGCTGTAATAGGGAAACACGCAGCTACATTATTATTAAAGAAAATGAATCTCGTGACCCCTCTTAGCGTTCGTGAAGTAGCAGCACTAATTACGGTCAGGGGCTCTCTAGAGTCAGCAATAGCTTTAACAGCACTAAAATCTAACTTATTTACAGCTGAAGAATTTACGGCATTAATCATAATATCTCTCTTAACTTACCCTATTTCAACGGCACTAGTAACACTTAGCAGAAGGTCTGTTTCTAAAGCGTTTCAAGTGCTTACATAGCCTCTCAAATAGAATTTGCGCACATACAGTAAAAGTGGGTCAGCTCCCTCACCCAACCACTTGGTTATTGTGATATAACATTCTGAAGACTTGGAGAGGATTCGAGGGCTGGGGGTAATGCGCCTGAGACCAGGCGCAGGGCTAAATCCTGAAATTGGGAATGTAGCTCCAAACCTCCCCAGAACTCCTGTCCTTTAGGGCGGGGAGGAGGTCAGTGGAGGCGACATCTTAAACGATGAAATACGCTTATATATGCCCTCACGTCTCCTACGACAGGTCCTCAAGAATCCGAGTAAACCTGTGTGGTGTTTAAGTGTACTAGAGCTACTAGCTTAGACCCTGTTAGTGCGGGGGGTGGGATTTGAACCCACGCAGGCCTACGCCATCGGGGCTCTCACTCTAGGTCCTGAGCCCGACCCCTTTGACCTGGCTCGGGCACCCCCGCGCCATTAAATGTTAGTTGATGCAGGGTTATAAGTTTCTATTTGGTTGCCTGACGGACTGCGGTCTATATTGAGGATTATATAAATTAACGAAGGATTATAGTACCAGGGCTCTAAATGAGCTCCAAGAGGCTTTTTGGAACCGATGGAGTTAGAGGGGTAGTGAACGTCGATCTAACTCCTGAAGTAGTTTTAAGGCTCGCACTAGCTATTGGAACATACTTCCGCCCTGGGTCGAGATTAGTTGTCGGTTCAGATGTAAGAGCTGGTAACAGCTTTTTAACTAAGATAGTAATCGGTGGCTTAATTTCTACTGGAGTAAAAGTAGTTAACGCTGGTCTAGCACCTACACCGGCTCTCCAATTCTACGTGAAGTCTAGAGGATTCGATGGCGGTATAGTAGTTACAGCTTCTCATAACCCACCTGAGTACAGTGGCATAAAGGTAGTAATGCCCGATGGAGTTGAGGCACCACGCAAGGTTGAGGAAGAACTTGAGGAGATATACTACGAAAGCAGATTTAGGAGAGTGTCGTGGCGTGAGGTCTCGGGTGATGCCACGAGAGTTTACGATGTGGTCGATCACTACTTAAACAACATAGTTGAGCTTGTCGATAAAGAGAGAATACGCAAGTCCGGCTTGAAAGTCGTTGTCGACCCCGCTAATAACGTGGGAGCTCTAGCTACACCTAAGCTATTGAGAACTCTAGGAGTTAGAGTAGTCGTTATAAACGGTGACTTAAGCTATACACCTTCTAGGAGTCCAGAGCCTGCTCC
>Ga0105162_1000175_pt1 | contig 42934 bp, 49 predicted proteins | sample JNZ201metaG_FD_81532 | JGI IMG/M metagenome (GOLD analysis project Ga0105162, IMG submission 81532) | Hot spring microbial communities from Jinze hot spring, China to study Microbial Dark Matter (Phase II) - JNZ 20120812A | ecosystem: Environmental > Aquatic > Thermal springs > Hot (42-90C) >...
GTGTATGGGTGAAAAGTGGGTTAAGCAATGCTTCCGCCTTCCAATAGCCGAGCATGGCTTATCATGCTGATAACGGTTCACCGCGATGATAAGGCAAAGGGCTTGTGATGGTGTCAGGCTGCGCCTACGCTGGAATAATCAACACAATCCTACACGTGAAGCAAATCACCGGATCATCGAAAATACACGCTGTAATAGACGGATTCCACCTGTCAGGGAAAGAATGCGAAGAGCGAATAGACAAAACCGTGGAAATGCTGAAAAATTTTAATCAAGACATCATCGTGCCAATGCATTGCACAGGCTGGAGGGCTGCATTCGCCATTGCAGAGGCTATTGCCCAAAGCCTTCGTATGGAACAGTGTTGGAAACATCTACACATTTTAGACTGGCATAAACATGTAAAGGGCTCAAGTCATTATTCAAACCAAAGACTTAAAAGCGAGGTTTTTGAAATATGCAATCCAAAATCGTGGAGTTGGAAAAGCAGTGATTAGGGAGAAAAGGCAAACTCCATTCTTTAAAAAGAAGCTTGAGCCAATAGAGGTTAGAATTCCCAAAAAACTTTCGGAATTGCTTGCAGAAATGGCTAAAACAGGTTTTCAAGGCAGAAAGCTCGGCGAAGTTGTCGAAGTCTGGGAGGAAATGTTGAAGGACGACGTCGTAATCTTCTTCGGGTTCGCCGGATCCATGAGCACCACTGGGCAGTGGAAGATTGTTAACTGGCTTATTGAACACCGCTTTATAGACGTGATTGTTTCCACAGGCGCAAACATTTCAGAGGACATTTTGGAAGCCATGGGTGGCACATACTGGCAGGGGCACCATCTTGTCGATGACAGCCAACTTTTAGAGTACAAAATTGACAGATTCTATGACGTCTTCGCCGATGAGCTTGAATATCGCCAAATGGAACGCCTCATCGCCGACTTCATGAAAAAATTGAGTCCAAATCGCAAATACTCCTCGGCAGAGTTTCTCTACCTCTTCGGAAGGGAGCTCTCCCAGATGGGAATTAAAAGCATAGTGGCAACAGCCTACGAAAACAAAGTGCCAGTCTTCTGTCCAGCCATAGTCGACAGCGGCTATGGCATAGCCTACCTGCTTAACCGGAAATCCGACAGCAACTTCGACATAACGATAGACCAAATGCGGGATTTTGAACAACTTGTAGACGTAAAGGCCAAGGCGGCGCCGGAGAGCGGCGTAATATACATAGGCGGCGGCGTCCCAAAAGACTTCATTCAACTTACCACCGTTGGCAGAAGCCTAACGGAATCCAGAAAATATGAGAGGGTTTACCCGCATAAATATGCCATACAAATCACCACAGATGCGCCGCACTGGGGCGGCTTGTCTGGCTGCACCTTCGAGGAAGCCATAAGCTGGGGCAAGGAAGCCAAAGAAGGACGCAATGTGCAGTGCTACTGCGATGCGACAATAGCCCTGCCAATAGTTGTCCACGCCCTAGCAGAGAGGGTTGAAAAAAGAGCGAAGGTTCCGGATCTTTCCTGGCTGTTTAGGGGATTGGAGTAGGATTAAAGGGCGCAGTGAATTGGAAAAAGTGAAGGACTTCGAGCTTTCGAAGGGCGCTTCCGCAGACACCCTTATACGACAAATGCTCATGAGCGGAGGCTTCACAGCCAAAAACCTCGCCGTGGCTGTGGATATTCTCGAAGCCATGATGAAGGAAAAGAGCATCCTCAACTTTCTCTCCTTCCCCGCATGCATCATTGCCACTGGCACGCGGGGCGTAATCCGAGACATGATTAAGCAAAAATGGTTCCATGTGGTTGTCACGACATGCGGCACTTTAGATCATGATTTAGCAAGATGCTACCGCGACTATTACCATGGCGACTTCTACATGGACGACAAAGAACTACGCAAGCGGGGCATAAGCCGAATAGGCAACGTGCTGGTGCCAGATGCAAGCTATGGCGAGATAATAGAAGAGAAAATGCGGGAATTCTTGAACAGTATTTATGCCGATGGCAAAAGAGAGTTAGCCACCTACGAGCTTTGCTGGGAGATTGGAAAACGCCTAAACGAAAACTCAATCTTGCACTGGTGCTGGAAAAACCGCATTCCCGTCATAGTGCCAGGGATAACCGACGGCGCAGTGGGCTATCAATTGTGGCTTTTCAGCCAAGACCACAAAGACCTAAAAATTAACGTGCTCAAAGACGAGCAGCTCTTAAATGACATGGTTTGGCAAGCCAAAAAATCCGGAGCCCTAATAATAGGCGGAGGCATATCAAAACATCACGTCTTGTGGTGGAACCTATTCAAGAAGGGATTGGACTATGCGGTTTACATAACAACCGCCGTCGAATATGACGGAAGCCTCTCCGGCGCCCGTCCAAGAGAAGCCATATCATGGGGCAAAATCCGGGAAAAAGCAAAAACGGTAACTGTAGAAGCGGATGCAACGGTTGTTATACCGATAATGTACGCGGCGTTGCTTGAGAGACTTTAAGCCGTGCATATTTTTATACGTGCTCACTTCAAGTTATAGCAGAGGTCGCTAATTTCGAGGGTTTCCATGAAGGTAGCTGTCTCCGGCAAGGGTGGTGTTGGCAAGACTCTCGTTGCCGGAGGTTTGGCTTACGCCTTTACCAAAAGGGGTTTTAGAACCATTGCTATTGATGCTGATCCCTCGCCTAACCTTGCCTTGACTCTGGGTTTGTCGCCGGAGGAAGCCAGCCGCATAGTGCCTATATCCGAGAACAAGCAGCTTATCGAGGCGAAAACAGGCACTGGCTATGCCGGTGTTTACCGCCTAACATTTACGGTGGACGACATTGTCCGCGACTATGCCGTCCCCACACCTTTAGGCGTAAACCTGATTGTCATGGGAACGGTGCGCTCCGTGGGGGCTGGGTGCACTTGTCCAGCCAACGCTGTTGTGCGCTCCCTCTTGAGGCATCTGGTTGTCGAACGAGGTGAGGCTGTTGTCCTCGACATGGAGGCTGGTGTCGAGCACATGGGGCGAGGCACAGCTCAGCATGTAGACGTCATGCTGGTGGTTGTCAATGCAAACATGAAGGCGCTTGAAACGGCAAAACGCATCCATGAGCTGGGTGCAAAAGCCGGAATGAAACGCATCCTTCTTGTTGGAAATAAGGTTGAAGATAATGTCCAAAGAGAGGTTATTGAAAGGTTTGCATCAGAAAACGGCTTAACCGTTCTAGACTGCCTGCCCTTCGATCCGAGAGTTGTGGAGGCTGAAATGCGGGGCGAAACACCCCTAAAATATGGGGATGCAGCTGCTGTAAAGGCTATTGAAAGGTTATGCGACAAGCTTCTGCAAGGCAACACCTAATAAGCCGAAAAACCTATGATACCAGCAAAACGGGGAGTACAAACTTGACGAAAATTTTGGTTACAATGGGGAGGGGCGGAACGGGCAAAACAAGCTTCGTCGCTTTAATGACAAAATACTTCATTGAATTAGGCGAAGCTCCGCTGCTTCTGGTGGATGCGGATCCAGACCAAAATTTGGGCGAGATGGTTGGCGTAGACCTCCACGAAGCTGGCAAGAAAACCATATCCGAACTCCTCGTGGAGACTTTCCTAGAGGAGGGCGGAACCACTGTCGGTGTACCACCAACGGAGCGGATTGAAAACCGCATCTGGGCGCATGGCATGTATGAAGGCGAATACTTCGACTTCATAGCCCTGGGAACAAAGTGGGTGGAGGGGTGCTATTGTCTGCCAAACGCCGCTCTGAAAGGGGCTCTAGAGTCGCTTACAAAAAATTACCGTTATGTCCTGATTGATTCACCAGCAGGTCTGGAGCATCTTAATAGGCGGATAACCTCTAAGGTGGATGATGTTTTCGATGTGATAGATCCATCCAAAAAGTCCTTTGACCATGTGCAACGCGCCTATCGTGTGGCAAAGGAGGTCAAAATAGACTTCAAGAACTTCTACGTGGTCGGCGGTTTTAGATTCCCCGAAAACTTGGAGAGTCACGCCAAAAACGTTTTGCCTTTCAAGTTTTTGGGAAGAATATCCTATGACGAAAAGGTTGAAGAGTATGTCCTCTCCGGAAAATCCCTGCTTACACTGCCATCTGACACACCAGCATACCTTTCGGTTAGGCTGATTATGAAGAATGCCGGATACGAGAAGGGTTAACAGAACAGTATACGCATTTCATGTTTTATCACGAATGTTCCCTAGAAAAAGCTTAAAACGCTAGGATGTCCACATTAAACCTCTACCTCATCGGGGTTGTGTTCACCTTGAGTAGGAAAGGATTACATGTCAAAATTGGTGAATTGAAGTCAGACTTGGGGCTTATTAAAAACCTTGAATTGTCCATCGGCAGGGTTGTTGAGGAGAAATGGGCTGAGCCGATGGGTCCTACACCTTTTCCTTCGCTTACAACTCTCCGCGAATGGGACATGAAGCTTTTACAGCGCTATAAGCCGTTTTACCTACCATTCTGTGATGTTTGTTGCCTCTGCACTTTTGGCAAGTGCGACCTCACCGGCGGCAAGCGGGGAGCATGCGGCATAGACATGGCTGCCCAGCAATCCCGCATAGTGCTTCTTGCATGCTGTATTGGAGCGGCAACTCACACTGGACACGCTCGCCACCTGGTGGAGCACCTAATCGAGAAGTATGGTAGACGGATGCCATTAGACGTTGGCGGGCTAAACATCCAAGTAGAAGCTCCCGTCACGAGGCTTGTCTGCGGGGTTAAACCCGAAACCCTCGGCGACTTGGAGGACATCCTAGACTACGTGGAAACACAGATTACCCATTGCTTATCCGTCTGCCACACCGGACAGGAGGGCAGCAACCTAGACTTTGAATCAAAAGTTTTCCATGTTGGCATGCTGGATCATGTGGGCATGGAAGTGGCTGACATAGCCCAAATAGCGGCTTACGGCTTCCCGAAAGGCGATCCAGATGCACCTCTTGTAGATTTAGGTTACGGCACAATAAACATTGAAAAACCCGTCATCTTATGCATAGGCCACAACGTTGTTCCCTCTATTGGCATAATCGACTACATGAAAGAGAACGGGCTGGACGGCGAAATAGAAGTTTGCGGTTTATGCTGCACAGCCCACGACATCACCCGCTACTACAAGAGGGGCAAAATTATTGGGCCAATTTCTTGGCAATTACGCTTCATAAGAAGCGGCGTTCCAGACGTCGTCGTTCTGGACGAGCAGTGCATCCGCACAGACGCCCTCTACGAGGCCCAGCGTATAAAGGCGCCAGTTATAGTGACTTCTGAAAAGAATTGTATGGGTTTGCCAAACCGCACCAACGATCCAGCTGACGCCATAGTTGAAGATCTCGTAAGCGGCAAAATCCCCGGCGCATTAATCCTCGACTCCGAAAAGGTGGGCGAAGTTGCCGTCAAAGTCGCCTTGAAGGTTGCGCCTTTAAGGAAGAAGCTTAAGGCAATTCCAGAAGTGGATGAGGTTCTGCGGAAAGCGAAAGAGTGCCGTCAATGCGGCGACTGCCGTAGGGCTTGCCCCCAAGATTTGCACATTCCAGAGGCCATGAAAGCCGCTATGGAGGGCTCCTTGGCGAAACTTGCAGACCTTTACGACCTATGTGTTGGGTGCGGCCGATGTGAGGAAGCGTGTCCAGTAGGCCTGCAAGTCCACAGTTTCATTATTAAGGCTGGCGAGAAGAAGCTAAAAGAGGAAACCTTCAAGATACGGGCCGGAAGAGGCCCAATCCAAGATGTGGAAATTCGCAACGTTGGAAGCCCAATAGTGCTCGGCGAGATTCCGGGCGTAGTGGCCTTCGTTGGATGCGCCAACTATCCAAAGGGCGGAATGGAAATTGCAGAAATGATCCGCGAATTCGCCAGCAGACGCTACATCGTCGTCACTTCTGGATGTGCAGCCATGACCGCTGGCATGTACAAGAACGAGGAAGGTAAAACGCCTTATGAGGAGTTTACGGGCGAATTTACAGCTGGCTGTTTGGTGAACGTTGGTTCATGTGTGGCCAACGCTCACATTGCCGGTGCAGCCATAAAAATTGCCAATATATTTGCCAAAAGAAACCTACGCGCCAACTATGAGGAAATCGCCGACTACATTCTCAATCGCGTGGGCGCCGTGGGCGTAGCCTGGGGAGCCTATTCTCAAAAAGCCGCCTCGATAGCCGCTGGATTCTGGCGTCTAGGAGTCCCAGTCATTGTTGGGCCTCACGGCATCAAGTATAGGCGTATGCTTCTGGGAAGGGCTGACCGCGAAGAAGACTGGTATGTTTACGATGCGAGGACAGGTGAAAAAGTGTATGTAGGGCCGGCACCGGAGCACCTGTTCTACGCGGCTGAAACCAAGGAGGAAGCCATGGTTATGATTGCTAAGCTCTGCATGCGCCCCAACGACACGACAAAAGGACGCGCCATAAAATTAACCCACTACATTGACCTGCATAAGCGCCTTTATGGAACAATGCCCGAAGACATACACCGCTTCGTGCGAACCCTTGCCGATATCCCTGTCACGATGAAGGATGAAATAATAAAGATCCTCGAGGAGAAGGGCTGGAAGGAAACGGTGATTCCCGACCCGACGCTTCTGCCTAGACTTATAAGGAAGAAGAAGGAGTAGGAGGAATGCGTATGGCGGCTGAACCCTGGCAGACAGCGGAAATACCTGGACCTAAAAAGGCCTTAGTCATAACGAAGCCTGAAGTTGTCGTCGCCATGATTAAGCGGGCGCAGCGTCCAGTCCTAGTGGTTGGCCATAAAGCCGCTGAGGTGGATTTCGATGGTGGAAAGCTCATAGACTTCATTATAGACTTTGCGAAGAAAACCGGTATACCGGTTGTGGCGACAGCCCACATGATAGGTGAGTTTACAAAGAGGGGCTTTAAGCCAGCCGCGTTCATGCCGGCCGTTGACATAGGCAATAGGCTTGTAGATCCTTCTTGGAGCGGTGTGGATGAGAAGGGGCAGCATGACCTAGCCTTGTTTGTGGGATTCTACTATTACATGGAGTGGACGATTTTGTCGGGGTTAAAGCATTTTGCCAAGCACTTAAAGACGATTTCACTGGATAACGTTTATCATCCCCATGCAAGCTGGTCTTTCCCAAATCTCTCCCACGAGGAGTGGGTGAAAAACCTCAAAGTCATATTGGAAAAAGTTTGAAAGGAGGCGGAATAGAAAATGAGCATGTTTCAAGATATACCCGTCGATGTGGGCGTAATCTACGAGGGCGAACGCATCCGCAGAAAAGACATGTACGTGGAGCTCGGCGGACCAGACGTCAAAGAAAAGTTTGAGCTGGCCAGAGTCAAGAAGCCCGAAGAGGTTGAGGATGGAAAAATAATCATTATTGGCCCGGACATCAAGGACATGGAGGAAGGTAAATCCTACCCCTTCGGAATAATCATCGAGGTGGCGGGCGCCAAGCTTGAGCCGGAGCTGGAGGGCGTTATTGAAAGGCGAATCCACGCCTACTGCAACTACATTGAGGGCTTCATGCACCTAAACCAGCGCTACGACATCTGGCTAAGGCTCAGCAAAAAGTCTTTCCAGAAGGGCTTAAACTCCTTCCACTATATCGGAAAGGTTTTGCATAGGCTGTTCAAGAGCGAATTGCCCATCATTGAGAAAATGCAGATAACCTTCATAACTGATGCTGAAAAAGTTAAGGAGCTTTACCCTCAAGCCCTACAAATTTATGAGGCGCGGGACGCGAGGGCCAGAGGCCTCAAAGACGAGGAAGTGGACAAGTTCTATGGATGTGTTCTCTGCCAATCCTTTGCGCCAACCCACTGCTGTGTCATAACGCCCCAGCGGTATTCTAACTGCGGCGCCATAAGCTGGTTTGACGCGAGGGCCTCAGCCAACATAGATCCGAAAGGCCCCATATTCGAAATCGAGAAAGGCGAACTTTTAGACCCCGTTAGAGGCGAGTATTCAGGCGTAAATGAAGCCGTCAAAAAGAGAACTCTAGGCGAGATAACAAGAGTTTGGCTCTACACGGCCTTCGGCTATCCCCACACGTCATGTGGCTGCTTTGAGGGCGTCGCCTTTTACATCCCCGAAGTGGACGGCTTCGGCATAGTTCACAGAGGCTACAAGGATGTAACCGTGAACGGGCTAGCCTTCTCAACTCTCGCAGATTCGACGGCTGGCGGCCGACAGGTGGATGGTTTCCACGGCATATCCATCGAGTACATGCGTTCGCCTAAATTCCTGCAGGCTGACGGTGGCTACAGCCGCGTTGTATGGATGCCGAAAGAAGTGAAGGAACGTGTCAAAAACTTCATTCCACCCGAGCTTGTGGACAAAATCGCCACCGAAGAGGACGCAAAAACCATTGAGGAGTTAAAGGCCTTCTTGAAGGCTCGCGGCCACCCGGTTGTTCAGCGTTGGAAAGAGGAAGCTGTTGTGGTTCCAGAAGCAGTTACAGCGGAGGCCGAAGTGCGAGAGGAAGCTGCACCAGCCGCGGCACCGATTATTACGGCGGCAACTTTGCCCATAACAGCTGGCGGATACCGGATAATCCTGAAGGACGCGAAAATCTATGCGAAACGCGTCATCATCCGGACGGTGAAAAGCGAAAAACCCGAGAAAAAGTGAAGGGTGAAGAATCTTGGCTGAAAAAGGGGAGAAAAAAGACGAGGATGTTGTAGGATTAAAGCTTAACTCACGGCTTCTGGAGCTTCTCGCTAAACTGCAGGAGGTTGAGCTTGAAGACTTCGAGTTGGAGGCTGGCGAGCTAGAGATTTGGCTTCAACCTGGCGCCATAGCGGCTCCAACGATGCCGCCCAAGGCTGTTGTGCCACCGGTTAAGGCTAAACCAACACAGATACTGGAAGCGGAGTTCATTCCGCCAGTCGAAACATATCCGGGCAAAGTTGTCGAGGTTAAACTTGGCGCCACAAGGGGCGAGGGAGGCACCCGTGGCAAAACCGTGATCATCGGCGGCGAAACAACCCCCGCCTTTTACACTTTTGAAAGACCCACACCTCATCCGCCTGTCATATCGCTAGACGTTTTCGATATGGAAGTGCCCTTAGCCAAAGCCGTGAAAATGCATGTTAAAGATGTTATGGGCGACCCGGCGGCTTGGGCTAAACTGGCTGTGGACAAGTTCGGCGCAGATCTCGTAACAGTTCACCTCATTAGTATTGACCCTCTTGTCAAGAATGCCTCGCCGAAGGAGGCTGTTAAAACCGTTGAGGCTGTCGCCCAAGCCGTGGACGTGCCGCTAATCATTGGAGGTTGCGGTGATCCAGCCAAGGACACGGAGGTTTTTCAGGAAATCTGCGAAACCTTTGCTGGCGAACGCTTCCTAATAAGCTCCATCACTCGGGATATGGATGTGGAGCGGTGCGCCAAATTTATCAAGAAGAATGGGCATGTGGCTTTGGCTTTCACACCCATGGACTTAAACCTTGCCAGAGAGCTGAACCGTCGCTTATACGATTTCCTGCCAAAAGAAGATATTGTAATGGACTTGACGACGGCTGCTCTTGGCTATGGTTTAGATTACGCCTTCACAAACATGGAGCGCGCCCGCTTGGCGGCTTTGATGGGCGACCCTGAACTGGCGCATCCCATGTCCTCTGGAACAACAAACGCTTGGGCAGCCCGCGAAGCCTGGATGAAAATGGCTCCAGAATGGGAGCCCCGTGAGCTCCGAGGACCCCTATGGGAGGTTGTTACGGCTTTGACGCTGCTACTGGCGGGAGTAGACCTATTCATGATGATGCACCCAGCCGCAGTCAAAACAGTCAAAGATGTTATATCCCAGCTTATGGGCGGCAAGGCCGGCAACGCTGAACGCTTCGTGGAATGGGTTACTGCCAAAGTCTAAACAGCTGAAATGGAGGTTTAAGCAAAATGAGCGAAAGAGAAGGTAAGGGCAAGATTGGCGTCAAGGAACTCAGTCCAATAGACGTTTACAAGCTTCTGCCCCGCACGAACTGCAAGGAGTGCGGCGAAGAAAACTGTATGGCTTTCGCCACAAAAGTTGTGAACCGGGAGGTTCCCATCGAAAAGTGCCCGCACCTATTGAAGAAGGAGTTTGAGAAAGCCTACAAGCAGCTTAAGGAAATGCTGAAGCCAGCTGTGAGGGAGATTATAATCGGTACCGGCGAAGGGGCTGTTAAAGTCGGCGGCAAACTCGTCATGTACCGCCATGAACTCACCTACTTCAACCCAACAGCCATAGCCATAGACGTCACGGACGAAATGCCCGAAGAAGAAATCCTAAGCCGCATAAAGAGGGTTGAAGAGTTCCGCTACGAATATCTCGGGCAAATTTTGAAGCTGGACATGATTGCAGTGCGCTCCACATCCAACGACCCAGACAAGTTTAAGGCAATAGTGCGCAAAGTAGCCGAAAACACAAAACTACCCCTAATATTGTGCTCGCTGAACCCAACGGTTCTGGAAGCCGGCTTAATGGCTGCCCCTAAAGCGAGACCTCTGTTATATGCGGCGACCAAGGACAACTGGCGGGACATGGCTGAACTCGCCCTCATGCACAATTGTCCATTAACCGTCTTCGCGCCAGGCAACATCAAGCTGCTGAAATCTTTGGCTAAAACCCTCGTAGAGTATGGCGTGCAAGACCTTGTGCTGGATCCCGGCACTTTCCCAGGCGACGGTTTAGCCGATACCCTGAACAGTTTCACCATGATTAGGAGGGCAGCCTGCAAGCAGGGCGACGAGCTTTTAGGCTACCCGCTGATGGGTGTACCCATGACCGTATGGCTTGACAGCGCAGGTTTAGCCCCTGAAATCGTGAAATGGCGGGAAGCCTACCTTGCAGCTATGCTCATTGTGCGGTACGCCGACATCCTCATAATGCATAGCCTAGATGGATGGGCACTGCTGCCAAACATCATCTTGAGAGCTAACATCTACACGGATCCCCGCAAACCAGTAGCCGTTGAACCCGGCTTAAGGGTATTTGGCACTCCGGACGAAAACTCGCCAGTAATGTTCACAACCAACTTCGCCCTAACCTACTACACGGTGGCCTCAGACATAGAATCCGCAAAAATAAACGCCTACCTGCTCGTGGTAGACACAGAGGGCATAGCCGTAGACAGCGCCGTTGCCGGACGCAAACTCACAGCCGAGAAAGTAGCCGAAGCCATAAAAGCCTCAGGCATAGAAAACAAGGTAAAACATAGAAAACTCATAATCCCCGGCAAGGCAGCCCGCCTAAGCGGAGAAATAGAAGAACTAAGCGGGTGGCAAGTAATAGTCGGACCCAGAGACTCGTCGGAAATTCCAAAATTCCTACAGGAAAAGTGGCAGAACCCGTAAACCCCGCCTTTCCGATTTACACCCATTTACTCCGGTGTGATTTCAAATTCGCAGTATGGATCTCCCTTCGCGATACAACGCAATTCCCTAGCCTCCATTCTTTTGTTAAGCAGCTGGGCTAAAAGACCTGCAAATATCCCGCGGACAAAGTTGCTGTAAGGTTTTTTGGCTTCAACACCAAGCTCACACTCAAAACACATGTAAACCTTTATAACCACTCGTGGAGACTCCACACAAGCCTCCACAACTTCCAATCTGCCGAGGCCCATGCTGGCATACAAGGGCGCTGATATTTTACGCAGGATTTGAATAGGATCCTTTATGCCTAACTTGTCCGCAAACTCTTGATGGGCTCTGCCATATCTCATGCCAGCCTCGTATCCAGTATGGTATAGAAACGTTTCACCGGCCGTTCCAAACTGCGTCTTTATCCCAACAATAAGTCCCTCGTAGCCCGGCCTTCGCATTATGATGGTTCTGTCGCCAGCCAAAACAAGCCTAGCAGAAAGATAGTCCGCTACAAAGCCTTCAGCAGTTGGATAGAGAATTTGCACACTTCTAATGCCATCAATTCTCCGTATTTCTTCAGCGAACTCCTCCATGGAAACATCCGCATCAGTTAAGTCTACAAATCCTAACCCAACGATTTTGCCATCTTCAACCATGTTGTACTGCATGGTGGGTACTAGAACACCATGCTTGAGCCCCAAACTTGCAATTCTCTCTAAAACCATGGGATTAAGCTCGGATTCAATTAAGACGCCGAAAACTTTCCTCCCGGGAAGGAACAGAAATCTCCCAATATTAAAACCCTTCAAGCAGACACCAACCATATCTGTCCCACTAATAAACTTAAAACTTACCTCAAATACAAACTCGACATCAGACGCTTGTGAGAATAAAGAAAACACAGTTCCTCGTGAAATCTATAGAGGGGTATCAATTTTGTTGTTTGCAATCATCCACAAAATTGAAGTACCCTAGAAAATGCAGAAAATGTTTGAAAATCCTCAGGCTCCTCCATTTTTCTGGGAAAAGGAAATAAATGGCAAATGATAAACAGCAAAAGAGCATCTCACTCATGGATGCTGCATGGAAAGGTGGAGTGTTTGGAGGCTTCTATAAGGCAGCTTGACGCCTTCTTTAACCCGAAGTCTGTAGCCGTGGTGGGCGCAACCAAAAAGATAAACAAAGCTGGGCACGTCATTTTCAAAAATTTCGTCGAAAACAAGAGACGAGGCGTTTTCAAGGGTGAAATCTACCCAGTGAATCCCCACGAAGACTACATTTTAGGCTTCCCATGTTATCCACGGCTAACAAAAATCCCCGGAGAACTCGATCTAGTGGTCATAGTTGTTCCAGCACAAGTTGTGCCAGAAATAATGAGGGACGCCGCAGCCAAAAAAGTGAAAGCCGTAGTGATAATAAGCTCTGGTTTCGGGGAAATTGGAAACCACGAGCTTGAAAGAGAAGTTGTAGCCATAGCCAAAAAAGCCGGAATAAGAGTGCTTGGACCTAACTGTCTAGGTGTTTACGACTCAAAAACAGGCGTGGACATGCTGTTCCTGCCAGAAACAAAAATCCTAACAACGGGCGAGGAGGTTGTTGCCACACCAAGACCAATGACGGGACACATTGCCATAGTAACTCAAAGCGGAGCCTTCGGCGCTGCAGCCCTAGACTATCTGGCTGGCAGACAGATGGGTGTCAGCAAATTTGTAAGCTTCGGTAACAAAAGCGACGTGGACGAGGCTGAAATGCTCCAATATCTGCTATACGACGACGAAACAAAAGTGATTCTCCTCTACGTTGAGGATGTGAAAAACGGCAGAGCCTTCTTGGAAGCAGCCTCAAAAGTCACATGCAAAAAGCCGGTGATAGCCCTAAAAGCCGGCAGAACAGAAGCCGGAGCAAGAGCAGCAGCCTCCCACACAGGAGCAATCGCAGGCTCAGACCACATATACGCTGCAGCCTTCACCCAAGCCGGAATACTGCGGGTACGCGACATGGAAGAATTCTTCGATGCCGCAAAAGCATTGGTTATGCAGCCTCCAGCCGCCGGAAAAAACATAGCGATAATAACCGATGCCGGCGGTCCGGGCATAATGGCGGCAGACGAATGTGAACTTCAAGGATTAACAGTTAAAAAGCTCTCGGAGAAAACTCTTCAAAAATTCGAGAAGCTTAAGGAAGAGGGTAAAATTCCAAAGTTTGCATCAACCCTCAACCCTATAGACCTTACAGGTTCAGTCACATCCGAAATGTATGAAATCGCCGCCGAACTTGTCCTTCAGGATCCAGAGGTTCATGGCGTCCTACTTCTTGGACTGCATCACACACCTGCCCTCCAAGAAGACTATGTGGATAAGGTGGCAGCTGTTGCCAGCAAATACCAAAAGCCCATGGTTGCATGCGATATAGGCGAAACCGAAATGGCTCTTCATGTTCGCTCACGCTTCGACAAGCTTGGAATCCCCGCATACACTTCTCCGGAAGATGCTGCCAGAGCAATGGCCGCCCTTGTCCGGTATGGGCTGTACCTAAAGAAAAAGGGCACCTTCAAGGAATATGTGCAAAACTTTCTAAAGGAAAAGCGCAAATAGCCTATTCGAGCAGTATGTCTAGAACCACGGTGTCTCCATCTCTGAGCCTAAACTTCTCCCTCAAACTTATGGGCGCGATAACCTCAAGCATGTCATCTGGATAACTTTTAACCTCCGGAATCACAATAGCCCCGTCTACGGAATCCATTACACGGGCTTTAAAGCATTTGCCGTGGCAAAACCCTTCTTTGGGCACAATAACCACAGATTTTGCTTTTTCCAGAATCGTCCTAGCCCTTTTCCCCTCTTCATCAAGTTTCAAATTTAGCGTCCCGGGATGGGGAACAAAACCCAGTTTAGACATCACCTGCTCTTTAAACCATGAAAGCTCAGTAAACCTCGCGCCCTCACCAAATCCAGAGAAGACTTGTCCCTTAATGCGGATTGTTCTGATATCTATCCTCTCGCTGAACAATTAGCGGGCTTTAGGCTTGTTTTTGCTCTTTCAACCAGTTTGCCACTTTCCTGAACATGGGGTTTGAGGACATATCTATCACGGGAACAATAATTTTCTCCTTGGTTTCAATCAGAGGTTGATACTTTGGCATAAGGGAATATCCCACAAAGGTCCAGTAAACCCGCTTATTCTCGACAAGCGCTCTAGCCGCTGTTTCCGTTGTAGCCGGAAGCGGGAAATAGAGGAAAACAACCCCCTCAGCCCAATATAGCCCAGCGGTTTTCCCACCGGCGATTATGGATGCAAACCTTGCAATATCCTCCGGAGTGGCGAAAAAGTTCCGTTCCATGACGACTATTTCCTTAAAAGGCTCGAACTTTATGTCCACCGCACCTTCATCCATAACTTTCACCTTTTAAGTTTGGAAGAACCTCTCCTTTTTAATCTTGCCGTGAACTGGGAAAAGGTTATAGAGCACAAGCTCTAAACCCTTTCCATCAAACGAGGGACAGCAGCGTGGCTGAAATCCGAGTAGCAATAGTTGGCGTAGGAAACTCTGCATCCGCCTTGGTTCAAGGCGTGCAATACTATAAAAACGCTAGAGAAGACGAGACTGTTCCGGGGCTTATGCACGTGAACTTTGGCGGATACCATGTTCGAGACATAAAATTTGTCGCAGCCTTCGACGTGAACAAAAACAAGATTGGAAAAGACCTGTCTGAGGCCATATTTACAAAACCCAATTGCTGTGCAAAATTCGCCGATGTGCCAAAACTAGGCGTGACTGTTCAACCTGGACCGGTGCTGGACGGCGTAGCCGACCACATGAGGGAAACATTCAACGTTTACCGTGAAAATGAAATAAAGCCAGTAGACGTTATCAGCGTTCTAAAAGAGTCCAGAGCTGAAATCCTAGTAAACTATTTGCCTGTGGGAAGCCACAAGGCTACAAGATTCTACGCCCAGGCCGCCCTAGAAGCGGGATGCGCATTCATCAACTGCATTCCGGAGTTTATAGCTTCAGATCCAGAATGGAGTCGAAAATTCGAGGATAAGGGACTTCCAATAGCAGGCGACGACGTTAAAAGCCAGCTCGGCGCAACCATACTCCACAGAAATCTCGTGAGCCTCTGCGTTGACAGAGGTGTCATTGTTGATGAGACATACCAGCTAAACCTTGGAGGCGACACAGACTTTCTAAATATGACCGTTGAGGAAAGGCTTAAAACAAAACGTATAAGCAAAACGGAGGCCGTTAAAAGCCTAGTTCCCTACGATCTGCCCACACGTATCGGCCCATCGGATTATGTGCCCTTCCTTGGAAACAAAAAAATATGCTATATTTGGCTTAAAGGAAGAAAGTTCGGCGATAGACCCATCACAATAACCGTTAAACTTGAGGTGGAAGACTCGCCCAACAGCGCTGGGGTAGTCATCGACGTAATTAGAGCCGTAAAACTGGCGCTGGACCGGAAGATAGCTGGACCATTGATAAGCATATCATCCTACGCCTTCAAACATCCCCCTATTCAAGTTCCGGATCCCGTGGCAAAAGAATGGGTAGAAGAGTACATTCGGGGCGAAAGGGAACGTTAAGGTGAGTTTTAGCCAAGCGAATTTAAAACTGAAAGAACATCACAGAGGCTTGATATCCACCTTAAATAGGCATTTAGGGCAGCCCGCAAAGCCACAGTGTCCCTTGCCTCGACTTTTAAGACTAGGCAGTCATCCTCAACTTCTAGCCGCGCCCTAGAGCGACTTGTTGGAGGTTTTGCTGTCTCTGGCGCAAGTGCCTGCTGAACTATCTCCAAAACCCCCCTTGAAGGCATTCTCAAGCGTACAATAGCATGCGCCTTCATAGGGTTAAATCCCATATAAGATGTGATATCCTCATCCGTGGACCTACTTCAACATTCTCTGGAAGAAGCCTAAAAGAAACCACAATCTCACCCACTTCATTCATTGAAATCTCCATTACCGCGCTATACTGTTTGCACTCTTCCTCAACGTGTGCTATTGGAATCTGGAAAAAATCTGAAAGCGTCTCCTCCAGCCTGATGACTTCTTGAGGAACGTTTGGCGAAGCCAATATCACAGTAGATTTTATCCTTCTCCCCCTCGGCATAGTTCCAAACTCTCTTCGAAGCTTCACGCCCCTCAAATAGATTAGAGGCGGTATGGGTTGAAGCCTGCCCCCCTCCACCTTGAAAAGTTCTATCTTTCCAGGTCCACCCTTCCATCGGTCTATAATTAAGACTTTATTCGCGCCCAGTTCTAGAGCCTTTGCAGCTAAGCCTTCAAGGCTCAATTTTCCACGGTTTATTCGAGTGGTATTTGGTATGCTATGAGATAAGTCTTTACAAAATGTCCTAATTCTTCTAGTTGGTCTTCGAGAGGTTGTTAAAAGTATCAAGCATTTTCAGCCCTACTTTTCCTCGGTTTCCAGCACTGTTGAGACTTCGGTCTCTTCAACCGCACCCTTAGCTATTCGCTTAGCAACCATCCCGAGCTTTGTCGTCGGAGTATAAGCTCCACCAGTAAACGTAAAACCGCATTTCCTGCACTGCCACACGCCGACACTTATCCTTTTAACCCTTGGGAGACCACATTGGGGACATTTGTGCCTCTTCCGCAGTTCAGTGACTATTTTTGTATAGCGCTTTCTAACAGTTGCACCGTAACGGGCTCCCAAACCCCTTGTGGGGCCAACCTTCTTGGTTCTCTTTCCCAAACTTTCACCAGCCCAATTTCTTCCTAATCTCTGAAGCTTTTTCTCTGGCTATTTGGACGGCTTCCATCACCTGCTTTGGCGTGAAATATCCGCTTCCACCCTTCTGAACAGCACATATGTTTCCATCATCATCTGTTGTTATTGTAAGCCTGGCATCCATTATTTGCTCCTCCTCAAGCCACGGATCTACCACCAGCTTGTCATTTATCTTTGCGAACGTGACGGCTACGGGATGTCTTCTTACGGGCAACGGTGTGAAACCGGGCTTTATATTCACCTCACCATTTTCAATCTCATAGTTAAACATTTTCGTATTTAGCAGAGCTGCCATGGCTGCTAGGGCTGAGGCGTCAATCAGGTTTCCATCGTGGTTTAACACGTAAATGTCCACAAATATGACAAAAACCTTTTTGCCGGGCACTATGCAAAGCTTTTCAAGGTCTATGGCTTTCGACTCCCTTATGCCCCTGTCCACAACTCTTGCCAATTCTATGGCGTTTTCATCCGGCGGTCCAGGCTCGAAGGTGGGTGAGGCTAACGGGACAAGCTCAGCGTTGACTGTTAGTACTCCCTCATTTGGAGTGTCTGGAAACGGTTCACCTGTTTCAATTTTAACTCCAACCATAACCTCTGTTTTTCCAAGCAGAACCCTTGCAGAGCCCTCTGCCCGTTCAATTATCCCATGCTCAACCTTTATCTCGCGGTAGTCGTTTAGTCCTCGTCCATCAAGCCTTTTACCCTTGGCGATGAGCTGAGCTATTTGCCTCTGCTTGACACGGACAACGGTTGTTGCCGCTGTTGTCATTACTCTTCAACCTCCTTAACGCTCACATACCTAGCTTTTAAGGCTTCCTTCTGCATGGCATAGATTTTCTTACAACCTTCAATAGCAAGGTTTACAGCTTTCTCAAACTCCTCCGGTGTTAAGATTCCATCCATCTGCAAAAGTGTGATGACCCCTAAATTTGGCATGTAAGCCACTGGCACATCCGCCGAGCCAACCTTGTCCTCAATATCCATTAAGTCAAGAACTATCATGTCCTCAACTTTGCCGGCTGAACATGCTGCCACCAAATCCCGCATTGGGATTCCAGCATCAGCCAAGGCCAAGGAGGCAGCCGTTATACTTGTACATCTTGTGCTTCCATCAGCCTGTAAAACTTCAATGAAAATGTCCACTGCTGTACGCGGATAATACTCCACGAAAACAGCTGGCTCAATGGCTTCTCTAATAACCTTTGAAAGCTCTATCTCCCGTCTTGAAGGAGCCGGAGATTTGCGTTCTTGAACGGAAAAGGGTGCCATGTGATAACGGCATCTTAAAACCATGCGGTCTGGCAAGGCTAAATGCTTGGGGTGAAGCTCCTTCGGCCCATATACGGCGGCTAAAATCTTGTTTTTGCCCTGTTCAATATAGGCTGACCCGTCAGCGTTTGAAAGCACACCAACCTCAATTTTTATGGGTCTAAGCTCATCTGGTTTTCTTCCATCAAGTCTCAATCCTTTTTTGTCAACAAGTTTTTCGGTTTTCTGGCTCATTTTAATTACTCCCTCTTTTCTCCTTCTCCTTTCTAATCATCTGTAGTATGCGGTCAGTCAACCCCATGGTGTGGGATTCCTCCTCAATCTTGTGAATTGCCATCATCGCCAACTCCTCATCCTCTAGGCTTTTCCCCGTGATAAGTATGACTCCATTCTGGCCTAAAACTATGTGACATCCGGTCTCCTGCTTTATCATGGAAATCATCGAACCCTTCTTTCCAATCACACGGGGAATCTTTGTGGGCGTTATCTTCACTATTTGTCCACGGGTAATTTTCCCAAGTCCCGGTTCGTCCACACTCAACTGGGGATTATGCGTTCTATCATAAGAGACTATTTTCGCCACAACCAAATCGCCAACATCAAGAACCTGTGTCAAATCATCCTTTTGCGGTTTAAAGGGCCTGTTCAAAACCTCGGAGGCCCTCAATAATGCAAGATAGGGTGCGTTAATGTCAACAACCCACCCGTTGAATCCAACCTCCACAACTGTTCCTATAACCGTGTCTCCAACCCTTGGAACATAAAAGGCCCTCAAAGCAACAACGTTAATCTTCTTGTCCTCATACTCCACGAGGCCTATTCTGGTAGCGTAAATCCTATTATTTGATTTGAAGGTGTTCTCCCCGGCAATATAGTCGCCTTCAGCTATCAAGTCCCCGGGTACAACAAGCTGTCTCCTTTCAAAAAACGTGGGCATAAACATCCAACCATAATTTTACGATATTATTTTTGCCTCAGCATTCCCTTTAGTTACTTCCCCAATCTTTTCAAGGAACGGCCCGTAGAGACCCGCTGGCATTTCCAGTATTCCATGCCATGAGCCGTCAGCTCGCCATTCTTCACGCTTAATGGTTCCCATGGCCTTTATTGTTCCATAGGCTTTTGCCGCATATTCTGCTGGTACATGAACGCTGACTGAAACCTGCTCCATTTTTAGTGGCAGAACCTGTCGCAATAGCTTAATTACTTCTCTTGCCTGTTCTTCTGTTGGCTTGAACGGGTCTATTGAATAGTGAATTTGTTCCATTGCTTGCTCGATGCGCATCGGTGGATGGGGCAGATTCGTCCTTGGGTCAACACAGTTCTTTGATATAAAGGAGATTATTTGTCTGCGTTTCTCCTCAATCATTTTTCTACGTTGTTCCGTTGTCAACTGTAACGTGCCCTTTTTGACAATTATGTCTGCTACTTTAAGGGGATCTGTTGTTCCAAAGGCTTTGCGGAGAGCCTCCTCTGAAACTTTCGTGCCCTTACTGGCATCTGAAAAGATGGTTTCCGTAACGAGAACTTCGGTTATGGCGGATATTTTTCCCATGCGATAGTCTAAGGCTTTGTCGGGTTTCACGAGGATCTCAAAGTGCTCGTTTCCCTTTGAAATGCGGGCAATAGTGTATTTCTCGCTCATTTCAAATTCACTTGCCTAAACCCAGTTTCTTCATGTAGCTTTCAACGACCTCGTCGCTGAGCATCTCCATTTTCTTCGTAGCCGCTGGAATAACCGCAATCTTTATCCTCGGCTGAAGCCCCCTAGCTTCAAGAGCCTTCACTAAACACTTCACTGCAAGCTTTATAGCATCCTCAAGGCTCATACCATCGCGGTACTCTTCCCGAAGAATACTCATGGCTGTATCTTTTCCAGCACCCACCGCTATAGCTTTATGTCCCCTATAAGTGCCGCTTGGATGGGTTGCAAAAAGACGACATCCAGTCTTATCGACGCCGCCGAATATTAAAGAAACTCCAAAGGGCCTCACGCCTCCATGTTGCGTGTAAAGCTGCTTTATGTCGCAGACCCTTTTAGTTACAACTTCCACATCTATGGGCTCGTCATATGTGAGCCTGTTGCTCTGCGCGTAAATTCGAGCGTTATCGATTAAAACTCTAGCGTCGGAGCTTAATCCTACAATCGCCGCGCCTATATGCTCGTCAATCTTGAAAATCTTCCAGGAGGTTTCAGACTCCTCTAGGGGCTCAATAGTCTCCTCAGCCCCTAAAACAACCCCCTCTGGACATTTTATTCCTATAATTGTTGCACCACGGTTGACAAGTTCCATGGCATATTCAACTTGAAATAGCCTACCGTCCGGTGAGAAAACCGTTATCGCGCGGTCATACGCTCCTGGAGCTGCAAATACAGACATCAACATCAACTCCACATTGCCAAATGTTTGCTGAACACTCATATAGCAACTTAACTAAAAACCTTTTCCTAAACAGCGGAATCACATGGCGTTATTAAAACCGAAATTTCATTCAAAATCAAATCAATAATCATTTATAGGATCCCCGGCTTAATCTTGGATGGGAAGTATGGGCTACCTAGCGGTTTGGAAAGTTTTAGAGGAAATGCTAACAGACCTTCGGAGGAGAGGCGTCCAAATCCCAACCAGCATTTTTGATGACTTGAAACATGCACGAACCCTAATCAACGTTTTAAGGGCTGACCCTTCACGGCTTGAAACAAGCCAGAAGATTGAGGAGTGCATAAACAACGTGGAATCCTTTTTGTTTTCAGAAGGGCAAAAGTTTGGAGAAGAGTATGTTGAAGACTGGCTTAAGAAACTTGAAGACGCTATCAGAAAAGTAGATGAAGGCGAGGCTACCTTGAGATTTGTTCCCGGCCTCCCTCGAGATCAACGTTGGATTCGCGTTAAAATCTCAGAAGAGACACCTATAGACGCGCTTAAGGCTTTGGCGGAAGAGCTAAAACTCTCTTCCGAGGTGCAAGTGGACGGATACTTGCTTGTTTACGGTGAGAACGAGCGTATTAAACAGTTTGTCAAGAAAATGGCTACACTCTATGGTTCGAAGGTCTGCAAATAGCCTTTTTAAAGTGCATAACTGTTAAAGCATGCTAATGCAACACTTTTATAGAGAAATCGTACAGAACCAAGTCAAAATGCTGCTAGTTTCATGGCGGGTGAGGGCGCAGTTTAATGCCCTATATCAAGAAAATAGAGCTTAAAGGTTTCAAATCCTTCGGACCCCAAACTGTCAAGATTCTTTTGGATAAAGGTTTTACAGCGATAACCGGTCCTAACGGCAGCGGGAAAACAAACATCGTTGACGCTGTCTTATTCGCCCTAGGTGAGTTAAGCGTAAAAAGACTTCGAGCAGAAACAGCTGCAGGACTAATTTTCCAAGGTTCTGATAAGGCTGGCTTGGAAAAGGCTAGAATGGCTAAGGTCGTAATACAATTTGATAATTCGGATGGACGTATACCCGTTGACACCACCACGGTTACAATTTCCCGTGAGGTTTACCGGAACGGTCAAAGCGTGTACAGACTTAATGGAAGAAGAATTTCGAGAGCCTATCTTACCGAGATTCTCTCCATGGCTGGAATAAGCTTCACAAGCCAAAACATAATCCCACAGGGCACCATAACACGGTTGGCGGACGTCTCTCCAATCGAAAGGCGCAAAATAATCGAAGACCTTGTTGGAATAGCTCAATATGACGCTGAAAAGGCCGAGGCTGAAGAGAAACTACGCGCTGCAGACCTTTCAATACGCACTGCCATGGGCAGAATCGACGAAGTGCAGAGACGCGTCGAGGACTTGGAGAGGGAGCGAAATGAACTTCTCCGCTATAACTTTCTGAAAAATGAAATCAAAAAGTTTGAGGCTGTTAAACTTTCCTACGACATAACCCAGATTCGGGAGAAGATAGAACGCGACTCCATCCAAGCTGAGAAAATTAAAAGTAGACTTGAAAAGATTAAGGCTGTTCGAGATCAGTACAGACTTAAGCGTAGAGAAATAGAGAATGAGTGGCGAAAGCTAAGTTCTGAAATTGTTGAAGAGGGCAGTTCTCAAGTTCTGAGAGTTCAAATGAAGATAGGTGAGCTTAAATCAAAAATCACCGAACTTACGACGAAAATAAGCTCTGGAAAAGCCAGCCTTGAAGGTTTGAGAAGGGTTAGAGAAAACGACCTTCAGCAATACCAGTCCATTAGAAACGAGATTCACGAAAACCGACTGAAAATAAGGCGTTTAAGAGTAGAATATGAGCAGATTTTAGATGAGATAAATGCAAAGCAAGCGGAGCACGATGCCCTTGCAAGGGAAGTTGTCCAACTTTGGGAGAGTCTCGGCGAAAACAGCAAGAGAATACGCGAAATAGAGTCGCAGCTTGATAAGAACTATAAAAGGCTTGCACTCTTGAGGTCTGAGCAGGCGAAGAGCCAGACAGCTATAAAAATCCGTGAGAAACGGCTTAAAGACTTAAGGGAACGAAGGGAGCGTTTCGCCCAAACCCTCGATGAATTAGAGAAGTCTAAGGCTGAGCTGGAGAAAGTTCAAGGGGAACAGAAAAATCAACTTAAAAACTTGGAACGTATGCTTGAAAGGCGAATAGCCCAAAAAGAAGCCATAGAACGGGAAATAGCCGAAGCCGGAAAAATAGCTGACTCTGCACGAGAGGCTGTTGTGGAATTCGCCACCCAAAGGGAACTCGCAGAAACCCTAGCCGCCGAAGAGAAAGCCTTAAGGAGTATAGAGGAACTCGGCGAGCTTGGTGTAATACCCGGAGTTTATGGCAGACTACGCAACCTAATAAAGATCGACAAAGCCTACCAACAGGCAATTGAGGCTGCTGCCGGCGGATGGTTGGACGCCATAGTTGTTAAGGACTTGGACGCGGCTTTCACGTGCACTGAAACGCTGCGCAGAATGAAGCTTGGCCGCATAAAGATTATTCCCCTCGAAGGCGTTTCCAACGTGAAACCCGTCAATGTTCCGGAGGTTAAGGGTGTTAATGGCGCTGCCTTTTCCTTTGTGAAATGTGCAAAACAATACGAACCTGCAGTGTACTTTGTCCTTGGAGACACGCTGGTCGTTCAAGAAGATAAAACTGCTTTAGCTCTATCCAATGAAGGCTACAGAGTTGTCACGGTTAACGGCGATTTATATGAGCCAGGCGGTGCTTTGGAAAGCGGCTACTACCGAGCACCAATAGACTTCTCAGCAATCATTCCAAGCGAGGCAGCTATAAAAAGCCTCGATGAAGCGGTGAAGGCTTTACAGCAGCACCTCCTCAGAAGGGAGAGCGACATAGCTTCTTTGGAAGAGGAGATAGATAAAACCCGTGTTGAAATTGCCCGTTTATCAGAAGCCATAACTATGCTTGACAGAGAAATAGCCAGGGTCAAGAGAAGCATCAGGCGAACAAGAGTTAACATTAAGAGAATAGACTCTAACATTAAGAGAATTGAAAGTGAGATTGAAGCCGAAAAGACAAAAATTTGGACGTGTCAAGCAGAGAAAAGCGCCATACAAAAGGAGATCCGCAGGCTCCAGAGCGAATTGGCCGTTTTAAGAAGGAAAGCTGATCCGGCAAACATCCAAGAGATGGAAACCAGGAGGGAGAAAATTGCAGAAGAAATAAACACTTTAAGGCAGAAACTAAGCACCGTTCAAACTGAGATCTCAACTCTTCAATCGCAATACGACAATGTTTTGAGAACGGGCTACCAGAACGCTAGGATCCAACTTTTAAGAGTTGAGCAGCAACTAAAAAAGGTTGAAGCTGAAGTTGAAGAGGCGTTAAAGGAAAGAGAGAAACTTAAGCAGGAACTGGTTGAACTGGAGAAAAACCGCGACGAGCTATCCAGAACGGTTTTGTCCGCCAAGGAGGAGGCGCAGAAGTTCACCACTCAGATAGATGAGATTGACAAGGTGCTTCGGGGACTTGACGCTGAATATGAGGAGGCAGACCGTCTATGGAACCAGTATCAGTTAAACATTCAGACATCCCTCATTCAGCTTGAGCAGTGGCAAAACCAGCTGAGACAGTTCGGCTATGATAAACCGTTAAAAGTGACGCCCAAAGAGGTTGAGGAAGCCGAGGCTGTCTTGAAAATGTTGAAATTCGAGTTTGAGAGGATAGAAGGTGTAAACCAGCTTGCATTATCGCATTATGCCGAGCAAATTGCACGTTACAAGGAGTTATCCCTGCGGATGAACGAGCTTGAAAGGGAGAAACAATCCATAATCAAGTTCATGGAGGAAATTGAAAGCAAAAAACGCAGAGTTTTCCTCGAAGCCTTCGAAAAGATAAACCAAAACCTACAGAAATACTTCTCCAAACTCACTGGAGGAGGCTTTGCCACTTTAAAACTTGAAAATCCCGAGGATCCTTTCACCGGTGGAATAGAGATGATTGTTCAGTTCCCGAACAAACCCTCAATAGTTGTCAGCGGAGCCAGTGGTGGGGAACGCTCTGTTGCCGCTGTAGCTTTCCTGTTCGCCATAAAGGAGTTTTCACCCGCTGCCTTCTACATTATGGATGAGGTGGACGCCCACTTAGATCCGTTTCACGTTTCAAAGCTCGCCGATCTTCTCTTGGAGGAGTCAGAGAAGGCTCAGTTCATTGTTATAACCTTGAAGCCTGAAATGGTTAACAAGGCGCAAAAGGTGTATGGAGTTTATGGGCGAAATGGAGTCTCCAATGTTGTTTCAGCAAAATTCCTTGAGGTGCCAAGCTAATGGCTATGGTAATCAAGAAGCCCTTTTACCTTCGACCGCCATGGAACGTCCTTTTCGAGTTCCATAAACTTGAGAAGCTAAGTCCTTGGAACATTAACATCGCCTATCTTCTAACCACTTTTCTAGAGGAGATGGAGAAAACTGGACAAGTGGACTTCAGGGCTTCAGGCGTTGCTTTAGATTCTTCTGCCTTCATATACCTCATGAAATCGAAGCTGCTGCTGCACCTCCAGGAACCTCCCCCTCCTCCAAAGCCTCCTCGAGATTTTATTCCTCCTCCCCTCTTCCTTCCTCTCAGACATGAGTTAACAGCTACAACTATAAGGCATCTATTGGAAGTTTTAGATGACGTTTTGAAGAGTGAGATGCTCCTAAAACCTCTGAAAGCACAATCTGAACCAGTTCTCCCAGCTCCTTCAGAGATCTTTCCGCAACTCGATTACTATCTAGTGGAAATCGAGCTTCAAATGGAAAGGCTCTACAAAAGGCTTTGTGAAATGGTGAGGGGTGCAGGGATTATCCAATTCTCAACTTTAATTAAGGGAATGACGCGGTTGGAGGCTATTCGAACATTCATTCTGTTGCTGTTCTTAGCTCAAAACGAAAAAGTGAGTTTGTGGCAAGACGAGGAAACAGAGGAAATTTACATAACTGTTGGAGGCTTCGGAGCTGGAAGCGAAAAGCCAACCAGCTGAATCAAAAGCCCTTCGCCCAACTGAACAAGGAGAGAAGTTAAATGAGCTAGCTCTCATTGAGGCCGCACTATATGTTTCTGGTCGCCCCTTAACAATATCTGAACTTTGTTCAGTTTTGAAAACTAGGTCGCGGCGTAAAGTGGAAAAGCTTGTCAAGACCCTTATGCGGGAGTATGCCGGCAGAAATACAGCTCTAGAAATTTTGGAGTTAAAGGATGAAAGATACGTCCTACAACTTAAAGTCGAATACACGCCTTATGTGAAAAAGCTTGTCAAGAAACCGCTTCTCTCCACCGGTCCACTTAAAACATTGGCTTACATCGCTTTGAGACAGCCTATCTCGCAGAAGCGGGTTGTGGAAGTTCGGGGACACCACGCCTACGGGCATATCCGGCTTCTCAAGGAGATGGGTCTTATCGCCGTGGAGAGAAAGGGACGCTCAGCTGTTTTAAAAACAACCGACTATTTTGCAGATTATTTCGGCTTAAGCCATGACATTCAGACAATGAAAAGGGAATTGAGGAGAATCCTCGAAAAAGATAGAATATCAGAAAAGACGGCGGAAAACGCTGGCTCTTGGCAACTTTAGGATGGATAGGTTTATATTTTAAGTAGTGTGATATGAACAAGCCTAAATAAGGGATCGTCATGTCCGTTTGGCATGGAGATTTACATAAGAGGAAACCAACAGGAGGCAAAAGGAAACCATATAGGGGTAAGCGGAAATTTGAACAAGGTTCATTCCCAACGGAAACAGTCCTCGGCGAGCCGAAAAGAAAAATTGAAAGAAGAAGGGGCGGCAACTTAAAGGTCAGAGTTTTAAGTGAAAAATACGCCTGTGTAACCGACCTAAAAACTGGAAAAACTGAGAAGGCGGAAATAATTCGGGTTGTCAAAAATCCGGCAAACGTCGACTATGACAGAAGAGGCGTAATAACAAAAGGCACAATAATCGAAACCAGCCTAGGCCTTGCGCGGGTAACCTCTCGTCCGGGTCAAAATGGTGTGATAAACGCTGTTTTAGTAAGCGAAGAAGAGGCTGACTAGGAAAGCGCTCATTAAACACCGCGAATTTTCTGTAATTGTCTGGCTATTTTCTTTAGCATCTGGTTCTTTGGTTCCCTTTTCGCAACAATAAGCATGCCCGTTTTGAGCCAAGGTGTTTTGGGATAACAAGCGTCTGGAACAAGTTCGTGTCCAAGACCTAGTTTTTCAACAGCCTCCTTTAATTCGGAGATCCTCGGGACGGGCACAGCCAAGTTTTTCGGCACTTTTCTTCCTTCTCCTCGTGTCTTTGTAGAGTCGAAGTATGTGGGCCACAGAACCACTTTATCTTGCTTGCGCATCTTCCTCCCCATTCATTTATGGGCAAAATAGGCTAAAATTTTCTCGTCAACTTTTTCTATTCTCACAAAGCCGAACCTTTCAAACTGTACTATGTCATTGGTCTTAAGGCTTCTGCAGGCTCCTTCAGCTACTCCCTCAACGATTGCGGCATTTGGCATGACAACTTGGCATGGCACATCGTTCCCTATGGGAACCCAATGTATGAGAGGTGCGTTCATCCTCTTTGCATCCTCATAAGCCTCGCTCATGAAGGATGCCTCAACAGCGTACGCTTCAACACTTTCAACTTTTATATTGAAAAGCTCCATAAGACGGACAACTTTCCCAACAACCATACTCTTCAAGTCATCCCTTGAAATCCAAAAGAGAGCTCTGGCTTGTCCCTCGGGGGTCTTTATAACATACTCTCTCCAACCTCTTTCCGGATGTTCCGGATGCAGCCTCACTCTAACCGTGAAGGCTCTGGGGAGCCCGTGCACCGTTAGCTGGACCGGGTTCGGCACGAAAAAGTAGCGGTTAACCTCTGGATCCAGGATTTTTCTGTTGTATGCGTAAAGGTTTTCCCAGCTTAAAACAACATCTGAGGTTTTAGGTCCAACGTCGATTATAAGCCTCTTTATCGCTGCTGGAGTTATTCCGCGCTTTCTCAGCGCTGCAAAAGTTGCCAGTCTTGGATCGTCCCAACCCTTATAAAGACCCTCTTTTATCCCCTGGACTATTTTCGACTTGCTGAGGTAAGCCCCAACAATCTTAAGCCTACCGTAATGTATGGCTTCTGGATATTCCCATCCCAAGTGGCGGTACATGTATTCTTGGCGAACCATGTTTGTTAAGTGTTCCTTGCCGCGAATAATGTGGGTAACTTCCATCAAGTGGTCGTCGAGGCCGCATGCAAAATTGTAGAGGGGCCAGACCCGGTATTTGCTTCCAACTCTTGGATGGGGGAACTTCTCGGTATCTATTATGCGTAGGGCTGGCCAGTCTCTGACGGCTGGGTTTGGGTGGCTTAAGTCCGTTTTTATACGCACAACAGCTTCGCCCTCATTATATCCTCCGTCCAGCATGTGTTGCCATCTTTCCATGTGGTCTTCCGGTGGCAGCTCGCGGCATGGGCATGGTTTTTGGGCTAAAATTCTTTCTCTGAAGGTTTGAGGCTGACATGTGCAGACATAAGCATTTCCAGCTTCAAGCAGCTTTTCTGCATATTCGTAATAGATGGGTATTCTATCGCTTTGGATGTATTCCTCGTCGGGCCGGCAATCTAACCATGCGAGATCCTCGCGGATACGGTCATAAAACTCTAAAACCGGCCTTTTCAGCTTTGGGTCCGTATCTTCGAATCGTAAGATAAACTTTCCATTATACATGCGTGCATATTCATGGCAGAGGACAATAGCCCTAGCTGAACCCAAATGGAGAACACAGTCAGGGTTCGGCGAAAAGCGCGTAACAATTTTCGGGTATTTGCTTGCATTTGGCAATGGTGGAAGCTTTTTCTCCTCCTCAATTTTCTCCTTCATGAAGGCTTCAGGCCATTTCCCCTCAACTATGCGTTTCTGTTCGTTTGGTGGGAGACTATTAACTTCGCTAACTATTTTCTCTACAAGGGCTGCTATCTCCTTTGCTTTTGTCCGCAGTTCCGGCCTTTCGGCTAAAACTTTGCCTATGACAGGTCCGGGTTGGGCTCTTCCGTCATGCTTAACCGCATTTATTAGAGCGAATTTCCGGATCAGTTCTTCCAGTTCCTTAGATGTTTCCATCAAGGCTTGGGCTCTCGCTATTGTTTATTGTTATATTCTTCTTTCAATAAGGAATTTTGCGAAGGCGTTTAACTTTTCCTTTGCGTTTGATGGCGGAAGAAGCTTTTCCACTTCGCTCCAGCTTTCTTCAACAATCCTTCTTGCGAAGTTTTTAGCATAGTCTATTGACCCATATTTCTGCATTATAGCTATTGCCTCATCTCTAAGTCTCTGATCTGAAGTGTGCATTCTCAAAATTTGGATAAGCCTCTTTCTATCCTCGTCATTTGCAATTTTTAGTGTGTGAATTACGATTAATGTTCTTTTCCCCTCAGTTATGTCTTGTCCTCTTCCTCCTTTCCTTTCCGCAAACTCTTGTCCGGTTAGGTCTAAAATGTCATCTTGGATTTGGAAGGCTACGCCTATGCTTTCCGCGAAAACTCCAAGCCTCTTAACGAGCTCGTCGTCTGCATCAGCTAGCACTGCGGCGATTTTAGCCGCCATCCTTGCCAGGGTTCCTGTTTTATAGGCGCACATTTGCAGGTAGTCTTCCTCGCTTATCTGATCAGCATCAGCCAAACCTTTGTGCCATGCTATGTCCATGGCTTGCCCGAGGCTTAGGTTTATCATTTCTTGCACGTAAATCTCATATATTTTCGCCAGTTTTTCTGCGCCTATTTTTTCACGGTTTTCCATGAGGGGCAAGAGTGGCAGATAATACATGGTGTTTCCAGCGTTTACGGCTATGTCTAATCCGTAAATCTTGTAGGTGCATGGTTTCCCTCTACGATATTCCGAGGCATCTTCTATGTCATCTATGATTAGGGTTCCGTTGTGGATAACCTCCGGTATTATGGCGTAGTCCACGTAAGCGTCAGGATTTTTGCCTAGGGCTTCGCATATAAGCAGAAATAATGTTGGACGCCAACGTTTTCCTCCCCTGTCTAGGAACTCCCATATAGGTTCGGCTAGTGCCTTGTTTAGAGCCTCAGTATTGTAGGCGTATCTTGGCGGGTTGACCTTAAAGACTAGGGCATTTTTCGTGAAGGTTCTTGGAATATACTTCTCGATGGCTTTGTTTATGAGCTGGGCTTTTTCTTCCAAAAGTTTTTCGATGCTCATGCTTGGACACTGCTCCTCCTAGCGTAAGACTCAACATCAAATCCTCTCAGCCTTAACCATTCAGCAGTTTTCCCCGTTATAACCACGGGCACCCTCTGTAACCGTTGCGGTTTTTCAGCTCCAACCAAGAACATGGCATTCTTCAACTCTTCAATCAGCATAGCCAACATTTTCCTTGTTTTCTTGACGCCCCCCTCCACTGCCGCCTGCAAAACTGGTTGGGCGAGGCTTGCTAAGCTCGCTCCAAGAGCCAGCGCTTTAGCTACATCCAACCCGCTGCGTATTCCACCTGAGGCTATGACTGGGATTTTCACTGTTTGAACAACCTCCACTAGGCTTATGGCTGTAGGTATGCCCCAGTCCCAGAAAACGTCGCCGAGTCTTCGACGGTGAAAGTTTCTTTCGCCTCTAGCGCGGAAGAATTCCACTGCCGCAAAGCTTGTACCGCCAGCACCGCCCACATCTATGCCTCCCACGCCCACAGCCTCCAGCCTTCTTGCCTCTTCAGCGGCTATCCCGGCACCTGTTTCCTTAACTATTACTGGTTTATCGATTTCTTTCGCTATTTCTCCTATCCTTTCAAGGACTCCTTGAAAGCTTGTTTCGCCTTCTGGCTGAACAGCCTCCTGAAGTGGATTTAAGTGGATTGCGATGGCGTCTGCATCAATCATTTCAATAGCCCTCCGAACTTCTTTTAGGCCATATCCACGGACAAGCTGCACTCCACCTATGTTCGCCACCAAAAAGGCTGTTGGCGCTTTTCTCCTGACGATTGTGAAGGTTCTTTCGAGGCGTCTATCCTCTAGCGCGGCTCTTTGGCTTCCAACACCCATTCCAAGTCCCAGTTCCTCTACAACTGTGGCGATTGCTGCATTGATCCTTTTGGCTTCGCCTGTTCCACCTGTGATGGCGCTCACCATTATTGGCGCTGAAAATCTATGATTGAAAACGTTTGTCGCTAAATCTATTTTCTCCTTGTCGATCTCCGGTAGGGCTTTATGAACGAGGTAGACGTCCTCAAATCCCGTGGTGTTTTTTCTTGCTTGAACATTGTAGGTTGTGGCTATCCGAATGTGGTCTGCTTTCCTTTTTTGTGTTTTTTCAGCCAACAGTCATTCCTTCTCTATGAGTGTGCCCCTCACTTTTTCTCCTTTAAGGGCTTTGTAAATGTATTTTGGCTTTGAAGCATTAACGATTAAAACGGGGATTCCCCGCTCTATGACTGGTATTAGTTCGTTGATTTTGCTGGACATCCCACCGGTTATGTCGCACGCGTTTGAACCTCCAAGGTTCCCTTTGATTCTCGTAAGCTCGTCTAACGTTAAGCGTTCAAACATTTTAGCTTCCGCGTTGATTTTTGGATCTTGATCATAGAGGCCGTCCACATCCACGCCTATAACAACGTTTTTTGCGTTTAGCCTCAAAGCCAAAAATGCCGTTATTTGATCTCCAGACAATATCGTAAACCCTAGTTCCGTGTCAAGGACAGCATCTCCATAAAGAACCGGAATAAACCCCATTTCCAAAAGCCTTTTCAATAGGGCGTCTTCAAAACACGCTATTCTGCCATTTTTGGTTAATATGCAGGATGAGGGGGTTATGCTTACGGCGGGTATACCACGCCAAATCAATGCATCCATAAAAAGTCCATTAAGCACCGTCATGACGTGATGTGTTTCCGCAAATCCTATAATTTGGGAAGGATCTTTGAACCCCTCTTTTATTGCATATTTCTGGGCTACTGGGTGGCCGAAACTTCCTCCGCCATGCACTATTATTAGGCTTTTCGGGTCTGCCTCTAGGATTTCGTCGGCTAGGCGGCTTATGATGTCCATGCGTACACTCATTTCTTTGCTTTTGTCTGTTATGACTGAGCCGCCTATCTTCAAGATTGTTGGTTTAGCTTGACTCAATTTTAACTCCCTCATCTGTCTTTCTGGCTATGAATGCGCTGGCTCCAGCCCTCTGAACAGCCTCCAAAACTTTTTCAAGTCTCTCCATAGAGGCTAGGGCTATCATACATCCGCCACCTCCCGCTCCCGTCAGTTTTGCGCCTAGTGCTCCAGCTCTTCGGGCAGCGTTTATGAGCCACTCGAGGGATTCATCTGAAACTCCTAGGCCATATAACAGTGCATGGTTTATATTCATGAGTTCTCCGAGAGTTTGGAGATCGCCCTTTCTTAATGCTTCTACGGCTTGAAGCACTATCTCACGGGCTGTTCGCATCATGGGCTCGATAATCTGTGGATACTTGTCCCTTAACTCGCGGACCTTTGCAACTTGGACGCGTGTTGACCTTTCAACCCCCGTGTTGCCGATGACGAGTGGAATATCCGCCTTAACCTCAAGTGGTTTAAACCCCGTGTCCAATTGGAAAAGCATCGTGCCCCCGAAGGTTGATATTGCCGGATCCACCCCAGAAGGCGTGCCGTGCATAATTTTCTCGGCTTCAAAGGCTATGCGGAAAACGTCTTCTTTGGACATTTCAACATTTAGCGCCGCGCCAACAGCCGCTGCCACGGCCGAAGCTACCGCCGCTGATGAGCCGAGTCCCGCCGCAACTGGCACTGTTGAGTGGACTTCAACGTTTAAGCCGACCTTTTCTCCTGCTTTCTTGAGAACCTTTTCCACGGCGCATTTTATTGGTTCAAGTTTTATCTTCGCTTCTTTTAAGTCGCCTTTCTCCACTTTGATGTCGTCGTCCTCGAAGAAGGCTGACACGCCGAGGTTCTGTGAGTGGATGAACAGCCTCTTATCCTGGCGGATTTCAACCTTTGCGTAGGCTCTTTTGTCTATGGCTAGGACTATGGCTGGTTCGCCGTAGACGACGAAGTGTTCTCCGAAAAGGATCACTTTCGCGGGAGCTGAGGCGACAACTACCCCCATTCTAAACCACTATTTTGTGAATTGCACGGCGGCATACCCAACGACGGCTGAGTAGTCGCCGCTAACATCTCCACTGGTTTTATAGCATAATAATTTTGCCTCTTTCGCTCCCAACGCCTTTGCCGCTGCGATAAGGGCAACGATGGGGCCATAACCGCATGCGGTTATTCGATGCGTTTCGATTGTCGAATAAAATTTCGCCTCATCCATCTCCACAACAGCTTGGAGAGCCAGCTTATCTTTTCGCTCCGCCACTTTGTGGGGCTCATAGTGGGTCATATCCGAAGAAGCTATTATCACAGCGTTCTTTCCGGCCAAAACCTTAGCTGTGGCTTGTCCAACCTCGACGGAGGAATGCAAGTCCTGCATCAAGAAGCATATTGGCACAATCTTAAACTTTGAGCCGAAAAGATACTGCAAGAATGGAAGCTGAACTTCGATTGAGTGTTCATAACGGTGGGCAATGTCATCAACATCGACTATGCGGGATTCCTTGACGATCTGGTTTGCGGTTTCGCTATCAACTTCCACATCGCCTAGAGGTGTGCGCCAGATGCCCTCGTTCATGATGGCTAAAGCACTTCCATAGCCAGTGTGGTTTGGCCCGAAAATAACCACAACATCTGGCTTTCCATCCAATGCTAGATTGTAGTAGGCGTGGGCTGCCACGGGGCCGGAATACATATAGCCGGCGTGGGGGCAGACAAGCCCAACTATTCGTCTAGCCCCAACCTCGGCAATTGATGGGATTTTTCCGGGGCCAAGTTCGTGGAGAAAACATTTTTCAATTTGTCTTTTTAGGTCTTCAGTTGTTCCAGCGTAGAAGGCTCCGGCTTGGCATGGATGCCTAACCTTCGCCATCTACGCTAGCTCTCCTCTTCTTCCTTAGAGATTTTAGCCTCAAAGTCTTCAATCGTTAATGGCGGATCCTTATCTGGTGGAAGCTCGCCTCTTTCCCTAAGAACCTGTCTGGCAAGAAGCCAATATATGACAGCCAACGCCCTTCTACCCTTATTATTTGTGGGAATCACAAGGTCGATTCCGGAAAAGTCATTGTCGGTGCTACACAAGGCCACCACGGGAATACCTACTGCTGCAGCTTCCTTCACAGCCTGAGAGTCGGCTCTAGGATCGGAAACTATTATAACGTCTGGCTCGATGCGGTTTGGGTACAGCGGATTGGAAAGCAATCCTGGAATAAAGCGTCCCACAACAGGCGTAGCTCCTGTTAGTTCGCAGAACTTTCTAACGGGTTCTTGGGCGTAAAGCCTTGCAGCTGCAGCCGCCACTCTCGAGGGGTCAAACCTTGCCAAAAACTTGGCTGCAACTCTTATACGTTCATCCGTCTTTTTAATGTCAAGCACGAAAAGTCCATCTGGCCTGACACGATATATGAACTGTTCCATATCCCGTGTTTTCATTCTGGTTCCTATATGTATTCCAGCCGACAATAATGCGTCTCGCGGCAGTAAAAGCTCTTCTTCAGCGCTTACCCCCGTTTCCTCTTCAAGTTTCTCTTTTCTTGTTTCTTCGTCGCTCAACTTTCATCTCCTCATGATATTTGAAGTTCAGCCATTTTAGCTCTGTCCCCTAAAAACTCTTCCACCCTTATTAACTCGTTTATTTTTGCTATTCTGGCCCCTTCCACCACCCCAGTCTTTATTATTGGACATTTAAAGGCTACGGCCAAGTGGGCTATGTGCCAGTCGCATGTGTCTCCGGAGCGATGGGACATGACTGGGATGTATCCAGCTCTTCTAGCAGTCTCGATGGTCTCTAAAGCGTCTGTTAATGTTCCCACTTGGTTCACCTTTATTATGATGGCGTTGGCTGCATGCATTTTTATTCCATGGGCTAATCTTTCAGCGTTTGTTGCGAAAAGGTCGTCTCCACAAATTATACAGTCTTTCACTTTTCTGGTTAGCTCTGCAAAGCTTTCATAATCCTCATCGTGGAAGGGATCTTCCACGTAGGCTAGATGGTATTTCTCGACGAGCTGTTTAATGAACTCTAACTGTTCTCCGGAATCCAGCTCCTTTCCTTCCCTCTCATAGACATATTTCTTGGTCTTGCTGCTCCAGAGGGTTGATGCTGCCACGTCAATGCCCGGGCGGCACTTGAAGTTTACCTCCTTACTTATTTCTTCGCAAGCCTTTGCAAGAATTTCCAGCGCTTCGGTGTTTGTGATGTTTGCCGTCCATGCGCCTTCATCGCTTTTTCCACAGGTGAACAGTTTGTCTTTCTTCTCTAGAATCTCCTTGACTTTTCTATGAACTTTCACGTTTGCTTCAGCTGCCTCCAGAAATGATTTCGCCCCTACGGGCAAAACTAGGAACTCTTGAATGTCTGGAGCCTTGCCGCTTGTATGGCTTCCCCCGCTAATAACGTTTCCAAGGGGGTATGGAAGTTCGCGGGCTGCATAACCCCCTAGATACTGAAATAGGGGCAATCCATACGAGTTTGCAGCTGCTTCAGCGCTTGCCAAGGAAACAGCAAAGGCCGTGTTTCCCCCGATTATCCTAAAGTCCTTTGTATTGTCTATCTCGTGAAGAGTTCTGTCTATCTCCTCTTGGAAGTCAGCATTTAACCCCACAAGCTCCGGGGCTATAAGCTCCTCAACTTTCCTTACGGCTTCGTCAACCCCGCCCTTTGGGTAATACGTGACCTCCGCCTTCCCCCGGCTTTTTCCCTCGGGGGCGGAGGCTCTTCCAAAACCGGAGGTTGTTATGACGTCAACTTCTATTGTTTCTTCTCCGCGGCTGTTGAAAACTTTTCTTGCAATCACATCCTCAATAACCGTGGACATTTCCAATTCTCCATTTATTGCTGGAAATAATAGCTCCTAGCCTCTTTTCTTTTTTCAGCTTCCTCATAAAAGCGTAAAACTTCATCTATAATTTCAACGTGGGACAAAAGCATACGCCGGCAGCAGTACCTCTTAATTCCTAAACTATCTAATACGTCGCCAGCATCTTCTCCCGTTTTGACTCTCCTGGCAAACTCTTCCCATTTATCGCCAATAAGCTTGCCGCATGTGAAACATCTTACTGGTATTATCATGCATAATCCTCCTTTTACCTGTAGCTTTTCTGGGCTCTGGCTCTTGCTCCCGGCCCTCCAAACTTTTTGGGTTCCTTTCTCCGTGGGTCTCCGACCACCATTGTTCTGTCATACTCCACGAAGGCTGTGCGTAATTGTGTGCTCTTCGTCCACTTCAGTATGGCATTTGCTATGGCCATTCTAGCTGCTTCTGCCTGTCCCATGTAGCCTCCGCCCCAAACTTTCACGTCCATGTCCAATTGCTTCCACACTTCATCTCCAGCCAATATAAGGGGTTCCATTATTTTCAGGCGGGCAACCTCAGGCTCGTATATCTCTAATGGTATTCGATTGATCCTTATTCTGCCTATTCCCGGTCTGACTACGGCTCTTGCTATGGCTGTTTTTCTTTTCCCGCTTACAACTAAAACCTTTTTTGGTACTGGCATGTTTATTCTCCGCTCCAGCCTATTTCCTTTGCAAGCTCTCCAAGAGTGAGATAGGGGCATGTTAACTTTTTGGCTTGAGCCTCCTCTATTGTCTCCATCTTTGCGTTTTTCAACTCGTCTGGAACGCCTATGAAAACCCTAAGCCTTTTGAAGGCTTGTTTGCCTTTAGGCTGCTTGTAAGGAAGCATTCCCCTAATAGTTTTCCTCAAAATTCTGTCCGGCCTTCTGTAGTGGAATGGGCCCTTTCCAGGATGGCCTACTTCGAGGAACTCTTTTGCCTCCGCTATTCTGCTTTTCTTCTTGCCAGAGATTACGGCTTTTTCAGCATTTACAATGGCTATTTTTTCGCCCTTAAGTAGGCGTTTTGCTACGATGCTTGCCATTCTTCCAAGGATTAAGCCTTCAGCGTTTATCACTGTGTAGTCTTTCAATTCTTCCATCGCCTTCACCCTATAATCTTAACATTTGAGCCTTTCGGATTTTTCTTGACAAGTTCGGGTATTGTTAGGCACTTCCCTCTAGCCTTCTTTATTTTCTGCTTGGCAGTTTCTGAGAAGGCGAAGGCTGCCACCGTCACTGGGTGATTCAGCTCACCAGCACCCAAAACCTTTCCCGGAACCACAACGGTGTCGTTTTTGCTTGTATATCTGTTTATTCGGCTTATATTGACAATTACTCGCTTTCTCCTTGAAGCCGCCAGTTTCTCAGCTATGGCTTTCCATATTTTCGCCTTGTGTTCACGGCTCTGCTTTCTTAAGAAGCGAATAAGCCCTATAAGCTCCGGATTTGTCGTTTTAGTTTCCCTCAAGCTTCTGCACCTCAATTTGGGACATGAACTCCGTCAAGTGTTTCTTCAAGACCTTAACGGCCTCCATCATTATTCTTTCTGGTGGAAGGGCTCCTGTGGATTCTAGGTTAAATATGAAAATGTCTCTTTCCCATTCGATTTCTATGGCTGGCGGGTTTTTGGGACAAGCGTCCATACAGTCTTGACAGAGAGTGCATGCAAGTAAATCGCGAACCTCTATTTTTCCACCTCTTTGGGCGAGAACTTTTCTGGGGCATATTTCAACACATTTTCCGCAAGCGTCGCAGCTTTTGTGAATGGTTATCTTTGGGAGGTATTTGTAGGCGCATGTGGAGACAGGCTGCCATTTCGCATGGTCTTTTCCTCTTCCAAGCCTTGCGTAGGCTTCAAGCCTCAACTTTTGCCCCTTTGCAAGCTTGACTATGGGGATTCTATCGCTTATGGGCACTATGTTCGGGTTTTCGGAGACAAGATCGCCCGAGTAAACAGTTATGGTTCCCTCCTTTGCTTCCCGATCCAGCGTCAATGTTACTCGGCATAGGTTGCATCCAAACTCGCTTTTGCACGGGCACTCTTCTGGAAGGTTGTAGCTGTCTAGATCCGTTTTTAGGGGTATGAGCCCGAGCCTATGGGCTATTATTTCATCGTTGAGCACGGATGAGTTTTCAATTATTACCACTTCGTCTATTGCCATGCATGGAACTTCGGCTAGAACGTTTCTCCTAAGGGCGTTTATGAACGAAGTGTCCACTCCCTTTATTAGGAGGCGCATGTTTAACTCGTCTTTCTCTAACACTTTTACTTCCACTTGGTTTTAACCCACCGTAAATGTGAGGTTTAACCGTGATGCCGTTGAATAGAATACTAGTGCATTATTTCAATTTTTCTATGAAATGTGCAAAACGTGGCTGGCAAAATTGGGTTTAGACTCTTCTGCCTCTCCTACCGCCGGGTCTTCGTGTGCCATCGTGGGGTATGGGCGTAACCTCTTCTATTCGGCCTATTCTAAAGCCAGCCCTTGCAAGGGCTCTTATAGCCGCCTGAGCGCCTGGTCCAGGCGTTCTCGGTCCTGTTCCGCCTGGCGCTCTAACTTTTATGTGGATGGCGGTTATCCCTTTGTCTTTGGCTATTTCCGCAGCTGCTGTGGCTGCGCGCATGGCAGCGTAGGGCGAGGACTCTAGTCTGTCGGCTTTTACGAACATTCCTCCGGATGTGCGGGCTATGGTTTCTGCTCCTGAAAGATCGGTTATGTGCACTATCGTGTTGTTGTAGGAGCTGTAAATGTGGACTACGCCCCACTTTTCGGTTTTCTTTGTTGTGGAGGTTGTTCCGCTGCTGCTCATTTTTACTCCTCACCTCTCTCGGAGCTTCCTTCTCTTGTTGCGGCTGTGGGGGCAACCGCTATTATCTGGCGTAGTGGGTGGCTTGAGTTTGCCAGTGGGCTGTCAAGTGCATAATTTACCTTGTCCTCCTCTTCCCTTGATACTAGGTAGCTTGGAACGGTTACTCGTCTATTTCCTATGGCTATGTGCCCATGGGTTATGAGTTGGCGGGCTTGATGTATTGTTTTGGCCAGTCCCTTTCTGAAGACTATTGTTTGGAGTCTACGTTCAAGGATGTCCTCAACGGTTAAATCTAGCACGTCGTCTAGAACTGCTGTTTCATGGATTATGCCGAGTTTTTTGAGGCGGGAGAGGAGTTCCTCTTCCATTTTCTTTCTTTCTTCGGGAGGCTTGCCTATTAAGGAGCGGGCTATACCCCTAAACTTTGAGAGCATGGTTTTATGGCGCCACAATTCACGTTTGTTTCTTAATCCATATTGCCCCAGAAGTTTGAGTTCTTCCTGTAATACGTCTGTGCGCCATGGGAATCTGGGTGTTTCATACTTCTTCCTCTGCCTTTTAGGGTCGCCCATGGCTACTTGCCTCCCTTGGCTGCTTTCTTTTTAACTCCAACGGTTTTGCCGGTTCTTCCAGTTGTCCTCGTTCTTTGTCCTCTAACCTTCAAGCCGTAGGCGTGGCGGTATCCTCGCCATGACTTTATTTCCTTCAGTTTTTCAATATCCATTTTTGTTCTGAGAATTAGGTCTGCGCTTATGAGATGCAGGTCTTTCCCGGTTTCAAGGTCTTTGCGTCTATTTAAGAGCCAGCCTGGTATGCCATGTTTCACTGGGTTCTTTATTATTTCCTCTATTTTCTCGATTTCAGCGTCTGTTAGGAATCCCGCTCTCATGTGGGGGTCTATTCCAGCCTTTGCCAGTATGGCGCGGGCTAGGCTTAGGCTTATTCCCTTAATCCTTTTGAGGGCGTAGGGCACCTTTAGAGTGCCATCTACGTCAGTGTCCGTGATTCTGAGGATGTGGTGGAATTCTCTGGTTGTTTGGCTTGACATTTGACTCATCCAATGTTTTAGCAAACTAGAAGTAAATCCCTGTTTATTTAAACTTTCCTAGTCCAATGGAACCGAAAAACACTTAACAAGATTGTAAGGAGCATTATGCTGGGCTTGAAATGAGCGGCACATTGCTTGAGGATGCCGTTTCAGAGGCTTTTCGAAGAAAGGGTTTCATAGTTTTTACGAGGCAGAATCACTGCGATGTTTTGGCGGTTAAGCCCGACATGAGCTTGGCTTATCTCGTGGAATGTAAGGATTACGCCCTATCCCGCAAACAGCAGGTTTTGGCTGTTCGGGAGTTGAACCGCAACTATACGCATGCCCTGGAACTCCTCATTAGACAGCGTTTGTTCCCAGAGAAAATCGTGAAGGTTCTTGTTGCCAGAAGTTTTGCCTACCAGGCTAGGGGGATACTGCAGTACACCCCTGAAACTTTCATAGCGCATATAACCTCTTAGACGTTGTGCATGCACTGCTATTTTGGTGGGGTTGATTTGATCAAACTGTATGAGAAGACCGTTCCGGCGCCACCAGAGGAGTATGTGAGGGTTGATCATCAGTCTCTGAGGGATTTTGTAGCCGCAGTCTTTGCCTCTTACAGTGTTCCTGAAGATGCCTCGCGTATTGCTGCCGACGTGCTTGTATTTGCTGATCTTATGGGGGTTGAAAGCCATGGGGTTCAGAGGCTTGGAAGGTACACCCGCGGTCTTCAAGCGGGCTCTGTGAATCCCAAACCTAACATTAAGGTTGTGGGTGAGTCAGCCTCCACTGCGCTGGTTGATGGAGATTCTGGGTTGGGGCAGGTGGTTGCCTATAGGGCTATGGATTTGGCTGTTGAAAAGGCTCGCGGGGCTGGTGTATCCGTTGTGGGCGTCAGGAACAGTCATCACTTCGGTATGGCTGGTTATTATGCTCTTCAGGCTATGGAACGGAGTATGATTGGCATTGTGATGACCAACTCGGAGGCTTTGGTGGCTTACACGCACACCGTTGGTAGGAATATTGGGACAAACCCTATAGCTGTGGGTTTTCCAACAAGGAGGCCTCCGCCCATACTTTTTGATGCAGCGACAAGCGTTGTGCCCATTGGAAAAATTGAGGTTTACGCTAAGGAGGGGAGAAGAATACCCTTTGGCTGGGCCTTGTCTCCGGAGGGCAAGCCCATTGACGATCCTAAGGAAGTTTTGGTTAGGAAGGGAGCTTTGCTGCCACTAGGAGGACTTGGCGAGATTTTTGGCGGTCATAAGGGGTCAGGTTTGGCGCTCGTTGTGGACATTTTGTGCGGCGTGTTAACTGGGGCTAATTATGGCAGGCATGTGAGGCATACGACGGAGAAAGAGCGGGCTAACGTGGGGCACTTCATGATGGCCATAAATATAGAGAGGCTAACGTCCTTGGACTATTTCCTCGATAGGGTTGAGGAGTATAAGCGCTATGTGAAAGGTTTACCGAAGATTTCTGAGGATGTTGAGGTTTGGATTCCCGGGGAGAAGGCTTGGCTAACCATGGAAACAAGGAGGCGGATAGGGATACCGATCCATAGGGAAGTTTTGAGGGAGCTGATGGAGGAGGGGAAAAGGGCGGGCGTTGAATTCGATGTCAAAATTCTCAAGGAAACGGCTTAAAAGCGGTTAATCTACTTCTGGCAATTCTCGCAGACAAAAGTTTTCCTGTTAATGGGCTTCTGCATGTAAAATTTGATTGGGTGCCCGCAAACCATGCAGAAACCGCTGAACCTGTTGTAGACGGAAAGTAGATCTTTGATTCCCTTGCCTTGAAGCTTGCGGTTTAAAAATTCCCTGCTTATCTGTTCAGTGTAATCGACAATCTTCTCGATTTCTTGGAGGGAAAGGCTTGCGATGGTTCTATCCGGATGCACTTTAGCTCTGAAGAGAATTTCATTCCTTAAAATGTTGCCGATGCCTGCTATGACGGATTGGTTTAGTAAGGCTACGCCAATTTTCTGGTCTGGGTGATTCATGATGTTTCTGATGGCTTTTGCTTTGTCACATTCGCCGCTTAAAGGATCTGGGCCAAGCTCCCCCTTCAACCTCTGTAGAATTTTATCTCTGTAGTCCACTTCGATGATGGGTGCATTGTAGACAACGAGCTTCTTCTTTTCGCCTGTTGCCATCAGTCTCACTCTTTCTTTTGGTTTTTGGAGCGGTTCGTTTATTTCGTAGATGTGGATGGCTCCGAACATCATCAGGTGGATTCTGATGGCTGTATCACCGTTAAAGAATAGGAGGATGTTTTTGCCTAGGGAATCTGCCTCCAGAAATCTTTTTCCAAGGATTTTCTCTAGGGGTATGAAGACTCTTTTGGATTTTGTGTAGATTTCTGTGATGGTTTCGTCTTGGAAGTTTGTTGTGATTTTTATTGCATATGCTTTGGCTGTTGGTCCTTCAACCACGCTTGATATTTTTGTCTTCAAAATTTAAGGGTTTGCCGTTTCCGCCGTTGTTTCCGGGTTTGAAATGATGTGGTGGAGTTAACTTGTAATGCTTTATAATAAGTCATAAATCGTAATATAGGTTAAATCTTTTAAGCAGAACAGCCTATAACAGACAAGGGCATTGGAAGGTTGGTTTGTATGGTTGGGAGTGGAGAAGAGGAGAAGATTCGGCGTATATTGACGGATCCGAAGCTTTCGGCGATTAAGGCTATGCTTGAGAAGGATCATGCTATTGACTGTATTTTCCTGCTCTATTTGGGGCGGGGGAAGTGGAAAGAGGCTAAGGAGTTTATGCGGGAGAATGGTTTAACGTTGAGTGATGGCACTTTCAGGGCTAGGATGATTGAGATTGAGGAGCTTGGTTTGGCGAAAAGCGAGCGCTTAGATCCATTGAAGAAGAAGTATGAGAAGACTGAGCTAGGCGAGAAGGTGGCGAAGCTTCTGCTGGAGTTCTTTGATAAACTGGAGAAATAGCCAGCAGCGTTAGGGCTTCTTCTCTTTGCGAGTCTTGGTTTAGTAGGTTTGCAGATTTGTTATTAAAGGTTCTTTGCTTGCCCGTTTTCGACTTGAAGTTATGTTTGTGCTTTGTTATTTAACCCCCAAACACTGCCCTATTTGGGTTTTTGTGGTAGGGGATGTTTTTCTGGATTTTTATGTTGGTTTGGTTGGTGGTTTAGCCAATAGTGGTTATCCCTCTCTAGTTTTTGTGGTTTGGTGTTGTTGTTTTGTTTTACAAATAGTTAATATGGTGTATTAAGTCGTAAGATTTAAATTCTCAGTTTCCACTAACATACACGACAACAAACAAGGAGGGATATGAAAGAAAATGAAACTATTCAAGAGTAGGAAAGCCCTAAGCCCCGTAGTAGCAACCATCATACTCATCGCCGTAACCGTCGCCGTCAGCATCGCCGTAGCCGCATGGATGGGAGCCCTAACCTTCACATTCACA